>Ga0315533_1002992_pt1 | contig 11424 bp, 15 predicted proteins | sample SalMarSW160130MG_FD_203081 | JGI IMG/M metagenome (GOLD analysis project Ga0315533, IMG submission 203081) | Salt marsh sediment microbial communities from the Plum Island Ecosystem LTER, Massachusetts, United States - Salt Marsh Sediment SW1601-30 ...
TTCGAGCCGGGGAACATGCCTAACATACTCAGCAGCGTCGCGGGCAACGTCTTCGGGCTGGAGGATATAAAGCACCTGAGGCTCAACGACATCCACTTCCCCGAGGAGCTCGTGAAGAGCTTCACTGGGCCTAGGTACGGCGTACAAGGAGTCAGGGAGATAACCGGTATAAGGGACAGGCCGCTCGTGGGCACCATAATCAAGCCCAAGCTGGGCCTCGTCACGGCGGACCACGCCCAGGTGGCCTACGAGGCTTGGAGCGGCGGCTGCGACGTGGTAAAGGACGACGAGAACCTGAGCAGCCAAGCGTTCAACCCCTTCGAGGACCGTGTTGTGCAGACTCTCGAGGCTAGGGACAGGGCCGAGTCCGAGACCGGCGAGAGGAAGGTGTACCTCGTCAACGTCACCGCCGAGATGGAGGAGATGAAGCGCAGAGCCCAGTGCGTGGAGGACCACGGGGGCAGGTACATGATGATCGACATCCTCACCACGGGATGGAGCAGCCTCCAGGCCATGAGGGACGAGGGATTCAACCTCGTCATACACGCCCACAGGGCGGGCCACGCCGCCTTCACCAGGAGCCGCGTCCACGGCATCAACATGGTGGTCCTGGCGAGGGTGGCGCGACTGCTAGGCGTAGACCAGCTCCACGTGGGTACAGCCGTAGGCAAGATGTCGGAGACCGAGGAGGAGGTCAAGGCCAACATAGCGGCGTGCAAGGAACCCATGCACGGCGTACGCCCCGTGCTGCCCGTGGCCTCAGGCGGCCTCCACCCAGGGATGGTGCCGAAGCTCGTCGAGATATTCGGCGACGACACCGTCATCCAGGCAGGCGGAGGCATACATGGGCACCCCGACGGAACCGTGAAGGGAGCCACAGCCATGAGGCAAGCCGTGGACGCGGCCACTCGGGGCATAAGTCTGGAGGACTATGCGAAGGATCACGTGGAGCTTTCAAGGGCCCTAACGAAGTGGCCTGTCGTCTAATCGCTATACCAGTATCCAGGGGTAGTGCCTCTGGACGGCCTCCAGGATGCTGTGGGGGCTGATGATCCCCTCCTCTGTTATAATCCCGTGGATGTAGTCCCTCCGGGTCACGTCGAAGGCGGGGTTCCTGATCTTCAGGCCCTCCGGGGGGGCGTCCCATATCTCGTCGACGCTCCTCTCCTCGATGGCCTCGAACTCGCCGTGGATGGTCACGGGGTCGAACTTGAGGAGTGTGCTCAACACGTAGAAGGGTATCCTAGCCTCGTGGGCCGCGAGCGCGACCTGACTTGTCCCGATCTTGTTTATTATGTTGCCCTCGCTCGTGACGGCGTCGCTGCCCACCACCACGAAGTCAATCTCCTTCATGAAGTGCCTCGCGGCGCTATCCACTATCATGGTCGTGTCGATGCCGGCCTCAACCAGCTCACGGGCGGTGATCCTGCCCTGGTACTTGGGGCGCGTCTCCGTCTGTATCACACGGAACCTCTTCCCAGACTCGTGGGCCCTGATGAGGGTCTCCGTCACGGCGCTGCTGTGACAGTGCGTGAACACCGTGTCGCCTTCCCTCACCCTCTTGGAGCCTATCTCAACTATGTTTTTCCTGGCCTTATCATAGAACTCGAGGACCTCACTTGATGCCTTTTTGACCTGGGCGCTGAACTTTTCGAAGGACGTCCATTTCCCCGAGAGGTTCTTCTGGAGGTACCTCAAACCGTTCCTCATCATCGGCTCGGTCTCCCTAGTGTCGACGAGCTTCTTCACGCCCTCCGCCAAGACTCGCTGGGCGGTGCTCTGACTGTCCGCCGCGAGAAGATCATCCCTCAGCGCCTCCACTGCCCTGACTGCTATGCTCGTGGCGCCCTGTATCTCGAGATTCTTGATTTCCCGGGCAGTCTCGTCTATCCTGTCCAAAACTGCTCACCTAATAGGTGCTTTACTTTGTTTTTAAGGCTTGGCTGTAGTTTAAAGCTACTAATTTATTGGTTGACCGGTGTATTATTGGGGATAGCCTAGATCATGATGGTTGTTTTAGTAACCTTTATAAGTCGCCGTACCGAAGATCGGCACACGATATGGGTAAAATACCCATAATTCTTCTTTGGTGATAACGGAAGAGATGAAAGAAAGGAAGGAAAAGATGGACCTACAAGAAGAGACAAGCTGCCCCGTATGCGGCGGAACGAGGATAATCAGCGACAACGTTACTGGGGAGAGGATTTGCGGCGACTGTGGGGTAGTGCTCACCGAGACGGTGATGGACACGGGCCCAGAGTACAGGGCGTTCAACCTACGGGAAGCCAACGACCGGAGACGAACAGGCGCGGGTTACAGCTACAGCATATACGACAAGGGCCTCAGCACAGTCATCAAGGGCGACAGGGACGCCCAGGGCAACAGGCTCGACCAGGAGACCCAGAGACGCATGAGGCGCCTCCAGAGACAGGATAACCGGAGCAAGGTCAACGAGACCCACACACGGAACCTCAGCATCGCCATGGCGGAGCTCGACCGGATGAGCTCGGAGCTGCACCTGCCTAAAAACGTGAAGGAGCAGGCAGCCTTCATCTACAGGCGCTCCCTCAAAGAGGACCTGATCAGGGGTCGTAGCATCGACGCCTTCGTGGCGTCGAGCATCTACGCCGCGTGCAGGCTGCTCAAGGTGCCCAGGCCGCTGAAGATGGTATCGAAGGCAAGCACCAGGGAGCACAGCGAGGTAGCCATGACGTACCGGCTTCTCATAAGGGAGCTCGACATCAAGCCGCCCGTGGATCATCCCTTCAAGTTTGTGCCCAGCATAGCGTCAAAGCTGGGGGTGAAGCAGCCCACGGAGAGGCTGGCCGTAGAGATACTCCGGGAGGCCGATAAGAAGAAGGGGCTCGCCGGCAAGGACCCCCGGGGCCTCGCGGCGGCCGCCCTATACATGGCGTGCCAAGAGAACAACGACAGGCGCGTCCAGCGGGTGATCGCTGAGGCAGCGGGCACCACAGAGGTGACCCTGCGCAACAGGTACCGCGGCCTCAAAGAAGTGCTTAACGACGAGCTTCCGACCGTCGACTATCAGGCGCCCGTCGCGACAGTACAATAGGCTCTGGAAAGCCTTTTCACCTAATACCCTTTTTCATATCTTTATGTTCGGGGAGACCCCCAGGGAAAGATCACTGTTCTACCTGATGATGGCCCAGCTGGCCCTAGGTTTCCGCGGGGGTATCATCTCCCCCATACTCTCCCTCTACATCAGGCAGCAGGGGATGAACATCAGCCAGGTGGGACTGCTGGGAACCGCCAGCATACTCGGCTGGCTAGTATTTGAGCCCCTGAGCGGCGTCGTCGCGGACAGGATACGAAAGAAGTGGATGATGGTGTTCGCGATACTCGGTTCGACCATCGTCTACGCGCTGTATCCTTCCGCGAGCACGTTCCAGCATTTCCTGGTTCTCTACTTCGCCATGAGGTCCGTCATGAGCGCGTACGCCATCGCGTTGAAGGCTCTCCAGGCGGAGCTCCTGCCGAAGGAGGGAAGGGGCAGGACCTATGGCAGGTACCTCTCGGTCATAAGCCTAGGCGGGGTCGTGTCGCCCTTCATAGGGGCTGGATCACGGAGAACAGGGGGTATACTCTGCCTTTCTACCTGTCAGCCTTGATCGGGGTGGGGGGGCTGGCCGCCGTTTTACTGATGGATTACGACGACAAGGCCACCAAAGACTCGGCCACGAGGGTTGAAGGAGGCTGGAGGCCGCTCTTCACAGCTTCCCTCGTCGGCATATACGCGGTCCGTGGCCTCTACATTTTCAACCTGATATTCCGGAGCAACTTCCTGCCGATATATCTCCACGAGAGCCCCAGGTTCAACGCCTCCGAGACACAGATAGGGACATACATGACTCTGATCAGGTTAGCGGTGGCGGGCAGCCAGGCGGCCCTAGGGAACCTATGCGACAGGTACGGCGCCAGGCGGATGATCGTCGCAAGCGTCTCGGTGATGGGGGCGACCTATCTGGGTCTTAGTCTATGGCCAGGGCCTTGCTCTCCTCTACATGGTTGGGCTCGTCCAGGGCCTTTTCATGGCCGCAGCCGACCTCGGCATGATGATGCATCTGATGTCTGTGATGCCTGAGAGCAGGACGGGTATGGTGATGGGCATCTACTCGGAGAGCGAGAACGTCGGCGGGATCATGGCAAGTCCCTCCCTCGGCTACATGTACGAAGGCAGCGGCGCCGAGGCATCCGTGTTGACGGTCTCAGCGGTCCTGTTCTTGACGGCGTTTCTCTCCGTGATAATGGTGAGAGAGAAGGACGGGTGATCAGAAGAGACCCGTAGGCTGAGGCCTACACCACAATGGATCGTATTGGTCCAGTTTTGGCTGTCTATTGGGTTATTTTTGGATGTTTTTTGGTGGAGGGCCTTTTTTACGCCGTGTTTTTTAAAATAAGCCGTCTTTCAGCCCTTTTACAAAGAGTTATATGGTTTAAGGGCGCTCCAAGGGGTATGCAGCTCCTTTTCACGCTGTACGCCCTCACGATTGCGTTGGGGTCCGGCTTTCTGGGCGCGCTGCTCGGGCTGGGCGGCGGCGTGATAATGGTGCCTCTCATGGTGTTTCTTCTAGGCGTCCCGATCCACATAGCCTCGGGGGCCAGCATCGTGGCCGTCGTGGCCACGAGCAGCGCCGCCGCCTCCGTCTACGTCAGGGACGAGGTCACCAACATGCGGCTGGGCATGTTTCTGGAGCTGGCCACGACCCTAGGGGCGCTGACCGGGGCGAGCTTCATGGCCATGGCTGCAGAGTCTCTGCTGAAGACGGTGTTCGGGTTGAGCCTCATCTACGCGTCCACCGTAATGTGGTACCAGTTGAGGAACAACCGGCGCAGCTGGGTGAACAAACCCAACGACTGGCTGGCGGAGCGGCTCAGCCTAGACGGCTCGTACTACGACGAGGCTCGTGGAGAGCAGATCAGCTACGGCGTCACGAGGACGTTGAATACCTTCGGCGTCAGCTACGTCGCCGGCGTCGTCTCCGGTCTTCTCGGCATCGGCGGAGGCGGCATCAAGGTCCCGGCCATGAACGTGGTGAGCAGCGTCCCCATGAAGGTGGCGGTGGCCACCAGCAACTTCATGATCGGCGTCACGGCGGCGGCCAGCGCCATGGTGTACATCAGGCACGGGTTCTGCGACGGCTTCTTGACGGCCCCGGTGGTGCTGGGGACCCTTGTAGGCTCCTACATAGGGGCAAGGGTGACGGGGCGCCTCAGGGGCATGTTTCTCAAGCGGGTGTTCGTCGCGGTGTTGCTGCTGCTGGGGCTAAGGATGATCGCGTCGGGGGTTGGCCTCTGATGGATCGCGTACGGTTCTTGGAGCTACTGGTGTCAAGGCTTCTCAGGACAGGAGTCATGGTGAGCGGCCTCCTCATGGTCATGGGCCTCGGGCTGCTCTGGGCTACGGGGGACGCGTCATGCCCGAGCGGTGTGCTGAGCGTAGGCTGGGTGCTGTTCGGCGACCCCTTCCTGGAGCCGAGCCACGTGCTTTTCCTGGGGTTCTTCATACTCATCGGGACGCCGTTGCTCCGGATCGTGGCATCCGCTACGGCTCATCTAGTTGAACGGGACCTGGTGTTCGCATTGCTGAACGTCTCGGTGCTCCTCATATTGGTCGTGAGCTTCGTCTTGGGCGTCGGGTGAGCTGGCCAGTATCTGATCAGTTTTTCCCAGATCGCCTATATCGGTTGATCAGTCCATTATTCCGTTGTATGACTGTGTCTGTGGAGGCTAGGCTCGGCGATGAGCACCCCTGGTGCGACAGGGCCCAGGTGGTTATGCTGCTCATCTTCCTGGCGGTCTGGGGCCTGGACAGCTGGTACGGTGTCACGGTGTGTGGTTTCCTGTGTCCGTGGATGCTAAGGGCTGCCGCCGGCCTGGCTCTCGTGGGGTTCGGCGGGTACCTCGTCGGCGAGTCTCATGAGCTGGTGATCGACGTCGAGACCCCGGGGCGGGTGGACTGGGGGGTCTACGCCGTGGTGAGGCACCCCATGTACCTGGGGATACTGCTGGTGTATCTTGGGCTGGCGGCGGCGACGCTCTCCTTGGCCTCCCTGGCCCTGTGGCCCGCGTTCTTCTACGCGTACGACAGGTTCGCTGCGTACGAGGAACGGGAGCTCGTGGAGGCGCTCGGAGGAGATTACCTGGAGTACATGGGCCGGGTGCGCAGGTGGGTTCCCTTCTAGCCTCGATGATTTTTTGTGCTATGCGGTGGATTCTCTCTTGGTGTTTGTTTGTCTAGACGTTACAAGGTTCTGGCGCTAGTCGGGGACGGTATAGCGCATGAGATCGTGCCAGAGGCGTTGAAGGTGCTCGAGGCGGTCCAGGCGGCGTATGGCTTCGACTTGGAGGTCATCGGGCCCTACGAGTTCGGCGCCAAGTACTACGCCGACCACGACATGATGGAGGGGTGGGACCCGATGGTGACCAGGGAGCTGCTCTTCGAGGCCGACTGCTGGTTCAAGGGGCCCGTGGGGCTCCCCGAGTACCTGAACAGGCTGCCGGGGCCCTACCTGCCGATAAACCAGAGGCTGGACATGGACGTCTACGCCAACGTCCGCCCCTGCCGGCTCAGGCCCGGCGTGGACAGTGTGCTCGTGGGCAGGGAGCCGGGGGACATCGACTACATAGTGCTCAGGGAGAACACGGAGCACATGTACGTGAGGGCTGGGGGCCAGCTGAGCCGGGGCGGCGAGACGGAGCTGGCGGTCGACAACTACATCCAGACGCGGAAAGGCTGCGAAAGGATCATAAGGTACGGGTACGAGCTGGCGAGGTCAGGCGACTACAAGGGAAAGGTGGGCGCCCCCGTCGACGGCAAGAAGCGTCTCACCTGCGCCGCCAAGTGGGGCATCTGCAGGGGGGACAACCTGTTCAAGGCGGTTTGCGAGGAGCTGGAGCCGGGGTACCCCGACGTGGAGACGGACTACGCGTGGATAGACGCGTGGAGCTACTGGGCAATAATGAGGCCGGGCTACTACGATGTGGCTGTGATGCCCAACCAGTACGGGGACATCATGTCGGACATGAGCGGCGCCATCCAGGGAAGCATGGGCATGGCGGGGAGCATAAACGCCGGGGACAGGCACTGCTACGCGGAGCCCACCCACGGCTCGGCGCCCGACATAGCCGGGCGAGGCATAGCGAACCCCACCTCGATGATCCTGTCTGTGGGGATGATGCTGAACTGGCTCGGCGATAAGAGGCGGGACAACCGGCTTAAGGACGCGTGGAGGGGCATCGACGCCGCTGTGGACAGGGTGTTGGCGGCGAGGAGTGTGAGGACGCCGGACCTCGGCGGAGCCGACTCCACGGCTGAGTTCGGGGACGCCGTGGTCGAGGCGCTAGACTCTCCTTGATCCTGCCCTTCCACGCCTGGAGGCGGGGATGGGCGTGGGTGAGCCACGGGCGATTTTTCTGGCTGCGTAAACGGTTTAACGGTGTCCCGCGTATCTTTTCGCTATGCGGGAGTACGAGAAGAAGCTGAAGAGGATCATAGCGGAGCGGGGCATCAGGGCCGAGCACCTGTCCTTCGAGAGTAGTTGCCACAGCGTGGCCGATGCGGCTGAGACGGTGGGGGCGGAGCCTGAGGACTTCATAAAGAGCATCTGCATGATGGGCGTCGACGGCGGGGTCATCGTTGCCATCGTGAAGGGGGAGGACAGGGCGAGCACGACTCGGGTGGCTAAGGCGCTGGGGGTTGGGAGGCCACGGGTGGCGGCTCCCGGCGAGGTGCTGGGGCTCACCGGGTTCCCGGTGGGGGGCACCCCTGGGTTCGGGTTCGAAGCCACGTACTTGGTGGACCCCAGGGTGATGGAGAAGGAGTTGGTTTATCTGGGTGGTGGCTCGGACTGCGCGCTGGTGCGTATGTCGCCCCGGGAGCTCGTGCGGGTCAACGGGGGCCGTGTGATCAGGGTCCGCAAGTGACGGCTGCTATCTGTTGTCTCTGAGGAATTTTCTGCGGGCTTCCTTGATCTGCTGGGCCGTGGTGTGGCGTGTCCGGGGCTCGGTGGTGAGGTAGTCTCCTAGGCTGAGGGGGCCGTCTCTGGGGTCGGCTTTCTTTACTTTGATGACTTTGGCGTCTTCTTGGTGGGCGGCCTCTGGCATGGCTGGTTCTTTTTCTGGGGTTATTTAGGGGATGTGGATGCGTCTTAGGGATGATGGTTTCTTGTTCCCTGTACAGGGAATAAGCGTTTTTCCAGGTTTGTGACAGGTTACATGCATTAAGAGGCTAGAGGAGCATACGCCTACTCTGGCTCTGCCTTCCACGAGGGTTTGTTGGTCTCTAGATTAGTTTGAGCCCCTGCTCAGTGAACGCCTGGAAGTGGCGTTTGTTGAAGGGGTATAGCTTCGCGTTGTCGATCAAGGAAAGCACCACGTTCATGATGTCGATCCATCCGGATGTCTCCGCGTGATCCGCTTCCTCTCGTAGATTTCGTGGAGTATATCGTCAGCCTCGGGTAGGTCGACGCTTCCCCTCAGCCTCTCCAGCAGCTTTAATGTGTCCTCCTTGATTAGTCTCGTGAGGAGGTCGCTGAAGGATTCGTCATCCCGTTTTATATTGAGCAGCCGCTCGTATACATCGTCGCGGATGATCAGGGTCTTCGGCACTGTCGGGTCATGAAGCTGGTTTCCATAAGCCGGATAAAACGTGTGTGCTACAAGTCTTTGATCGGTGCGGCACTGTCTTGGGCAGAGCTACGAGAAACGTTTGTTAGAGGAGCCTGTAGCTGTGTGTGGCTGATTCGTAGGCTACGGTGCCTTGGGCTACGAGCCTGTCTAGGGCGGTCTTGATCTGGTCGCGGGTGAGGGTTAGGTGGAACTGTAGGTCTGTGGCGCGGGCTCTGCCTTCCTCCAGGATGAGGGCGAGGGTGACCTTGTCCGTGTTGGTGTACTTGCGTATGATCTCCATCATGTTTCAGAGCCTTTACCGCGTGGCCTCGAATATAACCTTATCGATCAATGACGAACAGGGGTAAGACAGATGACGAAGAAAAGGGTTAGTTGAGGGGCCGTTTCATGTACTCGGTTATGTTGATGTTCCGCTCGGAGAGTTCTTTGAAGAACTTGTCGCTGAGCTTCTCGTCGTAGCCTATCCACGCGGGGTGTATGACGCCTGGGCGGTTGAACTCGCCGGTGGCGATCATCTGGGCGACGACGCTGCAGGGGTAGGCGGTGGTGCGGGCCATAGCGCTGATGTCGTTCGTGAAGTCGTGGAGGTCGATGAACTCGTAGATATGGGCGGTGGGCTCGCTGTCTAGGGTGCCTGTGACCTCTACGCGCTGGCAGATGGCGTCGCCTTCGCCGGGGCCGTACTGGAGGTGTTTGTGGCCGAGGGCGATGAACACGTCGTAGGGGGTGACTTCTACGCCCTTTACGTTTATGGGTTCGTCGTCTAGGAGGTGGAGCTGCTTGAGCTTTGTCCAGGTCTCGCAGTGTCCGGGCCAGCGCACGGTCTTGCCGATGGCTGTCTTGACTCCCTGGAGGCCGAGGTGCTGGACCACGTCGTTGAGGCCTCCTGTGGTGTAGGCCTCTGTCTTGCCGATGGGCGGGGGGAAGGTGATCTCCTCGGGGTCGCTGAGGTTGTCTATGGTGACTGTCTCGCCGTCGATGAGGACGGTGCTGGTGCGGAGGTTGCTGTCGACGGCGTAGGGCCAGTACCAAGATATCTTGTACTGGAGGGGGTTGTGGTAGCCGGGGGTGTCTCTCTGGGGGAAGCCGCCGCACCAGACTGTCATGCCGTCGGTGTGGTCGAGCTTGCGGGCGCCTACTCCGCAGAGGACCCTGTCGATGCCTACGTCGAGGCCGATGTGGGGGACCACTGTTACGCCTGCCTTTTCGGCTTTCTCGTGTTGGCTGAAGATGGTGCCGAAGCCTGCGGCGACGTCGGCGTAGCCTATCCCCGCCTCGATGGCGGCTTCCACGGCTGCATCGCAGAAGGGTCGTGGGAGGGCCGAGGCCACGACGTCGAAGCCCCTCTTCATGAGGTTGACGGCCTCATGTTTGTCGGTGGCGTCGAGCTTGACCACCGTGGTCTTGTCGCCTCCGACTCGTTCGGCGTAGGCTTTGGCCTGCTCTGTGTTCATGTCTGCCGCCACTATCTCGTCTACGTGGGGCTGGGCGTCAAGGTCCTTGAGGAGCCCGTAGCCCATCTTCCCCACGCCAAGAACAAGGACTTTCATACAGGTGAAGATAACCCGTGAGGGTATAAAGCCTGTTCAAACGTCGTCGAGTAGGATGTGTTTCGGGGTCCGCGGTTAGTGCAGGTTACTTTCGGGCGTAGAGCTCGATGTAGCCGCATTCGAGGCATCTTCTGCCCGACACTGCCATGGTGCGTACTTCTTCGCTCTTTATCAGGAAGCCTTTCTTCTCTCCCGTCTTCTCACGCCATTTGATTCTCTCTTCTTGCGTCATCCCGACGTCCCCTATATTCATCCCGGACATCGGTGACATCATTCCTCTCATCATGGGGTTGGACGAGGGGACGTTGACGCTTACGTACGCCTCTCCTTGGATCATCTCTCCGCCGCATTTAGGACATTCACTCATCGCAGGGCCCTCATAGCTGTGGTTCACTGTTTACCCTACTTATTAAAAATGGTTTGTGGAGACAGCGGCGCTTTGGGTGAAATCGACGGCGAGTAGTCAAGGTACGAGGAGCCTGCTCACGAGGATGACAGTATATTAACCCAGTTAAACAGCTCTCTCTACGCGGGGCTTTTATCGGTTTTATTCGCCTTCTAGGATCAGCGTTTTCTCGTTTTTACTTATTCTCCATCTTCGTTTGTATGGCTTGGATAGGGTTCTTAGTTGTTTGATGGATAGGCTTGGTATGTAATAGGTTCCACTTGCTGTTTTCCTTATTTTTAGCCTCATAGGCTCCATGTAACCACCTAGTGACTTGTGTTTGGCTCAGAATTATAACTTGCTCGATGAGTGATTTTACCCCTATTTTTTGTATTTTATTGTCCTTTATAGGCAGGATACCAACATGACGAGAGCTCCAGATGGTCAAGATGCGACTGGGTCTCATAGAGGGAACATTGCGGGGAATGAAATACGTCCCCGATATTCTGAAGCAACTTAGACAGCCAAGACAAAGAGGAGCAAGGCTAGCCTTCGCACATGTAAAGATACTATAATGTTTGATTTTTAGTTAAATTATAAATAACTAAAAGAATAGATAGAGTCTCGGTGCTTGAGAGCTGCCCATATTACCTATCAAGTTCAGGAAACAACCAGAACTAGGTTATTGTTATCCAACCTGTCTTAAAATGGTAATAGATTACGCGATTGATGAGCTGAAAGTAAAACAGAAAAGACTCTCGTTAAGGAAAATAGCAAGGAATATAGGTGCTCACCCTGTAGCGGGTACAGCACCCGGCAATATCGAACTGGTTAACAATG
>Ga0315533_1002995_pt1 | contig 11418 bp, 8 predicted proteins | sample SalMarSW160130MG_FD_203081 | JGI IMG/M metagenome (GOLD analysis project Ga0315533, IMG submission 203081) | Salt marsh sediment microbial communities from the Plum Island Ecosystem LTER, Massachusetts, United States - Salt Marsh Sediment SW1601-30 ...
TTTTTTGAAAAAATATATCGCTATCTATTTCTGATATCCACAGGTGGACTATACATCGAAATAAGTGATCACAAAGATTTTGCGGTTGATATTTATAAAGAACTATTAGAATCTATTAAAGTAAAAGAGAAAGATGAACTAGATTGTAATACAGTTTTGAATGATAGGACAAATAAGGACAGTAGGAATGGTTAAGGATTGCTTTTAGCAATTGCTCTTTGAAAAGTAAAATCGAATATGATGCGCTTAATAGGGTTATAAAGACGGTGCATCCTAACTCGATGGTGGTCGAAGGCGGGGCGGAGGCGGTTCATACATATACGCATACCGGCTATGACTATCTCGGCAGAAAAGTGTGGGAGTCGAATCCTGTAATTGAAAAATTACCCGAAGACGTCAACGATGGAGATATTAAAATCTATCAGTACGATGCAGCAGGCAGACTTATAACAGTTACACTTCCTAAGCCTACGGCTTTGGATGATAATCCGATATATGATTATTACTATGATGAATATGGTAATCTTATCGGCATACTTAATTTTTTATGCGATTATTGACTTATTTGTTTTTGATGCTTGTGATTTTTTCGATGATGGCATCTGCCATCCGGCTTGTGCCGACTGCGGTTGGGTCGTTTCGGTCTTCTTTCAAATCATAAGTTACATTTTTGCCCTCGGCAATTACAGCAGCTACCGCACTCTCCAATTTGTCGGCTTCTGCTATATTGCCGATGTGTCTCAGCAGCATTACACCGCTTAGTATCAAAGCTGTCGGATTTACTTTGTTGAGGCCTTTATATTTTGGTGCGCTGCCGTGCGTTGCCTCAAAGATGGCGCCGGACTCACCGATGTTCGCGCCCGGGGCGACGCCGAGGCCGCCGACCAGGCCGGCACAGAGGTCGCTTAGTATGTCGCCGTAAAGGTTCGGCAAAACGAGTACGTCGTAAAGCTCCGGCTTTTGAATGAGCTGCATACACATATTGTCAACGATGCGGTCTTCAAATTCGATATCGCTATATTCTTTGGCCACCTCGCGGCTGACCTCCAGGAACAGGCCGTCGGAGTATTTCATAATATTTGCTTTGTGGACGCTTGTAACTTTTTTGCGGCCGTATTTTCTGGCATATTCGAAAGCGAACTTTACAATTCTCCCGGATGCAAAAACTGAGATTGGTTTTATGGTAATGCCCGAGTCTTCTCTGATTTTTTTGTCGCTGTGAGAATTTATCCAGTTGATGATTTCAGCGGTATTGTCTTTTCCTTTTTCAAATTCTATGCCTGCGTAGCAGTCCTCGGTGTTTTCCCGTACGACTACGAGGTCGATATTTGTGTATTTGCTGCGGACGCCCGGATAGCTTTTACAGGGTCGAAGGCAGGCATATAAATCAAACATCTGGCGGAGATGGACATTCAGGCTTCTGTATCCTTTCCCGACGGGTGTAGTAATGGGGGCTTTGAGTGCGATTCGGTTTTTGTTTATAGACTCGATGGTGCGCTGCGGCAGAGGTGTACCTTCTTTTTTCATTATCTCGGTGCCGGCATCGACTATATCCCATTTAATCCCAGCACCCGTCGCGTCGATGCATCTTTTTGCAGCTTCTGCCAGTTCCGGGCCTACGCCATCGCCTGTAATCAATGTTACGTCGGTCATTTTTTAAGTCCTCAAAGAATTATCCTGAAAATTTGAATCGATAATACTAACTGCTAAAGCCGAAGATGTCAAATCGGGAATTTCAAATGGTATAAATTTTCGGTTTATATCCTGTTGGAGTCGCCTTATAATTTTCAGAGGGGCCAAAGGAGCTCGAATGGTAAATTACGATTCTTATAGCAGGTTCAGTTTGCAGGTAAGGCGGTTGGCTGAAATGTTGAATCCCTGCAGAATTTGTCCTCGCAGGTGTTTGGTGAACCGCTCTCAGGGACAGATTGGTTTTTGCGGTGTTGCGGATAAACCTGTGGTCAGTTCTGTTGGTCCCCATTTTGGTGAGGAATCGGTTCTGGTTGGTATCGGCGGGTCGGGGACAATATTTTTCGCAGGATGCAATCTCGGTTGTATCTTCTGTCAGAATTATGATATCAGCCACTTAAAGAGGGGAAGTGTTGTTTTAATTGAGCAATTAGCTGACTTTATGACAGAATTGCAAACAGGAGGGTGCAGTAATATCAATCTCGTCACACCGACGCACTTGGTTGTGCCAATCGCAGCTGCAATCGAAATCGCGAAACAGAAAGGCCTGAAATTACCTATTGTTTATAATACCGGCGGTTATGATTCGGTTGAGACTTTAAAGCTTCTTGATGGAATGATTGATATTTATATGCCTGATATGAAGTATTCCGAACCAGAGGTTGCAGAGCAGCTCTCGAATGCAGCTGATTATCCGGAGGTTAATTTTGCAGCAGTTAAAGAGATGCATCGGCAGGTCGGCGACTTGAAGATAGAGGATGGTTTGGCAATAAAAGGTCTTCTTGTGAGGAATCTTGTGCTGCCGAACAATCTCGCAGGGAGTTTTAAGATAATTGATTTTCTCTCTGAAAGTATTAGCAGAGATACTGCGATTAATGTTATGGGCCAGTATCGGCCGTGCTATAAGGCAGCGAAATATCCGAAAATAAACCGCAGACCGACAATTGATGAAATAGAAGACGTGCGAAAATATGCTCAGGAAAAAGGATTGAGAATTATTGATTAGATGGGAAAGTGCCTGTCTTCAGTTATCTGTTCAGAAGGATCGAGCTTTCTGTAAAGAAAGTGCCCGCGACACAGGCTGTCATAAGGCAGGCCAAAGTTGCCGCTATAAGGGCCCGAAAGGCAACGGCAGCTAAATCTTTCGTTCTCTGGCGCACTAAGGCAGAGATACCGCCGACAAATATCGCCATCGAAGCAAAATGTGCAAAACCGCACAAGGCATAGGTTGTGATAACCGCAGAGCGTTTATCCTGCAGCAAATTCTGTTCAAAGGCAATTGCTAAATCTTTATAGGATACGACCTCGGTAACGATTATTCTCTCGCCGATTATCCGGGAAATAATCGGAGCGTCAGCGGGATTAATGCCGAGAACTAATGTAAAAGGATAGAATACATAGCCCAGAAGTGTTTTCAGTGACAAATTGAGCTGCGTTCCGAAAACTGAATTGATGCCTGAACCCAGATACGACAGAATCAAATCGGTAAGAGCGACAAGACCCAAAACGGCAATCAAAAGAGCGGTTATGCCGACAATCATTTTTACGCCTGAGTATGAGCCGTTGATAACTGCCTCGAAAAAGCTGTTATCTTTTTCATAGAAGGGATGAACATTTATTCCAAGTGTTTCGGGTTTTTCTTTTTCGGGCAGAATAATTTTTGACATAACAACGGCAGCCGGCGCTGAAAGTAAAGAGGCGGAGACCAGATGCCCTGCGATTGTGGGAAATTGATTCTGCAGGGTAAGAACGTATAACGCTAAAACGTTCGATGCGACCGTTGCCATACCCGCGGTGAGAATGGTACAGAGCTCTGAACGAGTCATTTTTGAAAGATACGGCTTGACCGTGAGATTTGCCTCAACTCCGACAAAGATATTACTTGCAGCAACCAGAGATTCTGCTCCGGATATTTTCATCAGTTTTGTAAATACGAAAGAAAATCCCCTGAGGATTAAGGGCATTATTCTAAGATAGTAGAGAATCGAGATTAGTGCCGAAAAAAAGATAATAGTTGGAAAGGCCTGAAATGCGAGGATAAAACCGATTGACTGTTCGCCTTCCGCGCTAGACTGGCCCGGCGCAAGTGCGAGCGGGCCGAAGACAAACTTTGCGCCGGCTGTTGCGGATTCAAGAACCTTTACTACAGCATCATTTACAGCGAGAAATACTCTCGAGCCGGCGGGGATAACAAAAATGAAATATGCGAATAAAATCTGCAGGCCGACAGCCCAGAGGATAAGCCGAAAATTCATATTTTTTTTGTTACCTGAAATCAGCCAGGCGACACCGAGCAGGATAAATATACCTGAAAAGCTGACGAGATTATGAATATCCATAAACAAAGCTCGTAGTAAAATTGTAATTTACAATTATCCGTTGAGAAGCTGTGTCAGTGTTTTAGCATTATATACTGCATAGGCATTGTAGTCATTGTTAAAATAAGCATAAGTGTTCCGGGCTTTCTGTTTTTTAATCCAGTCTGCCCATTTTCCGAGCATCGATTCTGTATAATTGCCTTCATATCTGCCCGTCGAGCCGTGAAAGCGAATGTATATTGTATCACCCGTAACTATCAGCGGTGTTTTTACTCCCGGCATATCGTGTACGCAAAAGCTGATGTTATGTTTTTCGAGAAGTTTGTAAGTGTCTTGTGAAAACCAGCTTTTGTGCCTGAATTCGAAGACGGATTTTGTGGTATCGGGTAAAAGGCCTAAAAAGTTTTTCAGCCTGCCGATGTCTTTATGAAAGCTCGGCGGAAGCTGATAAAGGACAGGCCCGAGCTTTTCTTTTAATAGGTTGACAATTTCAAAGAAACGCTGAAGCGGTTCAGCCGGTTCATTGAGCCGTTTGATATGGGTAATAAAACGGTTTGCTTTTACAGCATAGAGGAAATTTTTCGGCGCAATGTGATGCCAGTTCTCGACGGTCTTTGCTTTAGGCAGATGGTAGAAAGTATTGTTTATTTCGACGGTATCGAAATGTTCTGCGTAGTAAGTCAGCCATTTGTTCTTCTGCAGGTCTGCCGGATAAAAACGCTCTATCCAGTGGTCATAGTGCCATCCGGAGGTACCAATTTTGATATTATGAACGCCCTTGCTCATAGTAAATTTGGTGTTCCGAATAAGATATCCATATACATTTGTTTATATATGTTAATGCCTGTATTCAAATATGCAAGGCCGAACCGGACTGCACAACCGGCTTTTACTTTTTGTTGATTTTAGTTTTCAAAACATTTGACAAGCTGCGGTAAAAGCTGTTATCCTACTTACTTTTGATATAAAGCTGTTTTGGGAGTGTAGCTCAGTTGGTAGAGCAACGGCCTTTTAAGCCGTAGGTCTTGGGTTCGAGCCCCAACACTCTCATTGAAAGTTTTGAGTTCTTAGGCCTTAGTTTTGAGTTAGATGAAGTATCTCATCATATTTATTAAGCCTTATGATTTGTGAATTATGTAAGGAACGATTGTCTATGCCCTTTATTCCCAATACCGAAGAGCAGCGCAAACAGATGCTGGCCGATATCGGCCTTTCAATGGATGATTTGTTTTCTGACATACCGGCTGATTTGCGATACTCGGATTTCAATCTGCCCGAAGCTCTTTCCGAACAGCAGGTTCGCAATTGCCTTGCTGAAATTGCCGGCAAAAATTCAATTAGCCTTACCTGCTTTCTCGGCGGTGGTGTTTATGACCATTTCATACCGGCGGCGGTTTATTCTGTTATTTCGCGAAGTGAATTTTATACGGCTTACACACCGTATCAGCCGGAACTATCGCAGGGGACATTGCAGGCAATTTACGAATTCCAGTCGGTAATTTGCAGGCTTACCGATATGGAGGTCTCCAACGCATCGCTCTATGATGGTGGAACTGCCATCTACGAGGCGATGATGATGGCGCTGCGTATCACGCGGCGGAGTAAGATTATAATCGATGACAGTGTCAATCCGATATACCGTATGATGTTAAAATCTTACAGCAAAAATTTAGAAGTCGAACTTGTACAAATTCCTTGCGCCGATGGTCTGGCCAATCGTGAGCAAATATTTGAAAAAATTGACGACAAAACAGCTGCGGTAATTTTGCAGAACCCTGACTTTTTCGGCTGTATCGACGTTTTCAGTGACGTTGCCGAGGCTGTCCATAAAGCAGGTGCACTGCTGATTGTGTCCTGTTATCCGATTTCGCTGGGAATATTAAAGACGCCGGGTTCGATGGGAGCCGATATTGTTGTAGGCGAGGGACAAAGCCTTGGTATCCCGATGAATTTTGGCGGCCCTTACCTGGGCTTTATGGCAACGCGAATGAAGTATGTGCGAAAAATGCCCGGCAGAATCTCAGGTCAAACGGTAGATAGAGACGGCAGACGTGCGTTTGTCTTGACACTTCAGGCAAGAGAGCAGCACATTCGAAGGGACAAAGCCACTTCGAATATATGCTCTAATGAGGCCTTGTGTGCATTGACAACTCTTGTTTATTTATCGCTGCTGGGAAAAAACGGCCTGAAAAAAACTGCACAGCTCTGTGCCGATAAGGCCAGCTATGCGTATCAGCGTTTAACAGATATACCGGGCGTAAAGGGACGTTTCGCATCGAAGTGGTTTTTCAACGAATTTGTCCTTGATTTGCCCTCCGGGGCCGGTGATGTAATAAGCAAACTGATAGAAAAAGGATTCGCAGCAGGTTTCCCTCTGAGCAGATATTATGAAGGTATGGATAATTCACTGCTTGTTTGTATCACCGAAAAACGGACAAAGCAGGAAATCGATATGCTCACAGAAGCACTGGAGGCTTGTCTATGAAGTTGATTTTTGAAAAGTCTGTAGCTGGCAGAGAAGGCGTTCGTGTTGTTCCGAGCGATGTGCCCGGAACGATAAATATTAAAAGCAGTTTTCTGCGTGAAAAGGCGGCCGAGCTGCCCGAACTCAGTGAGGTTGATGTCGTAAGACATTTTACGGAGCTGTCACGCAGAAATTTCGGAGTCGATACAAATTTTTATCCGCTCGGCTCATGCACGATGAAATATAATCCTAAAGTAAACGAGCGCATCGCTTCATACCCGGGTTTTACACATCTGCATCCGTTGTTGCCACAGCTAAGACAGGGCAGCTTGCTCACCCAGGGAGCGCTGCAGGTGCTCTATGAGACTGATATTCTGCTTCGTGAGATTACGGGGATGGCTGGCTTTACTATGCAGCCGATAGCAGGGGCTCACGGTGAATCGACCGGTATTATGATTATGGCTGCGTATCATAAAGACAAAGGCAATAAAAAGACAACGGTGCTAATCCCCGACAGCGGCCACGGCACAAACCCGGCTTCCGCCGCGATTGCCGGTTTCAAGGTCAAATCAATCCCGACTGACGATAAAGGCGTGATGTGTCTTGAATCTTTCAAAAATGCGATTGATGATGAGGTTGCAGGACTTATGCTTACCTGCCCGAATACGCTTGGTATTTTTAATCCTCATATAAAAGAGATTTGTGATTTAATCCATAGTGTCGATGGTATAGCTTATTATGACGGTGCGAATCTGAATGCTATAATCGGCAAAGCCAGGCCGGGTGACTTTGGTTTTGACATCGTTCATCTTAATCTGCACAAGACGTTCGCCACGCCGCACGGCGGAGGCGGACCCGGTGCCGGGCCGGTAGGCGTTACCAAAAAGCTGCTCGATTTTCTGCCTGTCCCCATCGTTGTAAAAAAAGATGATGGCACTTACGCGCTTGACTTTGAAAGACCAAAATCTATCGGCAACATTGCACCTTTCTATGGAAACTTCGCTGTGGTCTTAAAGGCCTATGTATATATGCTGATGCTGGGCAGCCGAGGTCTTGCAAGAGTTGCGGAGAACGCAGTCCTTAATGCCAATTATATAAGAGAAAAATTAAAACCATATTATGACATCGCCTTCGATTGTTTATGTAAGCACGAGTGTGTCTTTAAGCCCACAAAGAAGATGCTTGATAATGATGTACATACGGTTGATATTGCAAAGGCCCTTATCGACAGGGGCTTTCACCCGCCGACTATATATTTTCCTATAATAGTCAGTGAAGCGATAATGATTGAGCCGACCGAGACCGAGAGCAAGGAGACGCTCGACGCTTTTATAGAGGCTATGATTGAGATTGCGAAGCTGGCCGAAACCGAGCCGGAAAAAGTCAAGGCAGCTCCGGTGACAACGCTGGTCAGCAGACCAGACGAGGTAGCCGCAGCAAAACAGCTCAATATCGCCAGCCTATGAAAAACAGAAATTTGAGATTTTTAACAATATTAATAGCTTAATTTCAGCTACTTGGTTTTTATTTTTGTGATAACTTCGCTAACCGACGGCGAGTTAATATCCTCAATATCAATTGTCGGCCATTCGGGATTCGGCTGCTGTTCGCTTAAGACCTGAGGTGTGATAAAGAGTGTCAGAACGCTGTGGCGGACTTCGCTTTCTTCTCTTTTGAATAATCCTCCCAAAAGCGGCAGGTCACTCAGAAGGGGGACTTTAGTGGTGACAGTGCTAATTTCCTGCTGTCTCAGGCCGCCGATTATAAGAGTTTCACCTTCCTGTACGGTTACCTGTGTGGAAGATTCTCTGTTTATCTGTTCGGGCAGGCCGCCCTCAGGTGTAAATGTGAAGCTGCCGACCTTTACGTCAACGACCAGATTGATTCTTCCATCAGCTAAAAGAGTCGGAATTATACGTCCCTGAGTGTCGGCTGATATGTCACTTTTTTTAACTATCGGCCTTCCGGATACGTCGAAGCCTTCGTTAAAGAAATAGTTCAGAGTCTTTCTTATTTGAATCATAGATTCTTTTCCGCTCATAGCGACGGTTCTCGGATTGGCCAGGATGGTGCCCCTGCCGTCCTGCACAAAGGTATTGAGCCGGATAAAGAACTCACGGGGCAGTGTTCCAACGCCCTGATAAAATATCTGTCCTGCTCCGGCGATCGTCTCTATCCCGGCAAGAGTTGCATCCGTGGTTATATCTGATATGGATTTTCCGGCAGGCTGGAAAATGGCAATACGTCCTTTTGCATAAGTCCAGTCCAGGCCGAGACTGCGATTCGCTTCATCGGTTAATTCAACCGCCAGCAAATCGACCAGAATCTGCGGGGCTATAGTGTCTATTCGTTTTAAGTCGCTGCAAAATTCCGCAAGCACTTCGGGCGGGCCCTTAAATAACAGTAAGTTTCGGGAATTATTTTGCGTCAAATACTGAGCGTACTTCGTCGGCAGGGATTCCATTACCTCGTCAACAGTCATATGCATCGGATGAATTGTTTCCGTAACCAAACCCGATGTTTCTTGCTGTTGCTGCTCGGCCTGTGGCGGCCTTGCCTGTTCCGGGATAGTTACTTTTTCTTCTATAGCTGTTTGTATGATATCAGGACTTCGGCTCATAGGCGGGCCGATATTTTCCGAGGCTTTTGGACCGATGAATTCGTCACCCAGGTCCAGCCGATACACGTCCGGCCGATAAATTTCATCTGCCTGGCTGACGATGTCTGCGATTGTCAGAACAATCGACCGATTATCCGCCGACCACCAGATGTCTTCAATACCCTCGTCTCTGTTGTAGTTACCTGATAAAGTTTTACGGTCCTGTTCGTCATCGAAGATAAGCAGGTCTGTTAAGACTCTTGTATTGATATCGAGCAGGCTCAAAACGCTTTGTCTTTTTTCAAATTGTTCATCCGTGCCCCAGTTTCGAACTGTATATCTGGTAGTTAGAAGGGCAATTTTAGAGCTGTCATAGGACCATTTTACAGACATAAAAAACTCTATCTTTCCTTCACGGGGTTTTGATGTACGAAGAATTTCATACGTCGATTTTTTAGGGTCGATTAGATAAAGGGTCTGTATTTCGTTTCCCTGAGCATCAAAGCGGTCGCCTTCACATAGAATCCAGCGTCCATCCCATGACCAGACAATTTCACCAAGTCCGAGCTGTTTTTCACTAACAGGTGTTGTTGCGTTAGTAAGATTGCGAAGCTCGCTTCCATCGGGGTGGGTAATGAAGCAGTCAGAAAGATGTCGCTCTCTTTCAGTTTGGGTCATATCTTTATCATAGGTAAAAGCAATCCAGTCACCAGCCGGAGACCATTGGGGCGGGTCTGTATCGAGGATTTGGGCGCCTATATCGGTTAACTGGACTAATCCGCTTCCGTCAGGATTGACCGTTACAATATCCCAGCCTCCGCTGCTTTCAAGCTGCATGCACAGTCTGTTTGGCAGAGTTCTGCTCCATTGCTGTGACTGGGACTGGCCTCTTTCGGCAAGCAGTCGTATGTCTTTGTTTGTCAAGGTGTCATATACCCAAACGGTTCGAGTGCCGGATGGGCCAATACGAGCAGTGTAGGCAACATATCGGTTATCTGCCGACCAGAAAGGACCGTCGTCAGGGTCAAGGTCCTTCTCTTTGTAGGGAGCGGATATGCAATTTGTCTGGCCGGATTTTATATCATAAATATAAATTGCTCCCTGACTTTCACTATCGGGTGTGTTCGTAAATTCGTAGGCAATTTTATCGCCTTTCCAGTTCCACTCGCCAAACATTGGATTCCCGACAGGGCTGATTAATTCTGCATTTGAACCGTCGGCATCGATAATCTTTAATTGGCTGAGAGTGTTTGTCTCTTCCCTGATGCAGGCGATTGTGTCACCGTGGTAAGACCATGAAATTGCACGGCTCTTTCCATCATTTGTCAGTTGAACTAGTTCAACGTTTTTCGCTACATATTCGGCATGTGCGATAGAAAAAAAATTAAGACTTAAAACGCAAAGCAGTAATATTCTGTTTACCATTTCTTCAAAATTCTAAAAATTAATACTTAAAGGTATCCTGATATAGATAGTAGTTACCTGTTACTTTCTTATATTGTATTTACCGCCTCCATTCGTTAGTGCCCTGATTAAGGAGGCGATTTAACATCCCCTCGGCAGAGCTTTATGTGACCTGATATATAAATCAGTATTATAAAACATTTTTCTTTTTTTGTCAACATATAAAGGTTGATTTTAAGGCTAAAATAGGCTATCATATTAAAATTAACTAATGAGGGAGAAAAAAAGAAGGAACAAATAGATGAAGAATGGATACTGGCAAAAAATTTTATGGGTGGATTTAACAAATAGAACAACAAAAGTCGGGGACATAAAGGAGAATGTTCTAAAAAAAATTATTGGAGGTGCAGGTCTCGGTGCCTGGATTCTTCAGAAAGAGCTAACCGGAAAAACTGATGCGTATGACCCGAAGAACCTTCTTATCTTCGCAACCGGGCCTTTTCAGGGACCGGCTGTTGCCGGAGGAGCTAAATTCAGCATCATAAGCAATTCACCAATCACGGGAACCTTTGCCGACACCGCAGGAGGAGCGGACTGGGGACCGAATTTCAAGGACTGTGGTTTCGATGCTCTGGTTATCAAAGGCAAAGCGGACAAGCCGGTTTATATCTATATAAATAATGATAACGTTGAAATAAAAGACGCATCATCTTTATGGGGCAAAAACACTTATCAAACCGACGATACAATAAAAGCCGAACTTGGCGATAAAAAAGTTGCCATTGCGTGCATAGGACCGGCAGGGGAGCGTAAGGTTGCAATTGCCTGCGTTGCTATGGATAAGCACAGCTTTGCAGGCAGGGCAGGCCTCGGCGCGGTTATGGGAGGCAAAAACTTAAAGGCTGTTGCAGTTAAGGGCACAAAGAAAGTGCCGGTCGCTGACC
>Ga0315533_1002997_pt1 | contig 11413 bp, 13 predicted proteins | sample SalMarSW160130MG_FD_203081 | JGI IMG/M metagenome (GOLD analysis project Ga0315533, IMG submission 203081) | Salt marsh sediment microbial communities from the Plum Island Ecosystem LTER, Massachusetts, United States - Salt Marsh Sediment SW1601-30 ...
ACAAATAAATATCCAAAATTTTTTAAAAGGCCTATCTCACTATACAGACCAAAGAAATAACCAGCTTTCAATTTATATTAAAGATTTAGAAACATATGCCAACAAACTAAAAACCAAATTTGTTTCATTAAAAAAAGACGTTAAAATGTTAAAAAAATATGTTGGCTATAAATATAGAATAAAAGTTTTTTTCTTTCTTTTATTTAAACGGGGCAAAAAATAATTTACATCATATAACAAAGAGTATGCGGTTCAAGAATTTTTCATCTATAATATTGATAAGGAATAAAAAATTCTTTCACCCAAATTTTTGCTCCATTTCATTACGCAAAAACTTCGCATACTCTTAAACGTTATCGGAAATTGCGGGGCTTTAACGGATTTTTGCAAACATTTATCAACTTGTTAAAATAAGTTATTACAATGGAAAAGAAAATTAAAATTGGGTTAATTGGTTTAGTAATTATCGTTGTTTTAGCAAGCGTTTGGTTTATTACTACCAAAAAGGGTTCTATAATAGAACCTATAACTGAAGAAAAAGAGGAAGAAGAGAAGGATTGGGTTATTACAAGCGAGGATGAGCTGCTCAAAAAATTGGAGGAAAGCGATAAAAAGTTCAAAAGACAAGAGATCAGCAACACAATAGTTTATTGGCATCAGCGAATGATAGATGATGCAATTGTCGAGGGAGATTACATAAACTATCAATTTGATAAGGATACAAAGGAACTTAAAAAGAAAATTATTAATTGGCGAGATGACTTACCTGAACATCTACCTTCGGTAATTCCCAAAGAACAGGCAGAGTCTATAGCAGGTGGAGGATCTGCTACCTTGTATTTTATATCTCCAGAATCAAGTATTTTCCCAATAAAATCAACGCCAAAAAATCCATGCTGGGTCGTGTGGAAAGTAGCGGGGACTTATGAAGGTGGTAGTTATTATGATATTATAGTCATAGATGCCGTAGAAGGGAAAATATTAGGCTATGGTATTCCACCACCATAATAAAAGTAAAAATAAATTAAGAAGGATAAAAGCTCCGCAACTCTTCGCCACTTCGTGGCTCGGTCTCGGCTTCGCCGAGACTCCGATAACAGAGGATAAAAGACCCCACTTCGTTTCGTCCAAATTGATGCTACGCATCAACTTCTTTTATCCCAAATCTTATACGCAATAATTTTTCAAAACTAAGGAAACAACGTCGGGATTTTATTGGTAATAGGTTCTAACTTTTTCTAGAAGACACAATAAACAACTATCGCCGGCTAAAGCCGGCACTGTCTTTATATTGATTTGTTAATTAATATTTGATATAAATGATAAATGGTCTAAGGGCCTTATATAATATGTTATCTGCTAAAAATAAATTTTTCTTAGTTATCGGCTTCTTAATTATTTTCGGGGTTGGTTTTTGGATTGGAGAGACCTCGGTGGTTTGCGATGTTTGTCCCCCTGAAGAGGTTAATTTTTCTCTTTTTTGGGAGGCCTGGAAAAAACTTCAAGAAGAATTTGTTAACCCTGAAGATATTGATATTCAAGAAATGGTTTATGGAGCAATTGCCGGAATGGTAAAATCTTTAAAAGACCCTTATACTGTATTTTTTAGCCCAGGGGACACTAAAAAATTTTTGGAAGATGTAAGTGGAAAATTTGAAGGGGTTGGAATGGAAATTGGAATAAGAAAAGGACAACTTCAAGTTATCGCTCCTTTGGAGGGCACACCGGCCCAGAAGGCTGGTTTGCGGGCCGGTGATAAGATTATAAAAATAGACGATGTTGTGACTACCGATATTACTATTGAAGAAGCAGTAAGCATGATTCGAGGCCCTAAGGGAACAGAAGTAACCTTAATCATTTTTCGAGATGAGTGGGAAAATACAAGAGAATTTAAAATCAAAAGAGTGATTATTAAAATTCCTTCTTTAAAGTGGGAGTTGCTCGCCTCGACAGGCGAAGCAGGCGGGAAAGATGATATTGCTTATATAAAAATCTATCAGTTTTCTGAGAAATTAAATTCTGATTTTACAAAAGTAGGAGTTGAAATTTTAAACAGCCCGGCTAAAAAAATAATTTTAGATTTAAGAAATAATCCCGGCGGTTATTTAGTAAGAGCCCAAGATATCGCTGGTTGGTTCTTAGAAAAAGGGAAAGTTGTGGTTGTTGAGGATTTTGGTTCTAAAAAAGACCCGGAAGTTTATGAGACTAAGGGTAACGCTAAATTTTCAGATTATCCAATGGTAATTCTAATCAATCAAGGGTCGGCATCGGCTTCTGAGATTTTAGCTAGCGCCCTTCGTGATAATCGTGGTATAAAAATAATTGGGGAAACCTCTTTCGGAAAGGGCTCTGTTCAAGAATTAGAAGAATTACGAGGTGGTTCTAGTTTAAAAATCACAATAGCAAAGTGGTTAACCCCTAATGGTGATCTTATTACTGATGTAGGGCTAAAGCCGGACATTGAAATAAAAATGACAGAAGAGGATTATAACGAAGAAAGGGACCCCCAATTAGATAAAGCCATTGAAATATTGAAAGAGATGAGATAGAATATAATAAACTATGAAGGTTATTCTTCTCCAAGATATAGATAATTTAGGGGAAAAGTATGAGATCAAGGAGGTGAAAGATGGCTATGCACGGAATTTTTTAATTCCTAAGGGACTAGTTCGGCTTGCAACGAAGGAATCTTTAAAGTGGTTAGAAGCCCAGAAAGAAATTAGAAAAAAGAAAGCCGAAGAAGAATTAAAAAAGGTTCAGAAAATAGTTTCAGAGATTGATGGGGTAGAAGTGATTATTCCGGTTAAAATTGGCGAAAAGGAACAGTTCTTTGAAAAAGTAAATTCACAAAAAATTTCTGAGAAATTAAAAGAAATGGGATTCGAAATTAAAAAAGGTCAAATCACCTTAGAGAAACCTATTGAAGAACTTGGTGAGTTTCCGATAAAGGTTAAATTTGAACACAATTTAGAAGCTGAAATAAGAGTAATCATAATTGAGGAAAAAAAGTAATGGTGAAGTATATTTTTGTTGCCGGTGGGGTAATGTCTGGTATTGGCAAAGGGGTGGCAGTAGCTTCAATTGGAAGAATTTTAAAAAGTAAAGGATTCAAAGCAACGGCAGTTAAAATTGACCCCTATATTAATGTTGATGCTGGCACTATGAATCCTATTGAACACGGAGAGGTTTTTGTAACCGATGATGGAATTGAATGTGACCAGGATGTAGGAAATTACGAAAGATTTTTAGATGAGAATCTTGATAGCGATAATTATATAACTACTGGTAGGGTTTATCGGGCAGTAATAAATCGGGAAAGGAATTTAGAATATAAGGGTAGGTGCGTAGAAGTTGTTCCAGATATTCCTAATGAGGTAATTTCAAGAATTAAGCGGGTGGCTAGGAAAACCAAAACAGATTTTGTTTTAATTGAAATCGGAGGGACGGTAGGGGAATATCAAAATATGCTTTTTTTGGAAGCAGCTAGAATGATGAAGCTTAGCCATCCGAAGGATGTGCTTTTTATTTTAGTTAGTTACTTGCCAGTTCCTAAAAAGATTGGCGAAATGAAGACCAAGCCGACCCAGTATGCTGCCAGAAGCTTAAATTCAGCCGGCATTCAGCCAGATATTATCCTTGCTCGTTCAATAATACCATTAGACGAGTTAAGAAAAAGAAAAATTTCAATATTTTGCAATATAGATTCTCAGGATGTTATTTCAGCTCCGGATGTTGAGTCAATTTATGAAATTCCTGTTAATTTCGAAAAAGAAAATTTAGGCAACAGAATTTTGAAAAAGTTAGAGTTGAAACCAAGAAAGAAAAAAGACCTAAAAGATTGGGAACGATTGATAAAAACAGTAAAAAACGCTAACAAAACAGTTAAAATTGGCATAATCGGAAAATATTTTAAAACAGGTAAATTTACTTTAATGGATTCTTATATTTCAGTGATAGAAGCAATAAAACATGCTTCTTACTTTTTTAAAAAAAAGCCAGAAATCTTTTGGTTATCTGCTGAAGAATATGACCCTGCAAGAAAGCCTTCGGCTTCCTACGGGGCAAGAAAAAATCTTTGGAAAGATTTGAAAAATCTTGATGGAATTATTGTCCCCGGAGGGTTTGGGGATAGGGGAATAGAAGGAAAAATAAAAGCAATTGAATTTTGTAGGAAGAACAAAATCCCATTTTTAGGCCTTTGTTTAGGAATGCAGTTAGCAGTAATTGAATTTGCTAGAAATGTTTGTAAAATCAGAGGAGCTGGCTCAACAGAATTTTCAAAATGCCAAAAAGCAGTAATTGATGTTATGCCGGAACAAAAAGCCCTTTTAAAAGAGAAAAAATACGGAGGTACAATGCGATTGGGTGCTTATAAATGTAAAATAAAGCCAAAAACTATCAGTTTCAAGGCCTACCAAGGAGAAGGAAACCAGAGCATAACAATATCTGAGCGTCATCGTCATCGTTATGAGCTAAATAATGATTACCGAAAGGTTTTAGAGAAATATGGATTAGTGATGGCAGGTGTTAATCCTGAAAAAGATTTAGTCGAAATTATTGAAATTAACAATCATCCCTTTTTTGTGGCTTCTCAATTTCACCCAGAGTTCAAATCAAGACCCCTAAGACCCCACCCTCTTTTTAAGGAATTTATTAGAGCTTGCTTAAGATAAAAAATAGAGGCCTATTTTAAGCCCCTATCTTTAAGTTGTATTTTTCTTTTGCCTTTTAAGGTTCTACATTAACAATTTTAGCTATTCGTTGGGATTTATCAAAACATTTTTTCCGGGTTGTTTTGAATTTAACCACTCCTTCCTTGATTGCATAAAGAGTATCATCGCTTCCCCGTTTAACGTTTTTACCCGGTAAAAATTTTGTTCCTCTTTGACGAATAATTACCATTCCCGGCTTGACCTTTTGTCCTTCAAAAAGTTTAACACCGAGATATTTCGGCAAAGAATCTCTTCCTAATTTTGTTGTCCCGCTTGATTTTGTCTTAGCCATATTTATAATGTTAGCAAAACTTATCAAATTTGTCCACCCGGTTAAATGCTGCAGAGCAGCAATTTCGCTTTCAACGAAATTATTTAGCTGGGTAAAAAGATATCAGGTAGATATAATATTGGTTATTGGCGTTATTTTAATTTCTTTACTTTCTTTTGCTATCGGATATATAACAGCTAAGTATCAAGAAAGAGAGCCCATTAAATTTGAAATGACCAATGATGGTGTTTAAATAGTAATGTTTAAATCGAGGTTTTAAACAGTGATTAATATTAATTATGAGAATAGCTATTATTGGAGCCGGTATTTCCGGATTATACCTAGGTTGGAAACTTTCTAAAAAAGGACACAATGTAACTATTTTTGAGAAAAAGGAAAGAATTGGTCAAGAGGTTTGCTCTGGACTTATCTCTCAGAGAATTTTAGAATTTATTCCAGAAAGCCGTAAATTAATCCAAAACAGGATAAATTTTGCTCTTTTACACTTTCCCCAAAAAACTATAAAACTAAGGTTTTCTAAAGATTTTTTTCTAACAAGTCATTTTGAATTGGATAGATTGACAGCTGATTTAGCCCAAAAAGCCGGAGCTAAAATTATTTTAAATCACAATGTCTCTTTTCTGCCTGAAGGGTTTGATAGAATAATCGGCTGTGATGGGCCTGCCTCTTTTCTGAGGAGAAATTTAGGTCTTCCAGATCCCTTTTTTCGCTTGGGAATTCAGGGATTTATTAGAGAAAAATCTTCCTCAGATTTTGTGGAAACTTGGCCCTGCCGAGAAGGGGGATTTATCTGGAAGATTCCTCGGGGAGATGAAGTAGAGTATGGCATAGTTACAAAACCCCGAGAAGCAAAAAAACTTTTTGATAACTTTCTTCTAAAAAACAAGATTTCTTTAAAAGAAAAAAAGTCAAAACTAACTCCCCAGGGCTTTATAGTTCCAGCAAATCCTTTAGTTACTCTTTGCGGGGATGCTGCTGGACTAACTAAACCTTGGTCGGGTGGGGGAGTGATTTGGGGATTAACAGCAGCTGAAATTCTTTTAAATGCTTTTCCTGATTTTTTATCGTACCAAAAATCAATGAAAAAATATTTTCTGCCTAAAATTATTTTATCAAAAAATGCTGTTAAATTAGTTTATTTTTTAGGATTTACAACGCCTTGGTTATTGCCTAAAAGCAAGAAAGTAGAACCTGACTTTTTGATTTAATACTAACAATTAAAAAAGATATGACCAAAGAAACAAAAAATATTCCGATTCATTTGGGAATTATTGTTGATGGAAATCGAAGATGGGCTAGAGAAAGAGGTTTGCCTACTTTTGAGGGTCATAGGAAAGGCTTGAAAATAGTTAAGAAGGCTATAATTTGGTGTGAAGAACGAGGAATAAAAATTTTTACTTTGTTTATATTTTCCACTGAAAATTGGAAGCGTTCCAAACGAGAGGTAAACTATCTTATGAAATTGTTTAAGCAAGCCCTTAACAAAAAGAATATTCAAAAATTTCACAAAGACAATATAAGAATCAGGGTAATCGGCCAGAAAGAAAGATTAGCAAAGTCATTGCAAAAATTAATAAAAGAGACGGAGGAGTTAACTAAAAATAATCAGAAAATGACTTTAAATTTCGCCTTAAGTTATGGGGGGAGAGAAGAAATTGTCCAAGCTTTTCAAAATATTCTTAAAAAGAAAATCCCACCGGAAAAAATTACAGAGAATGTAATTTCTCAAAATCTTTGGGCATCTGATTTAGATTTAATAATTCGCACTGGTAAAGAACAAAGGATTTCCAATTTTTTAATTTGGCAGGGAGCTTATTCTGAGATTTACTTTTTAAAAAAATACTGGCCAGATTTTACAAAAAAAGATTTAGATAAAGCTTTAGCAGATTTTTCTCGCCGTCAGAGAAGATTCGGAAAATAAACCGGGTAAAACATTATGATAAAAATTGAAATTTTAGGAACAGCTGCTAATTGGTCAAAGCCGTTTAGAACAAAAAACATAAAAAAGTTTACTTCTTGCTTTTTTAAAACAGATTTTAACTTCCAGATAGATGCCGGCAATTCTTGGGACAAGAGAAAAATTAATTATTTGCTAATTACCCATTTACATAAAGACCATATCGGAAAGATTAGAACTTATCCCAAAAATATTCCAATTTGTATACCGTCTAAAACCTTTTTAAGTTCTTTGGACTCTCGAGGGAATTTTTCATTTTTAGAGAAAGAAGTCAAAATTGGCAAGACAAAAATAGAACCATTTTTAGTTCATCATTCAAGAAAAACTCTAACTTTTGGCTACAAAATTAGTTTTCGGGGTTCTTCTTTTTTATGGCTTCCGGATTACTTTTCGCCTTTTAGTTATTCTTCTTTTAAAAATTGTGATATCTGGTTTTTAGGTGCCTCTTCTCTTAAAAGAGATGTTAGACATCAGGGCTATCTTTTAGGTCACAAATCAATTTTTCATTCCCTTCTGAAATTTAGAAAAAGAAAAATCTGCCCAAAATCAAAAAAAGTTTATCTCATCCATCTCGGCCTTTCAATGTTTCCTTTAGATAAAGAGGTTAGCTTACTTCAAAATCAATTTCCTGAATACAAAATCATTTCCACCTTTGACGGAATGAAAATCAATTTGTAGTTCAGGCCTCGTAGGCTAGAATCAGGACTGTGGATTTCACCTCTTGACAGGATTTTTGAGTAATATAATATTATTTTTAACAGTGAAAACGGAGCTCGTCGACCCGTCGCTGTCTTTAGAAGGGCTTAAGAAGGCTGGAGGAAAATTTTTGAATTTTTCCAAGAGCCAGGCCTAAAATGACTAAAGAAAAATTTTATTTGGCATTAGATAATGAGGAAGAGTTTAGAGGGGATTACGAAAGCGATTCAGCAGAAGAAGAAGAAGAAGAAGAAGGAGGAGGAGAAGGAGGAAACGAAGATGAAGATGAAGACAAAGAAGGCAGTTTTTTAGATGAAGAGGAGGAAGATACATAAGAACAAGATATAAATACTTATGGTTTTGAGTTAAGAACCGAGAAGTAAGGTAAAATCAAAATAAAAGAAGCGTCTCATTTTACGCTTCTTTTGTTTTATATTGAATTTTTCAGAGACCCCTTGACAAATTCCAACAGATATGCTAAATTATAATCAGTTCCTTTAAAAAAATAACGAGGAGAAAGAAAATGAAAACAATGAAAGCGGGAATGAGAGTAGGACTTGCCGTAATGCTTGTTGGATTGTTTTTCCTGGGGCTGATGTCATTGTTATTGTTATGTATTTACTTTGTCTGCGGCGCTGTTTATGTTTTTTCCGACGCAGAATACACAGGGGATATTGCCTTTATTCCTAAGTGGGTTTTCTTGCTCAGCATTTTTACTTTTTTGCCAGGGTTTTTAGGCAAGATAAAACATAGACGAAATAAACAATATCATCGGCCGTGTTGAAATAAAAGCGGAGAATTATTCTCCGCTTTTTTTTATTTCCAAAAAAAACTGCCAAAAATGACTTATCCTGAGCTTATCGAAGGATTGAAAAATTTCCCAAAATAAGTAAAATTAAAACAATGAAGATTTTTAAAGTTTTTTTAGTTTTAGTTTTGATAATAATTGTCGGCTATTTTATTTTTAATTTTCTGTATCCGGGAAAAAAAGCATTAAGACCCGAAGAGAAACAACCAGTGGAATTTTTAACAATAAAAGTGTTTTTTGGGAACAACAAAAAAGATCCTCAAGTTCTTTATTGTGAAAAAGTTTATCCAGCAGAAAGAAGAATTCCTAAGACCAAAGCCATAGCTCGGGCAGCACTGGAAGAACTTTTGAAAGGGCCAACTATTACTGAACAAAACCAAGGATTTTTTACCAGCATTAAGCCGGGCGTGAAGATCCAAGGTTTAACAATTGAAAATGGTACAGCTAAAGTTGATTTTGATGAAAAATTAGAATTTCAGGTGGGAGGCTCTTGCCGGGTGACCACTATTCGGGCTCAAATTATTGAAACCCTGAAACAATTCTCGACAGTAAATAATGTTATCATTTCAATTAATGGTCGGACGGGAGAAAATATCCTACAGCCATAAAATTTAGCTTTTAGCAAGGGTTAAAATATTAAAGAACGAAGGTTGTGCGACATTTAATTAAGAGATAAAAAATTGCCAATGGGATTAAATTCTTAGCGAATAAATAGGGGATACCCCTCGTTAACGCTCGCAGAACAAGGTAAAAAATATATATTCTTGAATTTGGTAGTGGGAGTTTAATCTTTTAATCTTTTGCCGCTATGGAATTTACGATGAACATCATATAACCTTTTACTTGTAATATGGGTATAAATTTGGGTGCTAGTAATACTTCTGTGGCCCAAAAATTCCTGGATAGTTCTAAGGTCAACGCCTTGCGTTAGTAAATCTGTGGCAAAGGAATGGCGGATAGTATGAGGGGTTGTAAATATTGGAATACCCGCTTTTACTGTGTATTTTTTAACAATCCGTTCAATGGAACGAGCCGTTAAACGCCTATCTGTATCCTTTCTTGACCTATAATGAATAAACAGCGCCTTTGCTTTGTCGTCACGAGTTTCTAAATATTTTTTAATCCAAAATAGAGCCCTTTCTGAGAAGTAAACAGTTCGGGGATAATTTCCCTTGCCTATAATACTAAGCTCAAAATCTTTCTTATTTTTTATATTGGCAAGTTGTTCTCGGTTTAAGGCAACTAACTCAGCTATTCTGAGGCCGGTTGAAAACAGGGTTTCCAGAATAGCTCTATTTCTCAATCCGCTTGCATTTCCAGTATTGGGGCTTAATAAAAGCTTCTTAATCTGCTCTAAGTTAAGGAATTTCACTGTTTTTTGCTTTTTAATGTCCCTGGGAAGCCTTATTTTATCTGCCGGGATGGATAAGATGTCTTTCGCCGAAAAATAGCTCAGAAGGGCTCTGAGGGCTACTAAATAGTAGTTTTGAGTAAGTCTTTTAAGAGATTTACCTGTTTTAGGGTCAATATGGCGGGACAAATATAAACGATAGTGCCAAATATGGTCCGAAGTCAATTGATGAGGTTTAAGCTTGTTTAATTTCTTATATTTGAACCATTTGACCAATTTCTGAAGATAACGCTGGTAATTCTTTTGAGTATTATTTGCTAAACCCTTCTCAACCTCACAGTAATCTAAAAAATCAGGAATATGTTCTATAATGCTTACATTAGATTTCTTCATATAATAGGGTAGGATTATAAAGATATATTATATATTGTCGCTTTACCATCATTTTGCGACCTTTCCTATATTAATATTAAAGGGGTTTTAACTCCCTGTCAAGAGGAAAATCCCTCTTCCCTATTAATCTCTTATCAGTTTTTTAAATCTTTCCCAAAGCGATTTACCAACCTTTGGTATTTCTTCTTTCATTTCTTCCTTTTCTTTTTTAAATTCCTCTTCAATTTCTGGTTTTCTTTTTTCCACCTCTTTTCCTAGAAAAGAATTAATTTTATGCCAAATGTTTTGGAGCTGAGGCAAACCATAAAAACACCAAAGGTTCTTGAGCCAGTTTATCATTCTTTGCCAGAATGCTAAGGCCTCTTGCCAGGATTTTTCTAATACCTTAGGAAAGCCGATTAAAACTTTTTTCCCTAATGTTTCTGTTTCTTTTAAGGTTTTTGGTGCTTCCGGCGGCAGTTGGGAGCTTTCTTGAGCTGAATAATCCCCTACTATTTCTCGGAAAGAAGCCCGAACAGAGGTATTTCTAAAAGTAATACCGGTCAAAGGGTAAAAGGTGATAATGCCTGATAAAAGAAGTATTGTTAAAAAAGAAACCAAGAACCTGTTCTTGTGAGTTATTAGATGTTTCATAAAATTAGATATAGAAAAGTTCTCTCGCCTCTTTTATTCTTTTTAATGTTTTTTCTTTTCCTAAAATTTCCGCAATTTCAAAAGGACCCGCTGAGACCTTTTTACCAGTTAAAGCTACTCTTAGGGGCCATAATATTTTTCCTTTGTCCCCTACTCTCTCTGCTTCAGATGTTAGAATATTCTCTAAATTTTCTTTTCCCCAATCGCTATTCTTTATTTTAGGCAATAAATTTATTAAGTTGTCAAGGGAGTTTTGAACATCTTCGTCGGACATATCTCTCCATTGAAGCAATTCTTTCGGATAATCTAACCTCCTTTTAAAAAAGAAATCTGTTAACTCAACAATGTCTGAAAGTTTTTTTAACCTTTCCTGATAAATAGTAACTATCTTTTTAAGATAATCCAATTTTACCTCTTCCCCTGTTTTAGGAATTTTGTAAACTTGAGAAATTAATAATCCTCCGTAAGCAGGCGGGTACTGTTCTGTCTTAAATATAGGCATTATTAGTCCTTTTTGAATTAAATAGGGCATAGATAGTTCTGTTAATTTCTCCAAGGATTTTTGACGGAT
>Ga0315533_1003000_pt1 | contig 11410 bp, 12 predicted proteins | sample SalMarSW160130MG_FD_203081 | JGI IMG/M metagenome (GOLD analysis project Ga0315533, IMG submission 203081) | Salt marsh sediment microbial communities from the Plum Island Ecosystem LTER, Massachusetts, United States - Salt Marsh Sediment SW1601-30 ...
TTCCTTCGGCTTCGCCTACGGCTCAGCCTCAGGAATACAGGGTAAGAAACGTGGATAATTCTCTAATCGTATGTGGTACATAATTCGGGGTCAGACCAAGAGGGCAGGCAAATTCAAATGCCTGCACCCTGCGTCTTCTTGCGAGCCGTAGCGACTCGCGTCGCTGGCCCCTGCGTCTCCCGACGCAAGTCGGGGCAGCGGGCAAGACGCGGCTGCAGGTGAAGACAAGAGCAGGGTTAGCGCAGGCACAAGTGACCAAAACACGAAATTCAAAACAAAAATCAGCCACAAATGAACACGGATACCTGCTTGCGCTGGCACAGGTTGACACGGATTTTGTTTTGGCCCCAGAGGGCCCAGAGGAGCCGTTTACGGCTGGTCTCGTGGAAATTAACAAAATAGCGGAGGGCAGGATTTGAACTGCCGACATACGGATTGAACATACGTTAGCAACTGGATTAAATGTCCTGTGTCGTTGGCCTTGCGGCTGTAATAAGTGAGGGAAATCCGTACATATGTTTCATAAGGACCATGCTTGTTAAAGTAGGTCCAAGTTGTTCCATTATTGTGAAATTGGTTATACACCTTGTCAAACTATGGGTACTTACTTATTGCTAAACGTCCAGATTCATCGCGAGCATTAGGATCAGCACCTTTAGACAGCAACAACTTCACCATCTCCTCCTGATGAGCTTCCATGGCATAATGTAGCGGCGTTGCATTATGAACACCTCTTACGTTGATGTCGGCGCCTTTATCCAACAAAAATGAAGTCAATTTCGCATCTCCCATCCATACAGCGTAGTGCATAGCTGTATTTCCGGTTCGGCCTGGAGTCCAAACATCTCTCCCGTTAATGTCAGCGCCATAAGCTAACAGTAAGTCAAACATTTTCACGTCCCCCCGCTGTGCTGCCATCAAGAGGCATGTTTTCTGTTGCCAATTAGTTGCAGCGTTTGGGTTAGCTCCATGCTCTAAAAGCAATTTGGCCGCTGCAAAATCGTTCCAATCTTTGTCGCCAGACGGCGGGGCGACAGCAATCGTAAGCAAGTACACTAGCGGTGTAAATTCAGGCCAACCTACTTTGTCCACATCAGCCCCTTTATCCAACAGGATTCTCAATATTTCTATCCTTCTGTGTCTAATAGCAATTTGCAATGCGGTGGCACCGCCCCTGTTGGAAAAGTTAACGTTTACTCCTTTTGATAAGTAATATTTTACAGCTTCAACATCGCCTCTTACTATTGCTTTCTCCGCTTTGTGGTCATTCGAGAGAAGCCAACTAATTTGTTCTCTATAAATCCTTACCGTCGCCAAGCTACAAATAATAAAAACTGCAAAATTGAGCAATAAAACAATGGCGAATTTGGTTCGAATCCCGCCTATTACAGAGAGTATACTACCAATTAAACCTAATGCTCCAACGGCAGGTACGATATACAACAAGAATACACCGGTAACAATCATTTTTGCTGAAACGATTTCCCCATCATTACTGCTGACAAGTATTAAAAATAATGACAGCACTGTAACGCCGACTGAAATACAAAAAGTAATGAGCCCACCTTTGGCAAACGGATTGATCCTGGCCTTGTGACTAAACTGTGTTTGGTTGTTATCCTCCATGACTTTGCTCCATTTATTATACCCTAACCGGGATTTCCCATTTATACCTGCCCAGCTACGCCTCTGAGCCTAATTTTCCAATAGAATATCAATTCTGTCTTGAAATTCAAGCTTTCATATGGACTCTTTCCTTTCGATATTGTAGCTGTGATTTGGGAGAAAAATCCATACAACCAAAGTACAACCAAAACACCAAATAGCCCATAAAACCACAAAAATCCTAAAGCTATAAAGCTCTCAATATTAAAGACTTAAGAAATTTGTAAAAAATGATGAACGTTTTGAACATCCGTTGACTATTGGGGGACAACAGTATTATATATCCGAGTGTCAAAAAGAAAGCCGGCTTATAACTAATTACAAAATATAGCTTTATGTTTTGCTTTTTTTAAACACTTTCACGCTTGTCACCATTTTGATACTGATTTGCCCCTATCTCACCGTTCTTTCTCGCTTGATTCGCACCCCTATATTTACGATACAATAGATATTATGAAAAAGATTTGGGTTTACAAGAGAAAAAATGTAAAGGGATGGTGGGTTGGCTGGTACGAAAGCGGCAAGCGTAAAGCAAAGGCCCTGCCCAGCAAAGAACTGGCGGAACATTACAAGCATATCAAATATACCCAGTTGAACTCTGATGTATTTACAGGAATGGTAGCTGCAGATTGGAACCAGATGGTCGATGAGTACAGGGAGGCTAAAAAAGTCCAGGGTGTCACCGATGGAACACTTTATGAAATTGCTTTAAGTTTAAGAAACTTTGAGCGATTGGTAGGAAAATGTAACTCAAAGCGAATTACCCAAAATGTCATCGACAAATTTATACTCCAGAGAGGCAGCGAAGTAAAACGTCCAACTTTAAACAAGGACATTAGAAATCTGAGAACATTTATAAACTGGTGTAGGGAAAATAGGTATTTAAATGGGAAACTGAAAATCAAAGAATTGAAAGAAGATGAAAGGCCTGTAAAATCGCTGAATGACATTCAGATAAGAAGGTTGCTATCAACGATTCAATCTGAACCCGCAATTTACATGCGAATTTTGTTGGCATTGGGAACAGGTCTTAGGCGTGGTGATATTGACGAATTGAAAATCAGCGACATTGATTTTGAAAGGAACTGCATAGCTACAACGAGCAGAAAAACCAGAAAAAGCATGGCTTCGCGCCCAGTTTCAGTTGAAGTGATGGCAGAGTTGAAGAAATGTCTTAACGGGTCTAATTCCGAGCAGACAAAACTATTCAATGACAATTTTAGCCACAAGCGATGGAAAAAGATATGCAAGGGTGCAGGATTGATTGATCTGAAGTTTCATGATTTACGTAAAACCTTTGGTTCAATCCTTGCCCAAAATGGTGTATCAACGGCTGTTACACAGCGGCTTTTGGAACACTCATCCCCCACACTCACAAACAAAATCTACACAAATGTCGACCCTGTGCTTCGCAAATCTGTGAACCAGCTACCAATAGAGCAATGGTTACAAAAATAATTTTTATACTTCTTCAAACCTGTGCTTGCAAGGACTTACAGCGTTAAGCAGCGGATTGCCAAGCCGATGTTTATAGCTGTGTTTTTATTGGTTTCCTGCCTGCCAATGGAGTTGCCGAAGTTGCCGTTTTCCCCTAAATCATTAAAGTAAGAAACCCAAGTTAGCCGATAAAATTATTTCTGCAAAAAAACAGCTTGGGTAAGGAAATAAGGCTGTTTTTGACAGCTTATGAGCCTCGGCGAGGCAGCATGGTCCCACCGCCCCCCCAGCCGGTCCCATCACCTCACCTTTTTAATTTATCATCTCATCTTGAGATTTTAACCTTTCAAATGGCCTATAAAAAAGAGGCCTCTTGGTCCAAAAATTTAGTTGCACTATTGTTTTTGACCCATATAATCCGATATATAACATAAGTAGGGATAAATATGGCGGGGGATAGGTATATTGCTGGTTTAGCAGCTACCTATGTGTCGAAAAAAGGGGTGGTTTCTGTGCTATGCTTGGGGGCACATAGAAAGCAGATTTTATCTAAATACCATGGCCCAATCTTTTGTATATCGTCTTTGTTTATGGATGTATGGCGTGTTTAATGCCTTGGGGAATAGGGCCAATCCTAATCGTTAGGGTTTTTGCAAGGATGCTAATTGATATCGAACAATCAAGCAGAAAAACGGACATTGACATATTAGGCGATATCTCCTGGGGGACACATTCTTGCCTGTTTTACAAAACTAAAGAAGATTTATTTGATATTCTGGTACCCTACTTCAGAGCGGGACTGGAAAGCAATGAATTCTGCATGTGGGTTACTTCAGAGCCTCTTAGTGTAGAAGAAGTTGAAGAAGCGTTAAGAAAAGCTGTGCCTGATTTTGACCAATATCTAGGGATAGGACAAATCAGAATCATTCCGGATTCAAAATGGTACCTTAAAGACGGTGTTTTCAAGCTACAGCGAGTTCTCAACGCATGGGTTGATCGACTCAACCAGGCCCTGGCCTCTGGCTTTGCTGGTATGAGGGTAACAGGTAATGGGAGTGGGTTTGAAAAAAGACTTTGGAGAGAATTTGCTGATTATGAAAGAAAGGTAAATAAGGCGATTGGCAAGTACAGGATGATTGCTATCTGCAGCTACTGTATTGATGACTGTGGAGCATCCGAAATCGTAGATATGGTCAACTGTCACCAATCTGCCATTATCAGGCGAGAAGGTAAGTGGGAGCTCGTTGAAAACAGTGAACGCAGGAAAGCCATGGAAGAACTGCGAGCAAGTGAGAGTAAGTATAGAACGCTTCTTGAGAACCTTCCGCAAAAGATATTTCTTAAAGACAGGAACTCAGTTTACGTGTCTTGCAATGAGAATTACGCCAGGGATTTAAAGATTAAGACCAAGGAAATCGCCGGAAAGACGGATTATGATTTATTCCCTAAAGAATTAGCGGGAAAATACAGGGCTGATGACAAAAGAATCATCAAATCCGGTAAGACAGAAGATATTAACGAGAAATATATTCAGAATGGACGGGAAGTGGTTATCCATGCAGTCAAGACGCCTGTCAGAGATGAGCAAGGTAATGTAATTGGCATATTAGGTATCTTTTGGGACATAACCGCACAAAGACAGGCTCAAAGAAAACTGCTGGCCTATCAAAAGCGGCTTCGAGACCTTGCTTCAGAAATGTCACTAACTGAAGAACGCGAACGCCGACGCATTGCGATTGAGTTACATGACCAGGTTACACAAAATTTGATTCTGTTCAAAATCAACTTAGGTGGACTCCGAGAAAAAGATTTGCCAAGAGAACTGATTGAACCGCTGGACGAAATCTATAAGCATCTCGACCAGATAATTGGCGATATGCGGTCTTTGACCTTTGATTTGGGTTCTCCCACTTTGTATGAACTGGGTCTTGAAGCTGCGGTGCGGGAATACCTCAACGAGGAAATTCAGCAAAAGTATGGGATTAAAACTGAATTCGAGGATGACGCACAATCCAAACCCTTAGGTGATGATGTTTGTGCTCTTCTATACCGAGCGGTACGGGAATTACTGATTAATGTCGTTAAACACGCTCAGGCACAGCAAGTGAAGGTTTCCATTTGCAAATCTAACGACAATATACGCATTAATGTTGTCGACGATGGGGTCGGATTCAAACCACCCACAGAAGGGTTTAGTTCAGGCAAAACGGCGGGTTTTGGACTTTTCAGCATTCGTGAGAGACTAAGCTATCTTGGGGGTAGTGTAGAGATTGAATCCAAACCCGGGCAGGGTACCCAGGTTGCATTGGCAGCACCAATAAAATGTGGAAAAAATGTGGAAAAACTGATTCGATAGGGGGTTATTATGAGCATAAGGATTTTGGTGGCTGATAATCATGGGATTCTGCGACAGGGAATTCAGGCTTTGATCGAAAAACACAGTGATATGGAAGTAGTAGGCCAGGCCGACAATGGTCTGGAGGCAGTGGAATCAGTTCGCCAGCTACAACCAGACATTGTTCTCATGGATGTGACAATGCCGGTATTAAATGGCATTGAGGCAACTCGCCAGATTAAGAGCGAACTGCCGGAAGTTAAAGTATTGGCCTTATCCGTACACGCCAAAAGAGAATTTGTGCTGGATATGGTCAAAGCCGGTGCCTCAGGCTATATGCTCAAAGAATGTGTGTTAGACGATTTGATTCGAGCGATTAATACTGTGGTGGCTGGCCACTCATATTTGAGCCCACAAATTGCCAGCATTGTTCTCGAAGGCATTACGAAAGACAACATTTTTTCTGCCGGTGACCGTCTTTCTGAAACCCTTACCCCAAAGGAACGCCAGGTTCTCAGGCTTTTGGTTGAGGGCATGCATGCCAAACAAGTCGCTTCACAACTGGGCTTGAGTGTTAAGACCATTGAAGCAAATCGCAGGCAGATTATGGAAAAGGCAAATGTTAATAACCTTGTGGATCTGACCAAGTATGCTATTCGCCAGGGTTTAACTACCATTTAATTAAAAAATTTTCAAGTTGCCAAACTATCCATTGGCTCCATTACTCCCCCCTCTATAGGAATACCATTATAGTCAATGGCTATAACAGAAACTCCTTTGGATAGTTTGGTTTTTGGCCTCTACTCTCTTTGTGAAAGATAGATATCAGTATTAAGAATCCCCAAAATTCCCCATTGCTAAATTCGGCCCTTTGCAAAAGGCTCGTTCTTAACCACTTAAACCCCGCAGGTCACCCTTAATTATTCTATCTGTTTTTTGAGTTTTGTTATCCTGCGGCTACTGTGAGGTTACTAAAAACTTTTTAATGTTGCGTGTGATAATGCCGAAGTCTATCGCATAAAAACTAACAGAAAGCATAACTTGAGTTATTTCACAAAGAGTTTTGACTTTTGCTTGCCGTAGACAAGGCCGCAAAAAGAGGCTTAAATGGGGGCTTAAAATGGGGCTGCAATGGGGGGCCGCTAAGAAACATGCCGTATTCGGCAAAAAGGCAATAAATAATAATAGAATCGTCACTAGCCTAATTGCAATCTCTGGTGTGGATATAAGCCAGTTAAGTTCAAATGCACGTGTGTAGCGTGCGTTTTTTTATTTTTACTCTAATTGGTTTCCCCTAAGGGGGAAAGAAAGGAGCATTAAAATGGCAGTAGAAAAAGCAATTGGTTCCAGCAGTCTGGTCGAAGTTATTGACCGAATCCTGGACAAGGGCGTCGTAGTTGATGCCTGGGTGAGAATCTCTTTGGTGGGTATTGAAATACTCGCCATCGAGGCCAGGATCGTAGCTGCCTCAGTCGAGACCTATCTGAAGTATGCCGAGGCCATTGGCTTGACCGCAACAGCAGCGTAAGGATAGGTAACTAAACCCCGTTAGAAATGGTATTTCTAAACGGGGTAAAGGGGATTCTTGCCGAGTCATCCTTATGCACCACTGTGGGGGGGAAGCAGAAAGCATGACTCGCCAAGAAAAACCTCTCCTCAAAAAGGAAAAACAATGCCATTAGCTGATGATATGAATCCCGTTAGACATAATAAAGATCAAAAAATAGCTATATCGAAGAAAGATTCTGCTAACAATACGCATATGTCTAACGGGATGAAAAACATTGTGGAGAGTGTAATTTCTTCTTACCAGGCCCGAATTCAAAGTATTGGGGCCATTTTTGATAGTACTCACCAGCTTCTTGAAGGATTTCAGGATGGCCTCCTTAATACACGAGAGGAAAGGGAAAAGGTAAGTACGGAATTGCGGGAAAACCTTGCCAAGAACGAATCTCTGCGAAAGAAGGATTTCGACAATATGATGCAGGACATTCTTTCAGCTCAGGACCAAAGAGAAAAACAGGTAAGGAGCTTACTGAAAGGCTACCTTGATGAACAAAAAGAAGTAGCAAATGCTTTAGGAGAGAGTTTAGGCAAGGTCAAAGATGATCTTTCCAGAGGCCAAGCCCAAAGGGTCAAAGAATTCCAGGCAGCGATTACGGAGATCCTTGCAAAGCAGGAACAAAGAAAACAAGAGGTTAGTTCCGAGCTGAAAGAGTTTCAGAAAAACCAGCAAGAAATGGCCAAAAGGCTCAAGGAGCTTTTGGCAAAAGGCAGAAAGCTTAGGATAAAGGACCTCAAATCGATGCTTGCCGAATTTAAAATCCAGCATAAAGAGCAAATAGCCCAGCAAAAAGAGAGAAAAGAAGAAGTGCAGAATATGCTCGGTGGTTTTAAAAAAGAGCGGTCAGAGGCTGCAGAAAACTGGCAGGCTATGCAAAAGAGGCTGGCTCAAAAAAGAGCAAGCTCACGGGCAGCGCTTGGCGTAAGTGCTTAGAAACGCATATGAAAGGCATTATAGATAACATAATAACCTTTTACAGTATACAGGCAGAAGCACTAAGCATTTTAATAGCTAATACTCAAAAGGCTCTAGAGCAATCGGAAAAAGAAAGAAAAGCCGGTGAGCAGGTACAAAGAGTGGAGAATTTTGTAAAGGATTTGACCATGAATTTGAACAATATGCTGACGAAGTTTTACTGGCTTAAAGAGCGTAAGAAAAGACGACATGAAGAAATGAAACCGGACCAGGTAAACGCTATGGCTGATTTTGCACGCTGGGTCAAGTCTCTAACCAAAAAAGTGCAGCCCGTATTGGAATATTTCCGAAAAAGCCCAACATTTGCGGAAAAGGTCGACAAAGACGTTAAAGAGCTGGAAGCTCATATAAAGGCCCAATTAAAAAAATTTAACGAAATTCTTGATGAAACATCTGATACCTTAGCAATTCGTTTGAGCAAATATGCTAAAGCCCTGTCGGGACGTGTGTGGAAAATTTTTACAAATGGCGGTTTTAGTATCCTAAAGTCAAATCAAGTTACGCCTTCAAAGCGATCTGAAGGACAGCCATATGGCAATAAAGATGGAATTTCCGCTTTTGTCGCAAGTTCTCCTGACGAAGAGTTAGAAAATCTTGTCCACGGCTTAGACATAAGCTCGGCTCAGAAAAATAATAATAAATCAAAACGTTATACGTATTCGAAAATATAAGAATGAACGAGACACAAATTCAAACTGTTATAGTAATTTAGGTGTTTTACAGAAAATTTAACAAAGTTTAGAAAGGAGAATTAAAAATGGTAATGGCAATAGCTGAAGACATGAAGAAGCTCGCGGAGAACATCATTACTTCCCATGATGTTCGGGTAAAGGCGCTGGGCAGTCTGGTGGCAGATACCCATAAAACCCTAAAAGGATTTTCTATGGACAGAAAAAAGATGGCGGTGGAACAGGCAAAGGATTTGGCTGATTTCGTGAAGGAGCTATCCAAGAATGTTGAGCAAATGCTCAAGGGATTTGACAAGAATCACAAACAAATGAGCAAGGAACAGGCAAAAAGCTTGAGCGATTTTGTGGTGAATCTTACTGAAGAGATAGGATCAATGCTGGATGGTTTCCAGAAGAGCCGAAACGAGATGTCAGAAGAACTCAAAGACAGACTTGCGAAAGAGGTGAAAGAAATTGAGACTTATGTTGCAAACAAGCTCAAAGAATTCAACAAGGATCACGCTGATATGAGTGAGGAACTCAAAAAGGAATTGAATAGTTATGTAATGGGCATTGTTAAAGAAACCAAGAAGCTCCTAAAGGAATTTGGCTCCAATATGGCTCAAGCAAGTAAAGCCTGGAAAAGTATGTCTGCTACGATGGCCAAGGCAAGAAAAGCCGGTTTTATGATGCCTGAGATTGACGCTGGAGAAAAGGTAAGCACCGTCAAGCAGGCAACACGCAAGGCCCAAGGTAAAAAGAGAAGTGCCCAAAAAAGCAAAAGCAGCAGGCAAAAGGCTCATGCTGGTGTCTAAGCGTTTGTCATTGCGAGCCAACCAAAGGTTGGCGTGGCAATCTCATCCGTTAGGTTTTAGATTGCTTCGTCGCTGCGCTCCTCGCAATGACGGAAGGGATGTTGGGCCGTTGTTGATGAAAAAGGCCAGGGAAGTGCGAATGCTTGTTCATGGAGGTATCAGATTATGAGCCAGACAACATCTGCTATGACCCAGATAATGTGCGCTTTTTGCAAAGGTTCGGGAAAAGACCCATTTGACCTATTAAGCGAACTTGCCGTCTGTCAGGTTTGTGGCGGGACAGGTAAGACGGAAGTTGAAGAACCGGCGATTAAATGTGCTTTTTGTAGAGGCAGCGGTGTCTATCATGACAGCCGCATTACCTGCACTGTTTGTGGCGGAAAAGGTATGATTATAGCTTCGAAAGGTGAAACTATCCAGTGTACTGAATGTAAGGGTACGGGTATAGCAGTGGATAGCGGAATACCATGTCTTAAGTGCAAAGGTAAAGGAATTGTTTCAAGATAAAGGAAATGACAAGATTGGATTCTCCTAGAAAAAACTTTACCAAAAAGAAGACCGAAGCGCTGGCTAAATTCAAGTCCCTCAGGCAAAACTTTAGAAAGAGGGAAAAGAAGATAAGGGCGGATTTAGAAAAAGCAAGCAAAATCTGGGAAAAATTAGGTCAAAAATTTAAGTGGTGGCAGTCGTTGCCATAAAGAAAAACAGAATTTCTAAGAGAAAAGGAGTGAAATAGAAATGATTGACGAAATGACAACAGTACTGGAACCGAGACCTTTGTCAGACTTTGTGGAAACAAAGTATGTAAAGGATATTACCAATAGGGCACTTTCTTATATTAAGGCGGGTTTTCCAGTTCACCTTAGAGGCCCTTCAGGTACGGGTAAGACAACTTTAGCAATGCACCTGGCAAGTAAGATAGAAAGACCGGTAGTGATGATTCACGGAGATGAAGAGTTTGCAACATCAGATTTGGTTGGCGGCGAGCACGGCTATAGAATCCGAAAGGTAGTAGACCGCTTTATTTCGAGGGTATTAAAGACAGAAGAGGATATGGTAAAGCGCTGGGTGGACAACCGTCTGACTGTTGCCTGTAAGTATGGTTTTACCTTGATATACGATGAGTTCACACGTTCTCGGCCGGAGGCAAATAATATTCTCCTTTCTATCCTGCAGGAAAAAATGATGGATTTGCCGGTCGGACGTGGTGGCGAAGAGCCATATTTGAAGGTTGATCCTGATTTTACTGCTATTTTCACGTCCAACCCGGAGGAATATGCCGGCGTACATAGAAGCCAGGATGCTTTAAGAGACAGAATGATAACTATGGATTTGGACCACTTTGACTATGATACGGAACTTGCTATAACCCAGGCCAAATCCAAACTCTCCAGGCAAGACTCCCAGATAATAGTGAACATCGTAAGGGGCCTGAGGGAATCCGGAAAGTGTGAGTTTGCACCTACCGTTCGCGGCTGCATTATGATCGCAAAGACGCTCAAAGCTCAAAAACTAACTCCCTCGAAATCAAGCAGCAGGTTTATGCAGATGTGTCAGGATATTCTTGCATCGGAAACAAGCCGGGTTGGCTCAAAGACGAATCAGGATAGGGTTAAACAAATAGTAAGAGAGCTTGTTGCTAAAGAGCTTGGCATAGGAAAAACCATTAATACCCCAGATGTGGTCGAGGAAGACGGTATTGCAGCCGGGGTCGTCGATCGTAACATTGTGAAAATTGAGAAAGATAAGAAAGAAAGCCTGATTGAAATATAAGAAGGAGATCTTCCAAATGAAAGGAATATTACAAACTCCGAGCGTTAGAAATGTAAAGAGTATACATTCAGTAGGTGCACGCTCTATTCCAAAGGTACAAAGATCAAGTTATCTGGAATTATATGCCCTTGGAAGAGAAAAGGATAGATTGGAAAAAGAAATCTTTGCATTAAAGAAG
>Ga0315533_1003003_pt1 | contig 11402 bp, 16 predicted proteins | sample SalMarSW160130MG_FD_203081 | JGI IMG/M metagenome (GOLD analysis project Ga0315533, IMG submission 203081) | Salt marsh sediment microbial communities from the Plum Island Ecosystem LTER, Massachusetts, United States - Salt Marsh Sediment SW1601-30 ...
ATATGAGGGTTCTTCTATCTTTTTTAAAGCATAGGTTCGAGCAGCAATAGCCTGAGCGCACAAAGAATCCATAAGCCAGTCAGGCGAGATTTCCCACTTGATTACTCCATAAAGATATTCCTCTAAAGGCAGTTGATTAATGACTCTGAGATAATTCTCCTCCTGTTCAACGGTGATACTCCCTCTGTATCTTCTCTTGCCTCTTAGAGTCCCAATTAAAACCAGAGAGTCGCTCCCTTGTGGTTTCACAGATATTTGTTTTCCCCAGAGAACACCGTCAACCTTTATTCCGCTGGGTGTAGCTTGCATTACCTGTAGAGAAGGAGAAAATGGAAAAGAGTCAATTCTTCCCTCACTATCCTCTATTTGATATGGTCCGGTAGCGCCAATACCTATGCTCTCTTCTTGCTCTACAATTTTTACCTGGATAAGGGGAGAAGACCAGGCTGGTGAAGTTAGGCAAAGGCTCAGAACTAAAGAGGAAAAAAACAAAATTAATTTACCTGATATTTTTCCCCCCGCTATGGGCTTATCTTTCAAAAAAGAGATATTATTTATAAATTTTCCCTGGTTCAAATACCTTCTCCCCTATTAACTCTATTTTTCCTTCTTTGTTTATTCTGCGAAAGAAGCAAGATTTATACCCCTTATGACAGGCGGCTTTTATCTGCTTCACTTTAATAAGCAAAGTATCCTCATCGCAATCTATCCACATCTCCCGTACCAGTTGATAGTGCCCAGAACTTTCTCCTTTAAGCCAGAGCTTCTTGCGTGACCTGCTCCAGAAATAAGCTTTTCCAGAAATGATAGTCTTCTTTAGAGCTTCTCTATCCATCCAGGCCATCATAAGAACCTCGCCTCCATTTATATCCTGGACAATAACCGGAAGCAGACCTTCTTTATTAAAACTGACTTTCTCTAATAAATCCATAGTTATTGCACTCCTAGGGCTAGAGCCTCTTCTAATTTGACCCTTCCGTCATATAAAGCCTTGCCGATAATTACTCCGGCCGGTCCTCTCCCGCCTAGTTCTGTTAATTTCCTGATATCGGCTAAAGAGGCAACGCCACCAGCAATAATTACCTTTACATTTGCTGTTTCCAGGAATTCCTGAATGAGCTTAATGTTCACCCCTCCCAAAGTACCATCTCGCGTAGTGTCAGTAAAGATTATAGTTTTAACTCCTAACCCCACCAGACCCTTCACCAACTCTTCAGCTTTTAGAGAGGATTCTTTTTTCCATCCCTCGGCTAGAACCTTATCCTGCCTCGTATCTATAGAGATTATGATTTTATCTTCAAACTTTAAACAGGCATCTCTTACGAAATCAAAAGAAAGAGCCCGCGTTCCCAGAATAGCATAATCAACTCCTCTGGCAAAAACATCATCCAAAATAGTTTTTTCTCTAATTCCTCCGCCAAACTCTATAGGTACATCCACTTCTCTGGCTATTTTCTCCACTATCTCTAAATGAACCGGTTTTCCCCTGAAGGCACCATCTAAGTCTACTATATGGAGTCTCTGCGCTCCCTTTTTAACCCACATTTTAGCTACAGCCAGAGGGTCTTCTGAATAAACTGTCTCCTTATCCTCCTTCCCTTGCCACAACCTAACGCACTTACCTCCCTTTAAGTCAATCGCTGGAATAATCAGCACTCTTTTATCTCTCCTTCTTACTTATCTTCCGTAAAGAATGATTGTTTTTTCTATCCCTGGTTAAATTTTTTCTCAATTCTTTTGATTTCAATGGGACTATAAGTAGAATTAATTCTATATCCAAGAATTTTTATTTTTTCTATTCCTCCTGCTATGATTAATTTCCTCTTTACTAATTCCTTGCCTTCTCCTTCAAAGAATTTCTTTTGATCTTCTTTGTTCTTTTTAAACCCCTCTTTACATTCTTCTGGACTAGGCATTCTCATATTTATATAATCAGGAGATTCCTCATCGAGTTTTAAACATAAGTGGATTATTTCTTCTTCGCCAGTTACTTCATATTCACCTTCAATATAACCCTTGCCCCATGTTTTAATGAGCTCAATAAACTCTATTTGCACTTCTTTTCTCCTAAACATAAGAATCCATTTCCTTCCTTCTCTGTCATCCCATCCCTCTCAAACCTCTTCTCTTCTATTCCTCCCACAAGTGATATTCGCCCTGGTAGAAGTAGCCTAGAGGAATCCCCCCTCGGCTCCAAAATTTAGCTACAATGTCAGTATCCAAATTTGTAGCTATGTCGCTTACATACGAATATACAACTTCCAAGTTCCTCTTAAATTCATCCAACAAAGCGATTCCAGATTTATCAGAAAACATGTCTCTATTATCCACAATCGTTACAATAATTTTACTATTCATATCACTCTTCATATCAGCACTCTCAGGAAATGAACTCCTAAATACACCATATTTGTCATACAAGAGGCTAACGTACAAAAAGTTATTTGGGTTTCTCGTCATATAATCGATTCTAGCCGTTAAGAGATTATTATATAGTTTTAAGAGCCCCATTTCTTCACGCATACTTCTAATAAACGGCCACAATGGCTCATTTTCATATTCATCTTCCTGCAAATTCTCTACTATGAGCTCCGCGACTATCCTAGGTTGTTGCGGAATAATAACTTCTCCCCGCCCTACCCCGGACACAAAACAAAGAACTACAACTAACAAAATACTAGCTAAAAACCATTTACCTTTCATCTATTCCTCCTTGGGAATTGCCTCAGTTTCTCTGCTTACCTGAGGCAATTTATCCCACGCTATTTTCATGGGTTCACCAACCAAGTATTTACTGATTAATGTCTCCGCTAGCGAGCACTGATCCACGAGGTCCCCGATTTCTCCCGCGAAGTTAAGAATGCTTGGAGTTTAGCTTTTGATATAATTCCAGAAACTCACTGGGACTTATTATTCTTATTCCCTGAAAATTTTTGAGGGGCAGAAGATGCCTATTACCACCACTAATGAGATAATCAGCTTTCGCCTCAACTGCACATTCTAAGAATTCATTATCCGGAGGATCTTCTTTTATCAAATCTATTCTCAATCCTGGATTAGCTAAAATAATGGCTACCCTTGTTAGATTATTTAAAAATACTTCTTTTTCAAGTTTTTCAAATCCAAATTTAGGATATTCCAATACCCTTGATAATTCGTTTATCAAATCTACGGAAGTATAAAGTTCTATCTCTCCTCTTAGGGCTAATCTATATATGTCCCTTGCTTTACTTTCTGATTTCAGTAAAGAAGAAATCAAAACATTGGTATCTAATACTACTTTTTTCTTGACCACTTAATAGCATCCTCAATATCTTGATCAGTAATTCCAAGTTTCTTAATCTTTTTGTCCAGAGTTGTAACTAATTTATTAAATTCTTCTTCAGGAGATATCCTTGCTTTCTTAAGCACAACTGCACCTTTTTCTTCTGTGAAAAGGACAAAATCTCCTGGAGCCACTCCCAGTTTATTTCTTATTTTTTTAGGAATTGTAATTTGTCCCTTAAGACTCACCTTGCCTGGATAATTCATTTAATTCTCCCTTCAAAGTAAAGAAGTTTTACTTTTATAAAAATATACTACAAAAAAAGAAAAAGTCAATTGCCGGAATAAACTATGCCAATCTTGCCCATCTTAATCTCCTTTTCTTGCCATTCACAGAATTTTACTGAGCTCATCCTGATTAGACTGAGAAAGGCTCAGTTCTTCTTTCCCCTCTACTATTTTGACTCCCTTCTCCCGGGAAACAACCTCACCAATTACACTGCACGCTATTTCTTCTTTCTCATAAATTTGACAGAGTTCTCTTGCCTTTTCCCTGTCTATAATCAAAAGCAAGGCTCCTGAAGCAAGTAGTCCCAAAGGATCTAACCCATACAATTTGCAGACTGCCTCTGTTTCCTTTAGGATAGGAATCTTCTTCTTCTCTATCTTCATTCCTATATCTGAGGCATAAGCCATCTCCCATAATCCCGTCTTTAATCCTCCTTCTGTAGGGTCATGCATCAAATGAACCTTACCCGTTTCACTGGCCAAAAGAGCCTCTTTGACCACACTTATGCCGGGAGAATAAATCAAGTTCTTCATTCTACTCAGCATCTCTCTGGAGAATCGTCCTCTCAGTTCCTTACTTTTTTCTTGATAGATAACGTGTGTTCCTTCTATGGCAATTCCTTTAGTGAGAAGAATAGCATCCCCAACTTTGACCCTTGAGCCATCAACTAGTCTTTGCCGGGAAACCTCTCCTATCATCTCTCCTACCATAATAGGCTGATCTACTCTGAAGGTAACTTCTGTATGCCCCCCCACCAGAGAGATTCCCAATGTTTGGCAGGCAGAATTGACCTCTTCAAAAATTCTCTTCACTAAAGCTTCAGAGGTCCCTTTTCGAGGAAGGAGCAAAGTAGCCAGAAACCAACGAGGAACAGCTCCCAGACAAGCTATATCATTAGCATTAATATTCACGGAATACCAGCCAAGATTGGATGAAGTGAAAGTTATAGGGTCGGTCTTTACCACCAAGCAGGTTTTTCCAAAATCTATAACTGCTGCATCTTTGCCAATCCCCGGACCAACAATGACTCTTTTGTCATGAGAAAGAGAGGAAAATAATTCTTCTAGAAACTTAGGGTCTAGTTTTCCTATTGGAAAAGAATTATTTTCCATTGCTCATATTCCCGTATATCACAATACGCAATACGCACGACGCATCACGTCTCTTGTTCTATTAGTCCTCTTATAACAGACATATTCTTAAAATCATCCCTATCATCCTGGCGCGGCGTTTCCATAATGGCAGGAAGATGGGAAAGTTGACAGTGGTTGACTATTCTCCTGAAGCCCTCCAGGCCAATATGCCCCTCTCCGATATGCCAGTGTCTATCAACACGAGAGCCAAGAGGAGTTTTAGAATCATTAAGGTGAATAAGACAAAGCTTTTCCAAGCCGATTAATCTATCAAAATCATCTATAGTTTCCTCAAACCCCTTTGCCCTGGATAGATCATATCCTGCTTCAAAAGCATGAGCTGTATCCAGACAAACGCCAATGCGATTCTTATCTTCTACCTGGTCACTTATAGCCTTAATCTGAGAAAAAGTATATCCTACTTCTGTTCCCTGACCAGCCGCATTTTCTAGAAGAATAATAACCCTATTTCTCACTCGAACAAATACCTCATTTATAGCCTGACTTATTCTAGCCAGAGCTTCACCTTCATCAGAGCTCCCCTTACTGCCAAGATGAATAACGAGGTAGGGGATAGCAAGTATTTCCGTTCTTATTAAATTATCATATAGACTTTCAACTGACTTAGAGTAAAGACTCTCTTCAGGAGAAACAAGATTGGGAAGATAGGGCATATGTACAAAAACAGGATGAATTTCCTCTTTTGCTATATCTTCCTTAAACATTTTTACTTCATCTTCGATGAATGAACTGCTCTTCCATTGGCGAGGATTATGGGAAAAAATTTGTATAGTCTGGCATCCTAGCCTTTTAGCTCGCTCTGCCACTCTATGAAACCCTCCCCCAATGGATATATGAAATCCGAATCTCATTTCAATTGCCTTCTTATTTTACGTAAAACCCTTTCCTGATTGTAATCAAAAACAGTACAAGAGTCAAAAATCGTCGCTAGTTGCTCGTTGCTTGTCGCTTGTACTCCCTCCCCCCTGAGGGGAAAAAGAGAAAATCGTGAATGATGAATTGTAATTCCTTGTTTGTCATTACGAACGAAATGAAGCAATCCACGAAGCGTCGCGAGATCACCGAAGGGAACCGTAGTAATCTATTGGGGTTGCTTCCTCGCTAACTAGAGTTCGCTCGTCCCAATGACAACAACAATGAACTATGAACAAAGCAGAGAGAAGAAAGAGAATAAGTATCGAGCATCTAGAATCGAGTATCTGACATCGAGTAACAAGAAGATTGATTGACGAGATACAAGCAACGAGCGACTAGCAACGAAAGGTATTGACAGAAAGTGAATTTATGTTATTCTACCAATGGAGGAAAGAAGATGACCAAAGAGCTTGCTTATGTCCTTATCAATCCCTATACTATCCGCAAGTCTCGCACCGGCGGAGTAATTAATCGTCTCCTTTCCTGGGGAAGATTAAATCTTGTGGCAGCAAGGATGTTTGCTCCCAGTAGAAAACTAATAGAAGAATATGCTGAAGCTGTAATGACCTCGGGAGGAAAAGAGGAAAAAAACATAAAGATTATTAAGGAGATTAAAAATTATCTTTTTACCAATTATCTACGCTGGGAAGAAAGTGATTTTCCTCCCCGGGTTATGCTCCTCCTTTTTGAAGGGGATAATGTTATCGAAGAGCTAAAGAGAGTAGTGGGACATATTACCAAAATCTCCATTGGAGAGACCATACGTGGTACTTATGGTGATTACATCGAAAAAAATGGAAGAATTGCCTACTTTGAGCCAGCTGTACTTATTGGCTCAGATGAAGAGGGAATAAAACAAGAACTTAAAATATGGGCTAAATACTCCAAAACTGACAGTGGAGTTTTAGAGAAAATAGTTAACTATCCTCCTGAAGTCAAATTAGAAAAAACTCTGGTTCTCATAAAGCCGGATAGCTTCCAGGAGCTAAGTTCCAAAGTCGGCAATATTATCGATAGATTCTCTCAGACAGGTCTTTTTATCATAGGAGCGAAGGTAATTCAGATGGGAGTTAGAGAAGCAGAGGAGTTTTATGCGCCCATAAAAGAGAGATTGGCAGAAAAGATGAAAGGAAAACTCCTGAAACAAATCAGGTCTTCCTTGGAAAGTTCACTCGATCTTAAGCTTCCCCAGGGGATAGAAGAAGGAATCGCTGAGGAGCTTAAAGTGTATAAAGCAGAACACGAATTCAACAAAATCATAAAATTCATCTCTGGGATAGACCCCCGAGAAGTTTCTGAAGAGGAAAAGAAAAAGGAAGTTAGGGAAAAATGCTTAGCTTTAGTCTATCAGGGAGAAAATGCCATTATGAAAATCAGAAAGGTTCTGGGAGAAACCAATCCTAAAGAGGCTGATCCAGGAACAGTCCGTAAAGATTTTGGCCTTGATATTATAAAAAATGGAGCTCATGCCTCCGACTCTTCCTTATCAGCCGAAAGAGAGATGAGAATCATTCAAATAGAAAAAGACGATATATCAGAAATAGTAGAAAGGCATTACGGAAGAATCAATTAGACATTCACGACTTAGTTAATTAGGACGCAGATTTTCGCAGTTCTATGTCCAAAAAGAAAATTCCTATACTATAGATTTAACTATCATATCACCAATTTCATCCGTTTTCAAACCACTCTGAGTAGATAAGTCCTTAATCTTGCCCGATGAAAGAGACCTGGCTATAGCTTTATCCACCAAATCTGCTCCCTTTTTTTCTCCCAGATGCTCCAGGAGCATTCCCACAGCTGAAATAGCTGCAAGGGGATTAATTACATTCTTTCCTGTATATTTAGGAGCAGAGCCATGAATAGGCTCAAACATAGAAACGCCCCCTGGATTAATATTACCTCCTGCTGCTATACCCATTCCTCCCTGAATCATAGCTCCCAGGTCAGTAATTATATCACCGAACATATTGCAGGTAACTATCACATCAAACCATTCTGGATTCTTTACCATCCACATACAGACAGCATCAACAAAAGCATGGTCTTTCTTTATAGAGGGATATTCCTTTCCTACCTCTTCAAACACCCTCTGCCACAGATCATGAGCAAAGACAAGTACATTTGCCTTATCACAAAGAGTAAGTTTGTTTTCTTTATTTCTCTTTTTGGCATATTCAAAAGCATATCTGATACACCTCTCTACTCCCTTTCTCGTGTTTACCATCTCTTGAATAGCAATTTCATCCTCTGTCCCCTTTTTAACAAATCCGCCCATTCCTAAATAAAGTCCCTCTGTATTTTCTCTAACCACTACAAAATCTATATCTTCCGGGCCTTTGTCTTTCAGGGGCGTCCAAACACCGGGATAAAGCTTTACCGGACGAAGATTTATGTACTGGTCGAGTCCAAAGCGAATTTTCAAGAGAATCCCTTGTTCCAGAATGCCAGTTTTAACATCGGGATGCCCTATTGCTCCTAAATAAATAGCATCTACTTCTTTCAATTCCTCCAGAGCAGAACCGGGCAATACCTCACCCGTTCTAAGGTATCTCTCTCCTCCAAAATCATACTCAATAGTTTCGTACTTAAACTCTTCTTTATCAGCCACCACCTGCAAAACCTTAAGTGCCTCTCTTGCTACCTCTGGCCCTATTCCGTCTCCCGGAATGACCGCTATTTTATAATCCTTTACCAACTCCTCCTCCTTCTCAATTTCCTTTATGTTTTTATGCAGTTACATCTTCTCGTCCTTCGTCATCTTATCTCTCAAGGCCTCGAAAGGACCATTTTATACAACGTTTTCACCAGAAATTGCCCCACCAATTCAAAGTCATCTGGGTATTTGTAAGATCGTACTGTGATACTCATGACCTACCTTCCAAAACTAGTTTCGGGTCAATATATTATTAGATGATTAAAGATCTAAAATCTCAACATTTCTATCTTGTTCAACTACAGAAAATATTTTCTTACTTATGTTCAACATAACAACATGCGCATAGGATGAAGAGTTCGATCGAAAGGGTTGAATACAAGTCCCAGAATCTCTAGGGTCACTACGCCCAACAACGCTTCGTCACCTTCTTGACCCAAAATTATTGGTGTGTGAGCTTCCCCTTGCGGGAAGATAATAAAGACTTCTGATACAGACCTTTCAACTGTTGTCCCGTCAGCTAGTGTGAATGACAACTTTCGTTTAGGCTTCAATCCAATCGCTTCCCACGTTGTTTTGGGTAAAAGGGAATAGGTTGCTCCACTGTCTACAAGGAACTTTACATTTCCCTGTTTACCTGACGGCCCCTTCACTTGGCCCTCAATATAAGTAACACCCATAATTTTGTCTCCTTTCTTTATCACAAGTTTTTATTATTTAAATTCCATCTAACGGGCCTACCCAATAAGCGGCAGGAGAAACAAAAATCCCAACAACTCCCGACGATAAGGACGAAATGATTATGATGAGGCCTTTTCTATGCGTTCTGCTACCCACACTTTGATGATGGATTGTCGAGGCACACCCAAACGTTTTGCTTCTTTATCTAATGAGTGGACCATCCACAGAGGGAAATCTACATTTACTCTTTTCTGTTCTTGTTCAGGTCTTCTGGCTTTTGACATATCCAGATATTTGGAAATATCCTTGCCATCATCAAACCTCTTGTCAAATTCGCTAGCTTTCATAAATATCAATCTCCTCCTTTCTGGATCGTCGTACCGAAATAATCCTTATCTTTTCAGCCCGATAGGTAATGACCCCTGACCAATGCTGTCCTGAAATCTTCCCAATTACCAAAAATCTTGGTTCATCGCTGGTTCTTGCGGAAACCTCAATTAAGTCAGGATCATTCCACAATACTTGGGCTTCGCGAAAATCAATCCCGTGTTTTTTCTTATTGCTCTGGCTCTTTTGGGAATCGAATTCAAACTCCATGGTATAATAATTATACCATAACAGTATCTATTGTCAACCGAATATTCTCTTTTGATTCTAACGGGTCTGCGGATAAGCGGTGGAAGAAACCGCAAGCTTGCTTGCGGCGACTGAAGTCCGCTTCAGCCGCTTGATGGACGGCGCGAAGCGTCATACAGCAAGCGGCTGGTAATACTCAGGCTATTTTTTGGAACTTTACTCATAGTGTAATTTCTACTTGTTCAGAGTTGGGGACGAAGATAGAATCATCTTCTACAGGCTCTAAATATAGTTCAATCGCTTCACGAATATTTTTTATTACTTCTCTCCGAGAATTCCCTTCACTTATACACCCTGGAAGAACAGGAACGATAGCAGTATAGCCGCCTTCTTCGCTTGGCTCTAAAATAATTTTTATATGCATTTGCCGTACCTCCTATCTAAATTATAGCATATCAGTTATTGTGTAGCAACGGTTGGCCTGGAAAATTCAGAATCGCAGTTTTTCTTTTTTCATTTTCATAGACTATTTTAGTCTAACGATTAAGATGCCCTCTCTGAAGCAAGCGCAGTTGATGGAGAATTCGGTCGATTGATCGGTTATCTGTTTTTTTTAACCCTTTTGAAGTAGACTATTTCTGGGTCATCTTCATCAAGGTTATCTATGAAACCACTTGCCACATATCCCAATTTATTCAATAATCCTTGCATGGGAAGATTTGATTGATTCGTTGATGTAAACAATTTCTCGGTTTTACAAATCAATTCAACATGCTTAACTAATTTTGTTCCAATTCCTTGGCGTCTGTGTTCTGGATAAATGTATAGCATATCAATCATACCATTTGAGTAGAATGTATAATCAAAAACAGTATACCCAACGACTTTTCCATCAATCTCCGCAACAAAACAGACACCTGATTCAATAGATTTTGCAATGAAATCTCTCCGATTCTCTTCATTATTTATTGCAATCTGATCAAAAGAGCAAATTGGCTGAATATCTTCGTTGTTCGCTCGACGTAGATTAATCATCTTCTACTCACATTTTCATACAGAGAAAGTTCGAGCTCTCCGGCATCTTCCCAAATACTTATCTTGTCTAGACTCGATTCATCTAACAGGGGACGATAATGCATATACTCCTAGCGCAGCTGCAATCAGTTGCGATACCGACTTTCTATCTGGTAGGTTTTCCCCGGAAATTGCCCCACCAATTCAAAATCATTTGGATATTTGTAAGATCGTACTGTAATACTCATGACTTACCTTCCAAAACTAGTTTCGGGCTAAACATATTATTAGGCATTTCCGTTATCGTACTATCGAATTGCTTTTTACAAAATCTATCAGGTCGTCAACCTGCGTGAAGGCCAGACATACCACCGTATCGGCCGCCCCATAGTAGATTGCCATTCTGCCTGTAGGGGCATCACACAGTGCTGCAACCGGAAAAACAACATTGGGAACATCCCCTACGCATTCATCAAGCGTCTGGGGCGAAAGGATGTAGGGCTCTGTTCTGTGAATCACCATCCTGCGCGCTTTGTTGTCACAGCGAAATACTCCGGTGAACTCTCCATTAAACGGAACCACTGCACTATTGAAAATGCTGTTCGAATTTAGAAGCAGGTCTCTTGAAATGATAGGGTTTCGTTTCGATCGCCAAACCACTGTTTTACAGTCTGCCGGTTTTTCTTCCCAGGGAATATTTGCTATAGCCTCCCCTTTGACCGTCTGTTTTTTGTTAACCCTATTCATCTTGGGACTCCTTTTCGCATAGATAATTGATTGGTTTATTACTCCAGTATCATTCAAAAATAGCATGGCAGTGAAGGATTAAATAATACCAAGGACCAGACAGAAT
>Ga0315533_1003004_pt1 | contig 11401 bp, 15 predicted proteins | sample SalMarSW160130MG_FD_203081 | JGI IMG/M metagenome (GOLD analysis project Ga0315533, IMG submission 203081) | Salt marsh sediment microbial communities from the Plum Island Ecosystem LTER, Massachusetts, United States - Salt Marsh Sediment SW1601-30 ...
CGTAACTTTTGTACAAATACTGGGCAAAACCTCAAAAAAATGAAATATTGCTCCTTCTTATCTTCAATTGGGGAAGGGAAGAAGCATTTGAACTGATGATTTCTTCTCAGTAGCACGGACTAGGGCTTGAGCGTATACACTGGTTTCAGGGAAAAGAGTAATGGGCATATCGATCTCTAAAGGCTTCAACCGCGCAGGAACTCGCATAGCTTGCTCGACAAATTCTCTGATTCCCATCCGAGCCAAGGGAGTGCCAGCGAAGATTTCGCGTCTTGCCCAGTTCATGAAATTGTGAGCCAGCAAGCCTAATGCTAAGGTAAACTCGATTCCGTAGAAGTTGCGGACCCGAAAATGCTTGAGGTTAAGAACGTTCTTTCCCGTTTTGATAAAAGCTTCGATTGTCTGACGAGCATTGTAAAACTTTACTACTCCAACGGCATCTATTAGCCTCTCTGGAATAGTGGTAACTAAGTGGAAATATTGAAAAACTTGGGGTTTGGCGGTCTTAGTCCGCCCAAGGACAATCCGAACCGGATACGGACACCTTGGCAGTTTAATAATGCCAAGTTCAGCAATGTAGACAGCCGGGTTAAATCGGACCCACTGGCTCTCAGCTACTCCTTGAGCTAAGACACGAGCAGTGTGAGGTGAATATCCCTTGAGGAGAAAATTGTATCCTAATTCGATTAGGAGTGTACTATTCTCAATACTACCAAACCCAGCATCTCCACGGATAAGGATAGCCCGGCGAGGATTGTGGTGCCTGAGAGTATCGAAGGATTGGGAGGTCTTTAGAGCCTGAGCTGCCTCTTCTCGCAAGATTTCTGCTCGGCTATAGAGCCTCTTGGATCTTCGCTCGAGTATACTTCGGCGCTCATGTTTACGTGCACGAGAGGCTTCCTTTTCTCGTCGTCGAGCACGATTCTCAAGTATCTTAGCCTGGGTTAGCAATGGCTGAATACGAGTTTTGTATTTAGCTAAAGAGGAAGGAGGAGAACCTACTCGCTTCTCAATAAGCAGGAGTAGATCAGTTAATTTAGTGGCACAATGAGCACTACCGGGATCAAACAGTCCACCAAATACTTCACCAAATTCTCCTCCAGTGTAAGGGCAGGTGAGTTTGTAACCTTTCCCCTTCTCCTTTTGCATAAATCCAAAAGTAGCTCTTTCATAGGTTCTACTACTTGGGCTGACCGGTAGACCAGTCATATCAACATCTACTACAAGCCATTTATTCCTCGGATGTCGCCTGGCAAGACTTTGCTCATGAAAAAGAGTCTGGAATATCTCCTCTAACTGAAGCAGGTTCTCGGGTGTGATTCGATGAAGGACTAAACTCGCCTGGGATTGATCGGCAAACTGTTTCTGACACCAAGCTGTTGCTGCCAATTTGTCAGGCACAAGACGATTATTAACGGTTTTTATGTCTGGACAACCGGAAATCATAGAAACAAAGAGCTCTATGATCTTCTCAACTGGGGTGTGATGAATGGTTTTCATCTTGATTTTAAGGCGTTGTTTAAAGAGATCGATAAGCCCGATCTTTTGAGCATAGTGGCCAGTGGGAACAAGAAATCCTGTGATGGAGAAGTCATCGAAATTGGCCAGCTCATAATGTTGCATGATGCTGTCCATTGGTACACCTCCTTTGAAAAAATGACGAGATGGTACCAGTGTACAGTGAACTGCTTCAGGTGCATAGACGAAATGCCCATAATTACCAAAGCGAAACCCTGGATAACGAGGGGAATAGCTGTTGATCCCATAAATGCGAGGATTGTACTTAAGCATAACCACCCTTATTTCATTTTTTTGAGGTTTTGCCCAGTATTTGTACAAAAGTTACGTTGAGGAATCAACGCAGGTTCGTCCAGTAAGCTCTCGTAAAATCGTTCCCCGGCTTGTGCAACTCCTTCCCTCAAACCTTCTTTTTCCTTCTTAAACCACTCAGACCGTATTCGGTGCCGAGATTTCTGTGCTGCCGTAATCTTATCTAGAAAGGTTCTCTCAGAATCCGTCTGGCACAATATTTTCAACTGTTTAATAATACTACGCCATACGTCCTCACATCCCCAGTCCCTCTTTGTAGGAATACCACTTGGAGGAATACCACACACAGATGCAACCTCCCTCCATCTTATCGGTTTATCAGGAGCATAAAACTTCAGCACATATTCACTATCACACTGCACGACAGTCCCTCTCTTGGGGTCTTGCCTAAAACTCAATTTTGGTCTTTCGGGTCCAAAAACTAAGAAACTCATAGGCACACCTCCCCCTTCACTTATTTTTTAGATACTCCCTCGGGATCTTCTTTGTATCAATGCCCAGGCACTAAAACCTGTGAGAGATTGACTGCTATAATAGTTCTACCTGTTTCATCTTTGAGGTTTGGGATTACTATTTTTCTTATTTGACCTTAAACTTGCGTCTGGCTAACCTACCGATAAGCTTACCAATACCGTAATTTTTCTGGTTCCCCCTTTTTGGTTCATAATAGTAAGTCTTTTTTCTTTTAGTTCGGTCATCATCTGCTTCCTCTTTCTCTACAAGCCACTACACTAACCGTCGCTACTGATAAATAGTTCCTTAAGCTCTTGCACTTCTTCACTACCACATTACTACTCCGTCCTTAGTAAACATCTCTTTTTCTCTCTCTTTCCATTCACCAGACCAACTAATATTAAACGTCTTAGTCTTTTTCGCTGCATTTTTGCTATATACTGAAATTTGAATTTGATATTTGCCAGGCAACAAACAATCCCATTGAGAATAAAACTTCTGTGGTAATTCAAAGAATAACTTATTCTTTTGTCTTTGTTCCTCAGTAATTCCTCTATAAGCAGATTCATCTTGATGTTCGAGGGGAGTTATGTGACCAATATTACAAAAAACTTTTCTTCCTCCTGGGTAAATCGTTTTATAACATGCTCTCTCAAAATTCCTCCTGGGATTCTCCCCTGCCCACTTGAGATTAACTGGCAAGAAACTCTTCCACTCATGTTTATTACCCGCATCACCCACTTGCCAAACTCTCTCCAAAACAGCCTCACAATCATCGGCTTGCATTTTACCTTCATTATGAACGGAGAATGAAAAATAATAAACCGGAAATTCGATGTTTCTTCCCCGTGCTGTAGTCTGGTGACTATAAGGTGATCCAACCCCAAAATGAAACTCTACAAAAAGTTTTCGAGAGAAATACTTGTCTCTCACAACGGGACTAAGAAAAAGAACAGCAAATGCAGAAATCGCTAAAACTAGGGTTGGCCATTCGCTTAACACATCTCGTAGCAAATTCGTCCACATCTTCTTTTCTTCCCTCCACTTCTTCCTTAGAGGCTCCCTTAGGATCTTCGTTGTGTTGAGGTCCAAACGCTAGAACATGAGAGAGGTTAACTGCTGCAGTATTTTTACCTGTTCCACCTTTGAAGTTTAGAATGGTTATTTTTCTTATTTTCTCTAGCTTATTGCTCCCAGGCTCTACTTGACCGCTATTCCGTTTTACTTGACCGCTATTCCGTTTAATATTTTATACGTTTGTGAAATGGCGAAGAGATCTATACGGGCAAACAGAACCGTAAACAAGCTACTAGTCGAATCCAGCGCCATTTTTGTTGACTAGACCTTTATTTAGTGCATCAATTACCGTCCGAAAACTCTGCATGTATGCCAGAGGTAAACTACCCCATTCAACTGTTGAACCTTTCCATTTCTTACCAGTTAGTTCCTCAGCAATTTCAGAAAGTTCGATGGGCAAGCCCGCGACCGGGTCTCCTCCAGCATTTTTGGATTCATCAATTCTCAGTTTAGTAGCCTCACACTCGGGTATCCTGGAAATAACTTTCTCCCACAAGATACTACCATTGAAATTAGAATATAGTGCTGAAAATTCTTTACAAAATTGTGTTTCAGTGAAAAGATAAACTGCGTAACTAAGGTAAATGGAAATTATCTTGCACGCCAGCTTTTTGTCAACTTTTCTCAGTGAGTGTGAAAATATTCCTCCGCAAAAGTCATGTTCAAACGATGTCAGTACGAACACTAGTATAGGTTCAGCGACAAAAGAATAAGGCCATACATCTTTTTGAAAATTCTTGTAAACTTTTCCCCATTCTGGTAAACAGACATTGTTAAAATGGAGATTTTTTCCAGAAACAATTTTCCAAATATTTTTGGATAACGAACTCATGTTGTTATCCCTTCATTCCCCTAGTCAATTTCGGCTGACTGATTATGCATCCACTCCACCGGGCAGATTGGCTGAGTACAAGTGCAATCCTCATGACTATTTCTCCCACAGGTGATATTTCCCTTGATAGAAATAGCCCAAAGGAATTCCCTGCTTGCTTACAAATACAGCCACAACATCAGTATCCATGTCTGTAGCTATCCCTCATTTTGTAGGAACCATTCGAATTTGATCATATTTTGCGCCGGACCAGACCAGTTTGTATGTTTCAGTCCGAGGATCTACATTTGCACCGTAGATTGTTATCTTAACGTATTCTATTTCGTCAGTTATATGCAATTCTTTCAGGCAGGCTCTGGGTGTCTTGGTAGTAGCTATCTCTATTAACTCCTCTTTTCCTTTCTCTCTGATAAAAACATCCAGATAATCCCATTCTCCACGGTTAAGATCTATTGCTTCCAAATACCTTACGGATAATTGATAGTTGAGTCTGTCCAGCCCCCGTGGGGGCTCTATTGTAGTCCAATGAAGAAACAAAGGATCAAAATCTTTATGCGACACTCCGTCCTTGCCGATAGCGTCCACTAATTTGCCTCTTAATCTTCTCGCTACTGACTTGCCTTTGTTTTTGACTCTTATTCGAACGTAATACTGCTCCCTTGTGGTGCCCTCAACTGTAGCGTGCCGACAAAAAGGCTTTTCATTGTTAAATTCAATTATGATTCTTGGTTTCAACCACCATGGTTTAACAATCTCTATACAGAAGATTATTATAGCCATAACTAGAGCGCTAACTCCAGCTATCCAATTCGACCAGTTCGTAGTGTTTATCTGTGCTGTTTTTGTCGGAGATGCCTCGATCAGAACTTCCCCATATCGCAAAACAAGCACAAGACAAAAACCCACACCCAGTAAAAGACCAGCTAATAATAGTCTCTTGCCTCTTATTTTAACTCTCTCCTCTGGGACTTTGACCCCTTTTATTAGAAGGGTGCATGGGGGATTCGCTAGAGCCTCCCTTACAAACTTCTAGCTTTTATTCACTTTCTCCCATATCCACCCACAACCATGACACTTTGAGCACACAAAATAGTCTGTATGTATTACCCCTGGCGACTTCTTTTGCGTTGTCTCTTCATCTCCATTCGGGCCCAATCCTTCAAAGTTTTTTTACTTAGTCCTCCTAGTTTTGGGTCTAATTTTTTTAGACCTTCAACTTTTCCCACAAACCTTAAGTTGCTTGATATAAAAGGAGATGACACTATATTCCTCCACGGGTGATATTTCCCTTCAGAATAATAGCCCAGAGGAGTATCTGCTTTGGCATAAAATATAGCCATAATATCAGCATCTCTCAACACTGATGAATCCAGACCCAACTGCACGAACAAATAAATAGCCTCCAAACTTTTCTTAAACTGCTCCAGCAAAGCTATTCCAGATTTATTGGAAAATATACCTCTAGTATCATAAATCTCTACATGAATACATCTCTCATCTGGAATATAATTAAAACGAACATTCAAAAAGCTAGTCGGGTTGGCCATTATGTAATCAACTCTGGCCTGTGAGAGCTGAAAAGCAACTGATAACTCTTTACCTCCCATTTAACTTTCTCCTTAGGGGCTTTGACCCTTTTTATTTTATTATAATCCTTTCTTCCCCGCTCATCTCTTCCTTTATCAGCCCCATATCACTATTAATTTGTCTTACCATCTTATCCACACTATTAAAACCCGGGATAAACTCATAGTTCCTATATCCTTTGCCTCCACCTATTACTCCTACAGCCGCAGATATATCGTTTACATCCTTCGCTAATACCTCTACAGATTCGAGCACTTTGTGTATTCTGCGTTCCAACAACACCAATTCTTTTCTATAATCCAATTCAAAACCTCCTTACTTAAATTTTTGAAAATAAGAGAAGGTGTGCCCCTTTTCCTAAAAATCCCTCTATCCCACAACTGGCTTGATAAAAATCTCCTGATAGGGGCTCCTTAATTTGAGCAAGGCCATATAGGCTGCCTTGACCAACAAAGTGCCTCTATAAGCCTCTATGGAGATCTTTTTCTTATCAATTTTGGTATTTTACCTTCTCTTCGCTTTCCACTCTCTTTTCTCGTCATGAACAACAACCCATCGGTTGCCATCCCATTCTTCGATATAGTGTTTCTTTATTGTTTTAGTACTATCGGTTCTGTCAATGGTAAACTGTTCTTGCGCTGGTCTCTTTGTCTTTCCTGATATTTTCCTTCTGTACTTCCTATCGATAAGATAACCAAGAATTCCCTTTCTTTTTTGTCTAACTCTAGTCAAACCGCCCGAGAGATGAAGTTTTTCCGTTAATGTAAGTTTTATGAGTCTTCCTACTTTTTTCAAATCATTCCCACAATTAGGACAGGCTGTATCTTCTTTCGTTATTTCTTTTTTGCAAAACTGACAAAAATATTTAGGGATGTTTTCTTTCATTTTCTCTCTGATTTTTTAGACTCCCCTCTTAGCATTAGTGTTTAAGGGTATCTCTATCTTAAAGAAAAAGAAGGATGTGTCAAAAAAGCCGTGTTTTGAGGGCTTTTTTGTTTTGGTGCAAAAACTTCAGATTTTGGGATGCGGTTTGTGTTGGGGTTTGGTGTGGTTAGAGAATGTCGTCTAAGTGACCGGTTAACTCTTTTAATAGGCGGAGTCTTCCGTACTGCAGCTGTTTTTCTTCAAGTGTTTGTTCCATCTTTGCGACTTCTTGTTTCCGGACCTTTTCGCCGTAAACGTCTCCCTTAATTCTGGGTTCCATAGCCTTTAGGGTCTCAAGCTTTCTTTTGGTTATCTCTACCTGATCACTTAACCGCTCGTCTTTGAGCTTTTGAACTTCTTTTTCTAATTGTTCCTGCCACTCTTTTAAGGCCTTTTCTTCTTTGTCAGACATTACTTCCCACCTTCTTTTTTAAGAAAGGATTTTTTGAGACTTTCTCTATTTTAGCAGGGAAAGGAAGGGTGTCAAAGAGAGGGTGAAAGTAAAATCCTCGCAGATATTTTTTATCTAGCAGGATTCTAAATTTTATAGTTAGATTCTATACTCCAGTAATTCCCAAGTCATGACTCCCTTACCTATCCAATATGCTTTCTGTTTTACAAACATTTTTGCTTTGGGAGAATACCAAGCTTCTTCCCGAATAGAGCCATTTACCTTTTCGACTATCTTTAGGGCCCAAAACTCGCCAGCAGGAACTTCCACTTTTTCCTTTTTAACAACTTTAAATTCTGCTTTTCTCGTTTCCGGTTCTCGATTTCTTTCTTGATATATATATGTTGCCTCCCACGTTTTTCCTACCTGTAATGGCCAATCAAGAAGGGGGTGGTCAGGGATACACTTGATTTGAATTTTCCCTTGGCTAACAAACGCTTTGAGATTTAAATCCAAGGTCCAATACCATTTTATCCTTGATCTTAGAGAGCCTTTTGCTACATAACAAACAGTCCCTTCAAAATTTTTCTTTCCCTCCACTTTCCTCCAAGCTCGAAGGTAAGGTTCTCCTGAGAATCCGTACCTATATGTCCATTCGTACCCCTTTCTCCATCTCGGCCGCTCAAAAGTTTCTTCCTCTGGTTTAATCGGACTTCTTTTGACTATGCCTAAAGCCTTTTTATCCTTAGGTTCCCCTGGGGTTTCTCCAAGTATCTTAAAACTCTTTACCAGTTGTTCGAATTCCTTTAAATGTCTATCGAAGTATCTTTTGGGACAACTAAGTCTCAACCGGTAGTAAAACTTATCCCCCTCTACCAAATATATTTTTTCCTTCCAAGTTCTGCCCTCAGTCTTATATTCAATAGCGCTCCAGAAAGCTTCGGCCTTAAGAAAGAAAGGACTTTCCGCGTTTCCCATCCAGAGTATACGCTCGTCAACAATCTTCATGTCCTCCCATTTATATTTTTTCTGCATGTTGTCAAACCAGTCGTGTTGAACGTATGATAGTGATTCAGTAGATGTTAAACTTCCAATGTATATAGTGGAACCATCATCCCTAATAAACCAATAATCATTAAATTTATCTGGTCCGTATTTGTTCCATCTCTTACCAGGTCTCTGAAATTGATAAAACTTCTCTCGGTTGATGATGTAAACCGAACCTTCGGAATTACCTTTCTTCATTTTGGTCTGGGCATCAAGTTTTGCCCCAGTGCAACCCGATACAACCAAACCTATAACTACCAACAATACACCTAAAACCATACTCTTTCCTTTCATCTCACCCTTCTTGGTGATTTTTTGTTATTTTAGCAGGGGGAGGAAGGGTGTCAAAAAAGCCCGGTTTTAAGGGCTTTTTAGCTACGTGGGTCATGTTGTCGTGATTTACTTTGGGTATCCCAGATAATTTTGTATCTTTAACCGTTCATCTTCTTCAATATCCGAGCAAGGCAAGGATTACTCTACCTTCGCCCCTAAAAGGTATTTCCCAGGCCCAGTGATTTTGGTCTGTAATTGCTGCGTTCCCGGAACAGGTTCTGTCATGAGTTCTTTCCATTTTTGCTCGCTTTCTGACCATTGTAAAAGAATAAGATCTTTAGGGTCTGATATCCCTGTTTCTCCAAGGTCTTTTTGGGTATATGTAGTGAATGTTCCAATTCCCTCAAGAAACTGCTTTGGCTCAGTGATTTCAAAACTCCATTTAGTCGGTTTATATTTTCCTATTCTTTGCAAAGCCTGAATTTCTTCTTTAGTGACAGCATACGGTGTAACGGTGAGAATAGAGTCTCGCTCTAGCCATCCTTTTGGAGCCATGAAGTTGACCTCCCGATCCCAAAAACCAAATGAGAAAGTACCGCCGGCAGAGCTGACAGGTATCTTTCTACTTTGCTCGACAGGGACTCTTATCCTAGTTTCTCCCTCAATATAGCTGAGTCTGCTGAGAACTCCTTCCCTACCTTTCAGGATATCTTCCAAATCCCCAATGGAACTTTTTAGATCCTCTATCTTGTAAGCGAGGCTGTCAATTTTTGTAATGTCCTGAAGATCACCAATCTCCTTGCTCAAACCATTAATGAGATAAGCAAGGCTACCAGCGCTGTTAACATCTTTAAGCTGATCAATTCGTGTATTTACGTCATTAATTCGTACATTTATGTTACTATTCAGTATTGAGCAAATTGCAACTATCACAGCAATAATCAAACCAGTTGCTGGAAGAACAATTACTAGGAGCCTCTTAGTAATCATTTGTACAGTTTCCTGTTGTTGTGTAGTTTCCTGCTGTGAGTCTTTCCCTTTCATTCCGTCCTCCTCATAAATTAAGAACCATACACCTATAATAGGAACGATAATAGTTAAAATTACGACAGCAACCCATGTAGATAGTAGCATAGTAACCTCCTGGTTGGAATTCGCTGGCCAAAGGGTTCTCCCTTATAGTCTGCGTCGTGTAGGAGGTTACTAAGCTTTTACATAAGTTATTAATTTATATTTCAAGGTACAACGTTACCATCTCCTGTTTACATATATAGCACAACGTTTAAAAAAATACAATATGTGGAGGCTCTCAAATCTAGTAATAACAATGATTACACACATTTAGGTGCTGAGTTTTTCTCCTCATCTATCTTCTTGCGGCATTGTCCTGAAGGACTTGAGATTTTGGGATGCGGTTTGTGTTGGGGTTGGTAGTGGTTGATTGAGTTGGCAAATCGCTGAAAGTGTGGTTTTGTTAGATTTGGTGATGTTAGATTGTTAGTCTGCGGTCTTTTCAGATGATCTTATGTTTGCTGCGTGAGGACCCTTAGATCCTTCCTCAGTTTCGAATTCCACGGGTTGTCCTTCTTTTAAAGAATCGAAGCTCAGACCCTGAAGACCTGTTTGGTGGAAGAATACATCTTTTCCATCCTCGGTGGCGATAAATCCATAACCTCGGTCTTTTATCAATCGTGCTATTGTGCCTTTGGCCATGTTATTATTCTCCTTAAGCTGTGGTGCCTATTTTTCTTTACTTCACCTTTTCCCTTAACCCCTTCCCCGGCCTAAATTTGGGGACTTTTTTTGCTGGGATCTGAATAGTTCCTCTGGTTTGGGGGTTGACTCCTCTTCTTGCCTTTCTTTCCATGACCTGAAAAGTGCCAAAACCAACTAAAGTTACCCTTTCTTCTCTGGCCAGGGAGTCGGTTATTGCTGAGATTACTGCATCAATCGCTTCCTTAGATGTTCTCTTTGTTAGTCCTGTCTCAGTGCTTACCGCTTCTATTAATTCTGCCTTATTCATCTTACTCCTCCTCTTAGTTAGAATTCGTTTTATTAATTATAGTCCTTGTTGGGCAAAAGACAAGTTGTTTCGGCCAATCCAAATAATTCTGTTTCGACCCCTTAACACCTTCTATTTTTTTATTCTAATATAGTAGAAATATTTCTACGAGTATCGAGAGGAGATGAGAAAAATTGCAGCTACTAACCGACCGCCAAAGAAAAGCATTAGAGACTATAAAGGAATACATAACTAAGACTGGTCGATCTCCAACTATACCAGAACTCTGTAAAAAGCTGAAAATTAAATGGATTCAGGGAGTAGCAAAACATCTTCAGGCATTGGATAAAAAAGGATATATAAAAAAGACTCATCGAGCCCGGGGAATAGAGATAGTAGACTTTCGGGGAATTAGACCTGTTCCAGTAGTGGGAGAAATTACTGCCGGCAAACCGATACTAGCCGAAGAAAATATCCAGGGAACAATAGCTATGGACGAGAAGATAATTCCGTGTAGAAATACGTTCTTCTTGAAAGTAAAAGGAACCAGCATGAAAAACGCGGGGATAAACAATGGAGACTATGTGCTAATTAGACAACATGTAGAAGTGAAAGAAAAAGATATTGTGGCAGTTCTAATTGGGGATGAGGCAACAATTAAATACTTCTATCCAAAAGAAAATGAGATCACTCTTAAACCAGCGAATCCTAGATTCAAACCTATCATATTTAAAAACGAGGAAGAAAACGAAAAAGAATTTAAGATCTTAGGAAAAGCAATAGCAGTGTTAAGAGTGATGTAGAAAAACGAGTCAAGAAAATGTGTCATAAAAATAAATGGGTGGCGGCAAAAACTTGCTTCTCCTTCTAAACCCACACTAGATAGCCTCTGGTTATCTTTTGCAGAATAATTTGCCCGGTAGCTCTCTTACCAGAGATTTTATCTGGAGCCTCATTAAAAGCTCGCCCACCTTAGAAGCAGGGA
>Ga0315533_1003005_pt1 | contig 11400 bp, 6 predicted proteins | sample SalMarSW160130MG_FD_203081 | JGI IMG/M metagenome (GOLD analysis project Ga0315533, IMG submission 203081) | Salt marsh sediment microbial communities from the Plum Island Ecosystem LTER, Massachusetts, United States - Salt Marsh Sediment SW1601-30 ...
TCATGCCCCTAAGATGCCTGTTGATCCTGTCAATCTCATCTATCTGGGTCCTAAGACGCTCTGGACTCAAACCATTGGCGTATTTCACCGACTGTGAATGATCACACACAGCAATATATTTATAGCCCAGGCCTTTCGCGGATGCAGCAATCTCCTCAATAGACAGACTGCCATCACTGTATTGAGAATGGACATGAAGGTCCCCTCTTATATCATTGGATTCCACTATCCTTGGAAGATTGTTTTTCAAGGCCAGTTCAATCTCGCCTCTGTCTTCTCTTAATTCCGGCGGAATGAAAGCCAGGTTGAGAGCCCTGTAGACTTCTTCCTCATTGAACCCCGCAATTCTTTTCTCACCCCTGAAAACACCGTATTCTGAAATCTTTAATCCCATATCTTTGGCCAGGGACCTCAGTTTAATATTATGGGCTTTCGAGCCTGTAAAATACTGAAGTGCAGACCCATATTCTGATTCATCCACAATCCTCAAATCAACCTGGCGTTCCCCTTTTTCAGCGCTTATCATAACCGACCCTTTTGTCTTTCCCATGGCAAGAATTTGAGTCACCAAGGGAAATTGAGTGAAGTAATCGATGATTTTTGCACCGTCTTTGCCAGTTGTAAGAATATCGATATCTCCCACTGTCTCCTTCATTCGGCGGAGTGAACCTGCAGTAGATATTCGACCGATGTGAGGAGGTTCTTTAAGATAATCGATCACCTCTTCCACTATGTTTGCAGCTTCAAAAATATTGATGCGCTCTTGGGCATGTTCATAGATTTTAATGCCTTTTTTGATGTTCTCCACCTTTTTTTCCCCAAGGCCGGATAAGCGTGCGAGCGACCCATTTTCGATAACTCTTTTGAGATCTTCAATGTTTTTCACTCCAAGCTCCCTGTAAGCCAGATGTACAGTTTTTCCTCCCAAGTTCTGGATATTTAAAAGTTCAAGCAGGCCTTCCGGAATATCTGAGAGAGCCTCATCGAATTTTTTCATATGGCCAGTATTGAGGTAGTCTTCAATTTTCTTTGCAATTCCACTTCCGATTCCAGGGATTTCTTGAAGTTTTTTTTCTTTGGAGATGTCTTCAATATCCTCTGTTAGATCCCCGAGAATACGGGCAGCTTTTCGGTAAGCGATAACCTTGAATCCTGTCTCTCCCTTAATTTCCAAGGCGTCACCAATCCTGGAAAAAATAACGGCTAATTCTTTATTTTTCATTTAGAGTAGGCTAGCCTTATAATAGTCCAACTTTAATTACGTTTCAATGTTTGAAGCAGGTTAAAGCAATGAATGAGCCTCTCAAGTGGGACACAAAAGATTAGATCGTCCTTTAGGATTAACTATTGGGTGATCTTAAATCTTGTATATCGCTTTTTTTCGATGAACGCAGGTTATAGGAGACCTTAAAGGGGGAGATTATCCCGGTTTTGTTCTGCTGACCACAAAGTATCCTTTTGCCGTTTAGTGTCGGCCACCAATCGCTCCTCTCTATCCGGATATTCCCCTTCGCGATCAAAATGTAGGCGGTTTTATGGGTGAAGAACATCCCGGGAAAGCTGCGGATCTACTCATATTTTATGGTCTTAACAGGATCGGAGAGTGCCGCCTTCACGGAATAATAGCTGACAGTCGCTAGGGCGATGGTTAAGGCCACAACAGCTGATACGAGAAATTTATCCAAACTCAAGCTGGTACGGAATGCAAAATCTTGCAGCCATTTTCTCATTATAAAAAATGCGATCGGCCAGGCAATAATGTTGGCCAAGATCACAAGTTTTCCGAATTCAAACGTGAGCATGAAAACCACACTGGACACAGAAGCACCCAGGATTTTTCGAATGCCGATCTCTTTTGTCCGGTTGGCGACAGTCAAGGTGGCAAGCCCGAAGAGACCCAGGCATGCAATCAGTATGGTAAAAACTGACGCATACCTCACGATCGCACCCCATCGTTGAATCTCTTGGTATTGCTGCTGGACATCCTGATCGAGGAAACTGAATAGGAAGGGATGTCCGGGAGCGATATTTTTCCAAGTCTTTTTGAGCATCGCAACGGTTGACTGGATGTTTTCTGGCCTTATCCGCACGTTGATAAAATTCAACAAGAATGGTGAATATGAAGTGGAAATATCATTGATCCCCCTGAGAAGGGTGGTGGGATCCAGAACAATGATGACCGGGGCGACGGCATTGTGCAGCGATTCGAAGTTAAAATCTCTTACGACACCGATGACACGGTGCGGAGGGAATCTTATGCCGGGAAGGCTCTTTCCAATCGGAAAATCCCAGTTCATATAATCGACCAGTGCCTCGTTGACGATGATGGCTTTACTCTCATCAGTTCGGAATTCTTTTGAAAAATTCCGGCCATCCAGTATTTCAATTTTTAAAGTGTCGATATAATCATAATCCGCTGTGAGTTGGTAAAATTGTTTAAATGAACCATCATCAGACCTGAAACCCATCACCGTCCAATCCCGGGCAAAAGCTGCGGAAGTACCGGAAACGCCGAGTACTTCCTTACGCGTTTTCACTGAATTTCTGAAGCGCTCCACTAACAGGCGACTCTGATCCTGCGCACTGTGATTTTCGATCACAACGACATGATTTTTATCAAAACCCAAATCTTTGTTGATCAAGAAGCGCAACTGATCCTGCATTGTAAGCGTGCATACGATCAACCCGATCGAGAGGGCGAATTGCCCCAGAACAAGACCGCGAACCAGCAGATTGACACCGGCGGCCCGCGGTTTGTTGCTCATGACTTCGACAGCCTGGAATCGAGAAAGAAAAATAGCGGGATAGCTCCCCGCGATGCCTGCCACGAACAGCATGAGAGCGAGCATAAACGCAAATGTCCAGAAATTGTAGGAGAAAAAAAGATCCTTCTTGATCATGGCATTAAAGGAAGGAAGAAACAGATGGACGAGTAATACACCAATAAAAAGAGCAGACACACTCATGAGAGCCGCTTCCCCCAGAAATTGCACGATTAGTTGAGATTTCACGGCGCCCAGGACCTTCCGGACACCAATCTCTCTGGTTCGAGTGGCAGCACGTCCCACCGATAATGTCATAAAATTGACACAGGCCACACCGAGTATGAGAATCGCTATAACCATTAAAATATAAGAGTATAACGGATCACTGGTTCCTTCAAATCCGGATGGCAAATCCGGATCCAGATGAATATCGGTCATGGCCTGCAAATGAAGGGTCACCATATCTGAACTCTCCTCCGGATAGTGATTTCGGACTACCGTTTGGAGTTTTGCCTCGGTATCAGGAGCTTCTAGGGGATAGGCCATGAGCACATAGGTCTCGAAAAACACGTTGAACCAATTATCCAGCGCCCGGTTGCTGATGTATTTGTGCACATTATCGATGGGGATCAGCATATCGAATCGAATGCTGGAATTGGGAGGAACATCCTGAGCAATACCGCTGACAATGAAATCATGAAACTCATTGCCAAGCTTAATCGAAAGCTGCCGGCCCAGGGGATCATCATTGCCAAAAATTTTATTCGCGAAGCTCTCGGAGAGAACGACAGAACTGATGTTTTGCAGCACGGTGCCTTTTTCGCCCTTGAGCAGCGGAAAAGTGAACATCTCAAAAAAATCCGGATCCACAAGATGGTAGCGCTGTGTGTAACTCTTATCTTCATAACGAATGACATCCGACCGTATAACCAAACGAACGGCTCGCTTTATTTCAGGAAAAGAAGTTTCCAATGCTTCCGCAAGGTTCCAAGGAGCTTCAACGTATGAAAAGGCATCACGTTCAGGAGGATCCTCGGTGATGTACACCCGATAGAGGCTTTCCCTGTTATGGTGAAATTTGTCATAGCTTAATTCATTCTGCACATACAGATAGATTAAAATGCAACTGGCTATGCCCAGAGCGAGGCCGAATACATTGATAAATGAGTAAATATGGTTTTTTCTCAGAATCCTGAAAGCTATCTTTAGGAAATTTTTTAACATGATAAAAGTCCAGGTCGTATAAATTTCAGAAAGGCGGGAATGGATTTGAATATCTGCATCCACAACCAAAGATAGGCCTGCATGCGGCCGTATTTATCCCTCCGGTAGTTGTGTAAAGCGTGCTATACAAATACTCTCTTCCTGTCAGCCTTTTTATTTGATCTCTGATTGTCACTCCATAGGCGTAATCTTTCAGCCGGATAAACATAAGAATTTCCTTTTTTGGTCTGATGAGATTTCTACTCATTTTTGCTAAATCTGGGTTCTTTCAACTTCTAAACAATATTAAAGGAAATAAAAATATCCTGTCAAGGAAGAATGCAAAATAAAAAGAGAATGTCAGTAAAAATTACAGGATAATGGGGATAAAGAATAAACTTCGAAGTCATAGTGTTTCGATTTTCATATATATTCAACTCTTCCTTCAGCTGCCATATTCAGCTCGTCTAACTTCATTAATTTCAGCATAATAGAGCGAAAATCCATTGTAATCATTTGAACACCATCAGTAAGATAAAGAAACAAAAAGGAACTTCTTATCTTATTGTTTGTTGATATTTTTTATGTTTCTTTTTATATTATTAATGGAGGTAAAAATGAAGAAAAAAAGAGTTCTTATTATTTTACTTTTTATATTTATAATATTTACAGGTTTAGTTAATTCACAGCAAAAATCCCAACAGAAAATCTTAAAACCAAAGTTAGAAAAAAGACCGGTATATAATGATTTAACAATCAAAACACTAAATTGTCCCAAAAATATAAAGCCGGAGCAACCGTCTACACAAGGTTTGCTTAATCCTGATGTGCTCCCTGACTTGGTTGTTACAAATGTGAATACTGTTATTATGGCTGATCAAAAACATCACTTATTTTTTAGAATAAAGAATATGAATTGGACGAGTCCTTCTGCCAAAATAGACTCGAGCCTAGCTAATCGGTTATGTGTGCGACTGTATCGCCTTGTTGAAGGTAATGAACAGATCATATATTTCGACAATAACGAGATTGTGGAACTCAACACCTACGGGTTGGTTGATTTTCGTCCTCTTTGGGAAGACACGGGTTCTAATAATATTGAAGTAACAGTCGATTATAACAACTTGGTTAGCGAATCAAATGAAGGAAACAACTCCTTCGTTTGGACTTTAAACATCGATATAGGAACTCCTAATGGGGGAGAGAGATGGGCTATCGGATCGGATAAAACTATAGGATGGAGATCTATAGGATTTGATTCCAGTAAAAAAATGAGAATAGACCTATTAAAGAATGGGACAAAAATAGGGACAATTTTCTCGGGATTGGATATAGGTAGCGGTGATCTAGCTATTACGTGGAAAGCGGGTAAGTATGAGGGTGGTATGGCAACACCGGGTTCTGGCTACAAAATCAGAATCACAACTTTGAGTATGCAGTATACATATCAGAGCCAAAATTCCTTCACACTACTGAAGTCCGGATTTCATCTTTTACCTCGTGCACCTCTTAAATACTTAAGTAAGAAGCCTGATTTAACTTTGTCTGATGTGAGAATTGAGTCTGATGGCGGTATACGTTGGTTGAGATTTATAATAAAGAATGAAAATTGGAAAAATTCTGAGATTTCATTAAATGATCCGCATACCTTGAGTGTTCAAATTTATGCTTTGGGGAAGCGTGCGCAAGTGCTGGGGCTCAGTCAGAGTAATATAGATTACATAAATCAACATGGGAGCACCCAGATACAATTTCCATGGGATTATACTGAAGACACTAAAATTACGGTTGACTACGGACACGTGGTTGATGAATCTAATGAACGGAATAACACATTTATTTTAAGGCAGTGATTCACCCCGTTTCTGAATTCGTGTCCTAAATAATCAGATAAAAAAGATTATCATAAAATTACTGATTAATTCCCAAAATTGCCGATAGAAACGGCAGGCGAGCATTTTGCTTTATTTTTTTCATTATTACTAGCTAAAAGGGCTTAAACGATGGGACCTAACTGTGAGTTTGTCTTTTTTATTATGAATAAAATAGCATGGCCCGTCCTCGGTCCTTAGAGTGTAATCAAGTATCAAAAATTATTAGAATTACTTCTTGACAATTTTAAGAATGAAGTATACATTTTTTTGCAGGAGGTGAAGATGAGGACAAAAATGCAAAAAAAAGTTATGTGGGAGAAAAAACTTATTTTAGTTGGGTTTATTTTATTGGTATCGGTTGGATTGCTTTATTCTCAGACTATTACTGTTACTAAACCTAGTTCAGGAGACAATTGGTGCAAAGGTAAAGAATATACTATAACCTGGACAAAATCAGGCAGCATGAATGCCAATGTAAAATTGGAACTTTATTCATCTAATGGAAACTCACTAATTAGAACAATAACAAATAGCACAGCCAATAATGGCGCTTACCAATGGACCATCCCTTCGGATATTCAGACTGGAACCTATGTGGTTAAGGTCAAAACTATTGATAATGCAGTGTCTGATAATAGTGATTCTTTTACAATTAAAATATGTGTTGCAACTAAGGCTATAGGGCCTGTCCATCAACTCAAGCCAATTCAAGCACAGCGTCCATTTTGCACAATAAAAGCAATCAATCCTACTTATAACACATCCAGTAAAGTTACATTTCGAGTTGATTATACTTTTCCCCTGCCGCTTCAGGTAGCTGGACATCCAGTAACGTATTGTCTTGCTGCCTATGTTCCCAACAAAGCAAGTCATGACAAAATTTATTTTCATTATCCAGGCTGTACATCGCAAGGTATTCCATTTGCTAAGGACCAATCCAGTACAATTGATGTTTTCTATGGAAGTTTAAATCATAATGAGCCGCTGACATATACAAGCAACACTGTTGAAATTCAGATCTGGGAAAGGCAGAGTGGTGAAATAGTATGTTCAAAAACTTTTAATTTTAATCATACTTGGTATCATCAAATTGATCATGGGGATGTAGTAACGAGTCCTGCGGTACTTACTATCAGATATGGTCAGAATGTTAAGACAATAAATCAGGGAGGAACAGCTGGTATAAATATTCCAGAAGATTGCAATGAAGATTGGTTCGATGGGCAAGCTCAACAAATTATTGCGACAGCCGAATACACTCTGAGAAATACTACAACAAAAAATCTTAAATTTAACATCTTTCTGCGTTATGGGAATAGAACTATTGCCTATCCAGATGAAATTGTTTTGTTACACAATCAAACCATAGCTATTCATCATAATGTGAGATTACAAGTAAGTGGTATAAATGCTTTGAATATATCTATTGAGGGTCCGGTTGGTATTTCAGATGATACGCGCATCGTTTTTTTTAGTGGCCATTTAATGATAAGAGTTTATGCATTATAACATTGCCTATTTTTAACGCTTGAGAAAAAATTATCGGTTTTATTTCTCATAGAATCAATCCATTCTTTTTGGAATAGAGAAAATGTTCGTTTGGTTAATAAGAGTGGACATGTCAATTTCATAAAAGTAAACAGCTGTTAAACATAGGAATTTCATTTTTTGTTCTGATGAGATTTCTACTCATTTTTGCTAAATCTATAAGCGTTTCAGATACTGATTTAAATAAAATCGTATAAAGTAATTTAGAATTGAATAGTACGATTGGATGTGAGAGAGCAGGGATGCCCTAACGGCTGAGCCGACGCCCATACCTTGGGAAACGTTGATGACGATTTCGCGGAGGATAACGGCTGAACTGGCGAATGTGGTGAGAGTGGCTTACGAGATCACCCCCAAGCCACGATCGAATACATATAACGTGTCATTGCGACTTCTCTGTCATTGCGAGCGCCGCGATGCAATTGCCGGAGATCGCTTCATCACTTCGTTCCTCGCGATGACATAACATTTGCTTTATCGTCTTGATTTAACCAGTTTGTAGATTCCCAATGTCAAAATCGGGATAATGTAGGCTATCAGAAATCCCCAGGCGGCACTCCCATAGCCCTTTGCAATAAGATCGACCAACCCGAAAGTTGAGATGCCAAAGGCTGTCAATAGCATGATCACGGCGACCAACGGCCGCTGCCAGCGCAAGAGTTCCTTCCCTTTTTCCCGAAGTGTGGATCGGATTCGTTCGTTCACAGAGTGGATGAATCCTGTGCCCGTTTCGATCAGCGTCCCGAAAAGAACGATTTGAAAGGCGATCAACAACACCGGAACTCCGGCCTTCTGCAACAGGAAGACGGCGGGGATCTCTTCCGGCAGGACTCCCGGATAGTAACCGACAACAGATACGAAAAACAACACCCCTGGGATAATTCCGATAAATCCTCCAAAAATTCCTGCTGTGATGGCTTCTTTTCTGGATTCGATATGGTTCAGGCAAAAAAGGACCGCGGGCACAGTGCCTAGGTTGTAGAGAGCGTATTTGAATCCTCCCAACGCCCATTTCGGAAGAATGATTCCGGATGCGAAATTATTTTGAATGATAGGGCCGAATTTAATAAGGGCAACCACAAAAAAGGCGGCGTAGACGAGATAAAGGATGATGGACCACACAGAGAGGAAGTTTTCGATAAGGCCCTTTCCTTTGAAGGTCAAAAAACCCACGGCCGCCAATATGATGAGAACGCCGACCATGTAGGGGACTCCGAAGTTATCCCTCAGAATGATTCCGGCAGCCGATCCGATGACGGCAAGCACGAGAAATATCTGTACGGCATAGATGATCTCGAACAGAAACCAGAAAGGCCCGAGCAGTTTCTTGAAGAAGGTTCGGTAATCTTAGGCTTTGAACTTCCGGCTGAATTCGAAGGATACGGCCAGTATGATTGACCACATCAGGGTCGTGACCAACAACATCCCCAAAAGCCCACCCAGTGGTCCGTAGTTGAGAAAAAATTCCACCAGTTCCCGCCCGGTGCCGTATCCTCCGGCTATGGTGACCGACTGGAAGACAAAGCCCGGCAATAGATATTTTTTAAAGAAGGAAGATCTCAGAAAAGACATTCTTTGTTCCCCATTATCTCCGGGTTTGGGCAATCATATCAGAACGTTCTTTTTTTTCATAGCACTTCTGTTTTTTTTAAGACAAATGAACATTCCTTTCCTATTATTTCTCTACATCTAACCTTTTTACCCAACTTATTTACAATTTTATCTACAAATGATTGATTTCCAACTGCTGTAGAATCAAATAGCCACCACCAGAATAACGCCAACGCGTTGACAAGGATATATAGGCCGTGATAATTTCACTTCAAGCCTGTATCAGCTGATATGACGGAAAATATCCGGTGTCTTTGAGGTTCAAAAAAAAGACGTGCCCGGTTTTATTACGGCGATGAGGCATTCGGACAGAGGCGCCGAGGAGCCGGGCTCCCGGATTCGCCGGTTCCACCGATTCCGGAGAGAGGAGGGATGATGGATGGATCAATGAAAGTGTTCAAATACCGTTGGGTGATGCTCGGAGTGTTCATGCTGGTCGTCGCGATCAACCAGCTCATGTGGATCAGCTTCGCCCCGATCACCGGAGAGGCGGCCGGTTTCTACGGTGTCTCCGACCTGGCGATCGGACTTCTGTCCATGGTGTTCATGATTGTGTTCATCGTGGTGTCGATCCCGGCCTCATGGGTGATCGATACCTACGGGATTCGTGTCGGCGTCGGTATCGGCGTGGTGCTGACAGGACTCTTCGGCCTTCTACGCGGCGTCTTCGCCGCCGACTATACCTGGGTTCTCGTCTCGCAGATCGGGATCGCCGTCGGTCAGCCCTTTATTCTCAACGCGATCACCAAGATCGCCGGCCGCTGGTTTCCGATGCGCGAACGGGCAACCGCCGCCGGGCTCGGATCGCTCGCGATTTACGCCGGCATCTTCACCGGCCTCGCCATCACCCCGATGCTCGTACAACGATCGAGCATCCCGACAGCACTGATGATCTACGGCACAGTCTCGATGGCGATCATAGCGGTCTTTGCCGTCCTTGCCAGGGAACGCCCGCCGGAGCCTGTGGGGCCCGAAGAACGGTCACTCGTCTTTGACGGATTGAAGAGCGTGTTTCGGAATCGTCAATTCATCCTTTTGTTCGTTCTCTTTTTTATCGGACTGGGATTGTTCAACGCCGTCACGACCTGGATCGAAGACATCGTGCGTCCACGCGGATTCTCGATCGAGCAGGCGGGCCTGATCGGCGGGCTTATGGTGATCGGCGGAATCGTCGGCGCAGTCGTCATCCCTCCCTTCTCCGACCGCCTGCAGAGGAGGATTCCTTTCATTCTGCTGGCCCTCGGAGGTGCAATTCCCGGCCTCATTGGAATCACCTTCGCCACAAGCTATCCCCTCCTACTTATCTCGGCCTTTATCCTCGGCGCCTTCCTTCTCGCCTCCGGCCCGCTGGGATTCCAGTACGGGGCGGAGATCACCTACCCCGCTCCGGAGGGAACGTCAAACGGACTGCTGCTCCTCGCCGGGCAGGTTTCAGGAATCGCCTTCATCATCGGAATGGACATACTCAAGTCACCAAGCACAGGATCGATGACTCTTCCCCTCATCATCCTCACCGGAGCGATGGGCGCCGCCCTGCTCCTGGCTACACGCCTGACCGAATCGGCGCTCGTCCGGAATCAGTAAGAGCGGCCTGACACGATCCGGGCCATCCTGTCTTGACTGCGGCTGGGCATTAAAGCGAAGGAAGAGAGGGTTTTAAGGACGGGGTGAATGGGATACAATATCAAACAGCGTAAGGTAAAATTTTTCCGCTATCGGATCATAAACCCGGGAGGCCACCTCGTTAGTTCCGTCCTCATCGATGTCCAAAAAATCTATGGTTTTTCTCTGCCACCAGGTTTCGGGGTCCACTTTTTCGGAGTAGGTGACAAAAGGCCAGATGTTTTTTCCCTTGGCATCCCTGACAAAAAACATGTTGCCGCTGACAGTAGATGTTATGGGATCCAGATTCCCTTTTGAATTTGAAAAAACGTTCCTTTAGTATAAAATACACAAACATATACAGGAGGAACAAATGAGAATGATTCGTATCTTTAATATATCTGTCGCATTGTTCTGCTTCCTTCTGATTTCATGCGGGCAGGAGCCAAAAGACATTGCACCCAATCCTGTCATTCCGACACCAAATCAGGTCGAATATCAAAAAATGGAGTTTATCGGGTTTATCCACTTCACGGTCAACACCTTCACAGACAAAGAATGGGGATATGGGGATGAGTCGCCCGAGATCTTCAATCCGGCCGACTTCGACGCTAACCAATGGGCACGCGTGGCAAAAAACGCGGGCATGAGACAGCTCATATTGACGGCTAAACACCACGACGGATTTTGTTTGTGGCCGTCAAAGTATACGGAGCATTCGGTGAAAAACAGCCCCTGGAAGGATGGGAAGGGCGACATCGTCCGGGAATTTGTGGATGCCTGCCGGAGGCACGGCC
>Ga0315533_1003014_pt1 | contig 11379 bp, 12 predicted proteins | sample SalMarSW160130MG_FD_203081 | JGI IMG/M metagenome (GOLD analysis project Ga0315533, IMG submission 203081) | Salt marsh sediment microbial communities from the Plum Island Ecosystem LTER, Massachusetts, United States - Salt Marsh Sediment SW1601-30 ...
AATATGTTTGATCCTGTTCACTGGACAGATGGCTCGTTTAAAATAGAGAGATTAAAATAAGAAAAAAACCAATTAATGCTTGACAATCTCAAAAAAAAACAATATAATAAGGTTTGTTTATTATATTGTCATAATATATTTATAATAATTTTTGAAGGGACAGAAAAATGAAAAAATCACTCATAATTTTAATAATCCTTTTTCTATGTGTTTCTTTTGCTGATGCCGGGCTTACACTTGTTGTGGGAGATGGTGTAAATTTTACAGACCCTGGTGACGAATTAACAATCTCAATTAATGATAAAATATGGGTTGGAATTTATGATGACATTGGTGAAATGTATTATGCCTTTATTAGCAACTTAAAATCAGATATAGGAGAATGGACGGGAGATACAGCTGTCTTCAGCCCGCCGGTTGTAAGCACTTCGCCTGGATGGGATTATACCCTCGGGGGAGGAGGTGGTGTTGAATATTGGCACCTCGATACACGAGATTACCAAACCCAGGAAATACCTCTTCCCGGTGTCGGAGGAGCGGTTGAGTATAAGGGCCTTTTAGAAGGTGATGTAATGATATTTCTGAATCTTACCCCCGGTTCAGTTGATGATGATTTTACCTTGCATATCATCCCTGAGCCGGCCACGATTTTACTTCTCGGCCTCGGCGCTCTACTCTTGAGAAAAAAAGTTCACTGATTAATTTTACGCTCCTCTATTCATCCGGCGGCTTCGGCCAGCTATCATCTTCATCTTCCGGCTCGTCCGCCTTCCACTTATCCGTCTCATCCATATCCTCAAGCTCCCGATTCATATACTTAAATAGTCTCTTCTGAAGCGGCGCAAACTCCTTTTGCCATTTAAGCATACTCTGATAGCTCGCTAAAAGCATATCAAGACGAATCAGCTGCCATTTCGCTATGCACTCAGGCTCCTTGATATTCGTAAAAGGCTCGCACTTAAACGTCCTTCTGCCGTCCGGGCCCATCTCGAAATATTCGCAATCTTTACACTGTATCATATCAACTCCCCGAAATTCACCCTTTGCTGAAATTATCTTTACTTTCCTGCTAACCTGTTATATTATCATATTCAATGGAATCGTAAAGAGCAATAAATCAAAACTCCTTTCAGGAGACCTGAATGGCCAAATCAAGGCGAAGAAGAAAAGTCGGCAGCAAAAAAAGAAGGGCACGCTGGAAAGTACGCCATAAAATCAGCTAATGCCCTGAAAAAACAGACTAAATTGCTTTTACGTCTGCGTATCTAAGAGATCGCAAATAGGCAGTTAAAATTCATAAAACTATCTCGGCTGTAACTGAATATTTTTTTACAATTTTTAATTTTTAACTGTAACTTTGCATTTTTAATTTTTACTTTTTAATCTTTCTATGGCTCACTTCAACATAACTTTCAAACCGGACGACTTAAAAATCTCGATACACCCCGGCGCAACTATCCTCGAAGCTGCCGGCCGGGCTGGAATCATTCTCAATAGCTCCTGTGGCGGACAAGGAACCTGCAAAAAATGCAAAGTAAAACTCGACGACGATACCGAAGTCCTCGCCTGCCAATACAAAATCAATTCCGACCTTACCGTAACCATCCCGATAAACTCCCGGTTCTACGAACAAAAAATCCTCACCGCCGGCATCGAAACAAAACAAAAAGCTGAGCTAGACATATACAAGAAATATTCAAAGCTGACAGCCGGGCCGATTCTCGGCCTGGCAATCGACATCGGCACCACGACCGTAGTCGTCAAACTAATCGACCTCAGCACCGGCTCACAGCTTGCAACAGCAGCCGACTCGAATCCGCAGTCGGTTCACGGCGACGACGTCATATCAAGAATAAACTACGCAAAATCCGAAAAAAAACTCGCTGAGCTAAATGAGCTCATCATCGATTGCATAAACAATCTCATTAGCAAACTCTGCAAAAAAACAGAAACCAGCCCGAACACAATCTATGAAGCTGCTATCGCCGGCAATACAACAATGAACCATCTGCTCCTCAATTATCCCGTTGAAACCCTCGGCAGAGCGCCTTACAAAGCCTATAAACTCGATGCTCAGGATTTATCCGCAGCACAAATCGGGCTGAAAATGAATCCCGAAGCGAATATCCACACAATCGCCAACATTGCCGGCTTTGTCGGAGCGGATACGACAGCCGCTGCAATTGCCGCCGACATCGAAAACTGCGACGAAATCGCAATGCTTATCGATATCGGCACCAACGGCGAAATCGTGCTGGGTAATAAAAATAAACTCTTGGCCGCAAGCTGCGCCGCAGGGCCGGCTTTCGAGGGAGCAAGAATCGAAAAGGGAGGCAGAGCTGTCAACGGCGCTATCGAAGCCGTAGTTTTCAACGGCGATGATATCGATATAGACGTGATAGGCGGCGGGACGGCAAATTCTATTTGCGGCTCGGGCCTGCTCGACGCAGCGGCTGTGATGCTCGATTTGGGCGTAATCGACAGTACCGGCCGATTCACAAAAAATAAAAACCTGCCCGCTGCAATCGAAAAACGCATTACCGAAATAAATACCCAGCCGGCATTCATACTCGCCGGTACCGGCAGAGCGCAGGTCTATATCAGCCAATCCGATATCCGCCAGCTTCAGCTTGCGAAGGCTGCGATACGTGCAGGTGCGAAAATCCTGCAAAAAAACCTCAATATCGAGGATGCTGATATCGAGCAAATATTTTTGGCAGGTGCTTTCGGCAATTTTTTGAGAAAGGAAAGTGCATTGCGTATCGGCCTGCTGCCGCAGGTAGCTGCTGAGCGAATAAAATTTATCGGCAACGCAGCGGCTGCCGGTGCGGAATTGATACTTGTGAGCAGCCATTGGCGAGACAGGGCAAAACAGCTCGCCAGAAAAATCGAATATGTCGAGCTTGCAAACGATAAAGATTTCCAGGCCATTTTCACAAATTCGATGAATTTTTGAATCCTGCCACAGAGAAATTTTAGACACAGAGATATTTTTTGACACGGATTTCACGGATTGACATGGATTTATTTCGCTGACTTGGGTGTTCTCAGGATTTTTTGCTTTGAAAAGCAAGCTATTCATACAATAAATCCTTCGTCCACAAGAATGCTTTGCATTCTTACTTTGTAAGTCAGCAAAATTGTTAAAACCTGTAAAAGTCTTTCTTTTTAACAAGTCAGCGAAGAGATTAAGCTTATTCGCAAAAGCGAAGATTTCCTTGTAAATCAAAGCCAATATTGGGAAAAACAAAGCCAATTTTGAGCTAAAATTGGGTTTGTTTTGGCTTTGTTTGGCTTTGTTTTTTCGGCGGCTGAAAGGCTGAAAAATCTCAGAACCCTTTCTATTACAAGCACTTACGTTAATTTTGGGATTTTTAAAATTGGCTTTGTTTTGCATAATAAAGCTTTTATTGCGCGCGTGGTTTTGAAAGTTAATTGGTGAATTGGTGAATTTGTTAAATAGTTTACCGATTTTCGATGCCTGATACTCGTTGTTATGAGTTAATTGGTTAATCAGTGAATTGGTTAATTGGTTGTTGGACATCTATAAGTCCCCTACTAAAAAAAACTTATGAAATAATATTTTGACTTGGCCTGCTGGCCTTTATCGTGCGGAGCTCCGCAGCCCCGGAATGGGGCCTCCCCCAGTTGTTAATATTGTACCAAATCAGGCCGTTTTATCAATAAAAATTTAAGATTTTTTTAAACACGACTATAGTGAAGTAGTGGATTAGTTAATTGGTGAATTAGTGAATTGGTTAATTTTTTAATTCCTCGAAATATGACATTGTTGTTTTTTGCAGAAAATTATGGAAAGAAGAGGCGAGTTTGTTGGATTAAATAATGGCAGCCATAAATGAAGGCGGATTGCGCATATCCCTTCGACAAGCTCAGACAAATAACTTCGACAGAGCTAGCAATCAAAAACAAGGCTTTTTGTTGAAAGCATAAAAAATTTTCTAAGTTTTTAGGATTTTCGCATTTAACTATAAACATTTTTGATAAATTTTTTGGCTAAAACAAGCGTTTTTTAGCCAATAATTGGGTATGTGTGCAAAAGTAGTGAAAAATATAAGAAGACACTTGACAGAGAAAATGAATTAATGTATATTCGTCAAGCATGAAAAAAAATAAAAGATACAAGAATGTTGTGCCGTTGAGCAACCCCTTGGCTCAGTACGATCCAGAGCAACCATCATTTATACCTGAAGCATTCAGAAAAACCTATAAACGATCCGTTTATTTCCCTAAGAGAAAGGCATATGTTCTCTACCAAGTAAGCCAGATGGTAAAGGAAGCTGAGAAGGCTGGTATTAAAATGTCCTTCAATGATGTAGCAATCGAGGCGCTTGAGTTGTGGTATGAAAACAATAAACGAAGGCATATTGCCTGGATTTTATACCGCTTGCGGGGAGAAAGAGACTCATTGTCTCACATGCTGAATAATTTTGAACGCATGTCCAAGAAACAAGCCGAAGCCGATCAGCTATCTAACCGGCTCGAAAGAATAAATGAGGCAATAAATCAAATTGGAAAATTTTTATATGAAAATCAGCCAACCATAACAACAAGAGATTATGAGATGTTATTAATGGAGATTATTCAGTCACTAAAGAAACACTTCTCATTTGAGATGAGCAGGGCGCTATCAAAGATTCTCAGCCGTTCAGATATCCAAGAGCTCGCTGCACAAGTTCGACACAAACATAAAATAAAAAAACAAAAGAGTGTCTTTAGCAAAGGTAAATACGAAGAGAAAGATTTGTATGAATAAAATAAGAAAAAACTAAGTAATTGATATAAGAATGGGCCGGTCCGGCTACAACCGATACCGACCCAAATTTTGGGTGGGGATAAAACCCCACAAATTCGTAAACATGCATTTTAAGCCCCACTCAAATCTTAATCAAATAAAAAATTAAGCTTAACTTAGGACCAAGGAAGTCCAAGTTATGCCCAAGTATTTGTTATTTAGGTAATAATGGAGATTATTGACAGATGCGATTTTTTAAAATTTGAAAAAAATTTTAAAAAACTTTGAGATTATTAAGGAGAACACTCATGCATCACAATAAATCACCCCCTTCTAATCAAAAAAAGCTGACGGCAATGATAACTTTGCCACAAGATAGAGAAGTAGTAAATATGCTTTTCTGATATGAAACTACTATATCTATCACTCTTATATCAAATTTTTTATTAGAATGAATCCAAAATAGAATAGTTGATTTTTTAAGGAGAATAAAGATGTCAAAGAAAAAGGAAACAGTCACAAGAGTAATTGACGGAGATACATTTAAAACCGCTTCACGCAAGCACCCTGTACGTTTAGCTAATGTCGATGCGCCAGAAAAAGGAACAAAAGCCGGAAGCGCGGCAACGAAAACATTAAGACAAATGATTCAAGGCCAAAAAGTTCAAGTAAATACCGTGGCGCACGATACTTACGGTAGGGCTGTTGCAAATGTGAAAGTTGAAGGTAAATCAGTTAATAAAGTGATGAATCAAAAATTGAAAAAGTGATTTGTGAAAAAGAGATTAACTTTAATTTATAGGAGATTTAAAAATGGCAAATTGGTCAGATATGTATTCATACACGGAAGAAAACGTTAGAAAATATGCACCTCCAACCGCAGGTGTTTACCGTCTCAGCTATAAGAAAGATAGTAGCTACTACGTGTTCTATGTCGGACAGACCAATAACATTGAAAGACGACTCTTTGAACACCTGAGTTCGAGTGAAACGGACCCGTGTATAAAAAGACATTTAAGGGATTACAACTGCTTCTTCCGATTTATTGAAATCAGTTCATTAGAGGAAAGAAAACGGGTAGAACGTGAGCAGATAAAAAAGTACAACCCGAGTTGTAACGGTTAGATGCATTTAAAAATTGACCCGTCATCCGCCTTTGGTAGCTTCATAGAGAAGTTCAACCAGAAGAGGTAGATAAAAGATAAAAGCGCAGAAATAAAATTTACTACTTTTGGGATTTTTGTTTTGCTCTGTGGCGGAGGTATGTTTCGATGAAGGGGTCGATTTCGCCGTCGAGGACGGCCTGCACATTGCCGGTCTGGAAATCGGTGCGATGGTCCTTTACCATCTGGTACGGCTGAAGCACGTAACTGCGAATCTGACTGCCCCAGGCAATCTCGCCTTTGTCGCTGTAAAGCTTTGCGAGGGCGGCGTCGCGAATGCGGTCGTGGTATAAACCGACCCAGTGCTTAAGCTCAACTCGCTGTTCATCGTCGCTATGGTAAACTTCCCTGAGATAGCCGCCTGCCAACAGCAATGCTAACTTGGCCGCGTCAATCTTGTCGTCATGGTCACCGTCAGAGCTTATCAACTTGTTGCGTCGAGGGTCGGCTATAACAAAACGTTCAACCTTCTGATGCAGGTTGCGATAGAGCCAGCCGGACATAGGGCCTTCTTCAATGGCCATGTACTTTTTGCCGGGCAGTGAGTTCAATACCTGGACTGCAGCCGATATGCTGGCCGGTATCGCGTAACGTTTAATGACTTTTTTTCGATGCCGGATCGCCATTTCTATGCTATTGCTATGCACATCTGCTCCGATATAATACGTTGCCATAAGGGCCTCCTTTCGTATTACGGTTAACATTTTCATCCGAATTATACTTAAGGATGCCCTCTCTTCATATCTTCACTGATTAACACTGATTTACACTGTTTTTTAGCCACCGAGGTCACAGAGAGCACAGAGAAGATAAGTGCACAAGTCACAGGTCAAAAGACACAAGTTAAAAGACACAAGTCAAAAGATTCTCGATACTAGATGCTGGATTGTCGTTTTTTGCAGAAAATTAAGGAAAGAAAATCAGACACAGATTCCACAGGACAAGTAACGCAGATTCACACAGTAAAAAAATTGTAAGGCAAGGGAAAAAGCTTTGCAGAAAATTATGGAAAGAAGAGGTGAGTTTGTTGGATTAAGTGATATCCATTACATTATCATATTTTCAAACGTATATCTCGTTTTCTTCAGATACAGGCAGCCTATCATCAGGTATAACATCAAGCCAGTGCAGCATCCCAAGATTACGTATAGTTGAGGCGACCGTTGCTTGGTCTAATTTTGGTTTCCTACGCTGTTTCCATTGCATTACAGAGTCAAGCACATCCATCTCTGATATTGAGCTTCTTTTACTTTTTTTGAGTTCTGCCCAGGTAAATATTACAGTGGCAAGTGTTTCTGCTTGTTTCGTGTCGACTCGCATAAACAAGTCTGTGGTTTTCTTAATTACATCAGAGTATTTATCCAAAAGAGATTTGTATCGCTCCCGAGACTTTTCGAAGGCAGGACCGACTCTAACTTCAAACATTCTACCAAGATGTTCTTCCTGCAGAAGATTATTGTTGATTAACTTTGATTCAGCAAGCTTAAGTTCTTTTGAAAATGGTCCATAACTCGATTTATGATAGTTAAATCCTGTAGGCAGTCCTTGCTGAGTAGCTATGTATGCAATTTTCTGAAAAGTTGTTCTGCCGATAGGGAAATGATAAGGTTGTTCCTTGATTCGATGCAAAATCTCTACAAGACCCACCCATGCAGGATTGAATGGAATCCGTTCATTTCTTGTATTTCTACTATCAGCGACCATAGATTCGTTAGGCTTTTCGAGAAATGACATCGTTAGCTCAGAAGGATTTGTTCCATATGGTGCATAGATTTCGACGGGTATACCCATCTGTTTAGCTCGACTATAAATCAGGGGGCCAACGACTCTCCATTCTAATTGACCGTTTCCACAGCCAAGCGGCGGAATTGCTATCGAAGTAATACCCCATTCCTTATAATGGGCTAAGATAAAATCCAAGCCCCTTTCAATATCACTTACCTTAGAGACAGACTTCCAGTGCTCTTTGGTCGGAAAATTGACAATCTGCGAACCTATTAAACTCTTGTATATATAAGGTTGACCTACATGCATCTCGTTACGTTTGCACCGCTTTAAATAATCTTTGAACATCTCAGGAAATCGCTTCTTAAACTCCAGAGCTATTCCCTTGCCCATTATACCAAAACAATTTACTGTGTTTACAAGGGTCTGTGCTCTAGAGTTCAAAATATCGCCTATTAGAATCTTCATAACATCCTCTTAGAAGAATATATCACTTCTAACACTTACGGTCAAGGGAATATCGAGTTGCTGAAAGGCTTCTAAAGCTGTCTGGTTCGCAACATAGGCGCCCAGAATATATTTGGATTCAACATTACCAGGGACAAGGACCTCAGAACATTTAATCGATTTCTTCAGCCATTTCCCTACCAAGTATAATAATATACAAAATTATTTACTACAAATTTAGCTCGAGAGGGACAAAATGTCAAGAAAATAATAAATTTAACTCAACAATGCTGGATTATCGTTTTTTGCAGAAAATTATGGAAAGAAGAGTCGAGTTTGTTGGATTAAGTGGTGTCAACTACAGATAACAACAAACAAGTTTAAAAAACAAGAAACCAGGGACTTTGTCAAACATCCCTGGTCCCTTAGTACACTTATCTATCAACTGCTCTTTTCGAACTGTTTTTGTAAAAACGTAGCTGTCTTTTGATAAGCAAATGTTTAATTTTATCAAAGACTTGAGGAATAAAGAATGTCTCACCGGCTGCTCCGCGCAGATTACCCGTGCGAATAAAAACTTCTTTCACATTTCCTTTACTATTTGACTTTGTAATATTATTTTTCTTCATCTAACTCCCCTTATCATCCTCTTCTACTCCTGTTAACTTGGTTTCTCCTCCAAGCCACCATGCTTCACTACTACATATCGTTCTCCTAACATTATACATTCATTTCCCAATAAATGTTCACACGCCCATACCTGAAATCGGTACTCACCCTCGTGTGAAAACACTAAACCATTCAATTTCATAACTAGAGACACTATTTGCCTCTCATCTACAAATCCGACCTTCCACTCTTCATCATCGGTTGTCTCATAGATTACTTCGTCTTCATCAGGCGTATCTTTCACATCGACAACTTTGACTTTTATCTTTACTGGACCGTGGCCATTTGTCAATTCAATAAAGAGAGTAATACCAGAACATTTAGCTGGAAAGCTATCAGCACCAATTGAATTAACAATACTCACAATGGAATAAGAATTCGGATCTGAATCATAAATCACCCTCTCACACACCAAAATCGACAAAAATATAGGCGGAACAAATTTCGCCTTCGCCTTATCAGTCATCTATTGTTTCCTCCTAAAGTATACCAAAATACTTTTTATTTTTCAAACTTAAATCACTGACTGCACATAAGTCATTGTTATATATGAGCTTATAAGACTTTATAATAAATTTTATCAAAAAAAATTTAATTGTTTTTATTAGTTCCTATATTATCTATGGTTTGCCTTTTCCAAAGGTACTTTTTTGGCATTATAGCTTGGTCTTCTGGATTAAACAACTTTTTTTATAAATTTTATTGATCTTTAAAGCTCTCTCTCTATATATAATCTTACTGAAGATTACCTCAGTAAATCGAGCGCAAATGATAAATGACAAAAAAATAATTATTTCCTTCGATACCCTCGACGATGCTCGGGACAAATGCGCTCGGGCAGACACTACTTTTGGGATTTTTGTTTTGCTCTGTGGCGGAGGAAGGTTTCGATGAAGGGGTCGATTTCGCCGTCGAGGACGGCCTGGACGTTACCGGTCTGGAAATCGGTGCGATGGTCCTTTACCATCTGGTACGGCTGAAGCACGTAGCTGCGAATCTGACTGCCCCAGGCAATCTCGCCTTTGTCGCTGTAAAGTTTGGCGAGGGCGGCGTCGCGCTTCTGCTGCTCGCGCATAAACAGGCGGGCCCTCAAGACCTTCATAGCCAGTGCACGGTTCTTATGCTGACTTCGCTCGTTCTGGCACTGGACGACGACGCCGGTAGGGATATGAGTGATACGAACGGCGGAGCTGACTTTGTTTACGTGCTGGCCGCCAGCACCGCTGGCACGGTAAAAATCGATTTTCAAATCGTCGTCTTTGATTTCGATATCCAGACTATCGTCGAATTCGGGGATGCAGTCAACGGCGGCGAAGCTGGTATGGCGTCTTTTGTTCGAATCGAACGGGCTGATACGCACCAGCCGATGCACGCCCACCTCGCAGGAGAGTTTGCCATAGACGAACGGGCCGGCGACTTTGAGGGTGATGGAGCGGATGCCGGCTTCCTCGCCGGCGGTGATATCGAGCTGAGCGTATTTGAATTTGTTTTCGTCGAAGAACCTTGTGTACATTCTCAGCAGCATATTTGCCCAGTCGCAGCTTTCGGTTCCGCCTGCGCCGGCGTGGATGCTGAAAAAGCAGTTTTTGGTATCGTTGGGTCGTGAGAGCAGGCCTGCAAGCTCGATTTTCTGACACTCTTTTTCGAGCTCGGCGAGCTCAGTTTCAAGCTGAGCGAGGGTCTGTTTGTCGGATTCGGATTCGGCTAACTGGAACAGCTCGGCGAGGTCTTTTACGTTTTTGTAAATCTGCTCAGCAGGGTTAACAATCGATTTGAGCGCGCTGAGCTTGGTGACGGTTGATTGCGCGGATTCGGGGTTGTCCCAGAAGCCGGATTTTGACATTTTCCTTTCGAGTGCGGCAAGCTCACCTTTTTTGGCGGGTAAGTCAAAGCCAGTCCCGGATTTGGCTAACCCGGGCCAGCAGATTGTCTATAGCGGATTTTAGCTCGACTACTTCCATTTAATCGCTTTCTTAAAAAATTACATTTATCGCTAATTGTATTTATACCAGAAACAGAGAGTAGATGCAAGAGTAAGATTAGAGGATTAGAGAATTAGTGAATTAGAGGATTAGTGAATTAGTTTAAGGGTTGTCAGACAGCAATGAAAAATAAAAAAAACAGGTGCAAAGGGTGGGAAAAATCGTTAGAATTCAGGATTCGAAAGAGTAATTTAAAAAGTCAAAAATGAAGGCAGAGGCGAAAATGAAAAAGATTATCGATGTCGAGGTTAAGACGAGAAAGGTCGAGCCGGACAAGTGCAAAGCAGATATGCTGTGCGTGGGTGTATTCAAGGATGAAAAGAAGCTCGATAAAACGTGCGGTCTATTGAATAAAAAGCTCGATGGAAAGATTGAAAGGCTGATGAAGTTAGGCGATTTCAAGGGTGAAGAGGAAGGCTGCGAGGTAATCTACACGGACGGGAGAATTGCGGCTGAGAGATTAATGCTGGCGGGCTTAGGCGAGAAGAAAAAGGCGACGGCAGATACACTTCGCAAGGCTTGCGCGGCGGCTGCCAACAAGACGGTTGGTATGAAAATCAAAAAACTCGCACTTGCGATTCATAAGGCATTCGAGGGCAAAATCGGTGCGGAATCGGCTGGGCAGGTCTGCGCCGAGGGA
>Ga0315533_1003015_pt1 | contig 11371 bp, 12 predicted proteins | sample SalMarSW160130MG_FD_203081 | JGI IMG/M metagenome (GOLD analysis project Ga0315533, IMG submission 203081) | Salt marsh sediment microbial communities from the Plum Island Ecosystem LTER, Massachusetts, United States - Salt Marsh Sediment SW1601-30 ...
CCGGTCTTCGATGTACTTCTGTTTGTCTAGGAGCCTGGTTAAGCGGCTCACGACCTCGTTAAGCTTCTCTTCCTCATTCATTTGAATTGCCCAGCACCTGTTAGGCTTGATAACATATAATTGTGGTTTATGAAACCTTTTTCTATCTCCGGTCGAAGGAGGCTGGTTAGGCTCAATCTTCTGGCGGCTGAGTCACTATGAACTTGCAGTGCGGGTCGTCCTGGGTCAGTATCTCCGGTATCTGCACGTCTATGTCTGGGCGGTAGGTCTGCCAGAAAGCGTGGTGGAAGTGCTGGCAGTACAGCAGCCCAACGTCGTTGCATCCATGTGCTCTCCAGAGCCGCTCGTATGGGCAGAGATAGGTGTAGCTGACGAGCTTGTCGTCCGTGAAGTGGGTCCTCTCCTTCCTTGTGTCGGGGTGCCCTGGGAGGTCGTAGTGCTCGAAGAGGCTGCGAAGGTTGATGGGAAGCCCCTGCTCCAGGTGTCTCTCCCTGAGCCGCTCACCCCGGGCCTTGCCGTACGCCTGTACGGCGCGGATGAGCGCCTTCTTGCCTTCCTCGCCGAAGCTGTCCACCATCTCCCTGGCGAAGGTGCAGTACATGAGGGCCCACAGGTCCCCGAACTCCGCGATGTCCTTCTCAGAAACCATTCTGCGTCTCAGATGAGTAACGTTGACGCGTTTAAAACATGTAGCATGACGACGAAAAAAGCCAACTTCGATGCATGAGGCCAGAAAGGTGTGAGGAGCGAGGAAAACCGTGCCTCTACGCTACCAGAGGAACCGTCTGTGACGCTTTCTCGCTGTGATCACCGGGTTTCTGAAGCATCTCGAGGTAGCATGTGAAGCATATCTCGCCTATCTCCGGGTCGTATCCCTTGAATCCCCTGATGGGCTCCCCGCATCTACCGCATAGTGCAACCATCGTCGATACCTGATACAGATGAACAGACCTTGGATTTATCGCTAAATAGGTGTGCAGCTCATACAGACAACTTACCCGTATACCTTCATATCCGGCCACTACGTCCAATGCATGACCAGGAAATGGACAAGGCAATAATATTGGTGGAGAACGGCTTCGAGGACGTGGAGCTTCTATACCCCTACTACAGGCTTCAGGAGGCAGGCTACGAGGTGGAGGTCGTGGGCCCCAAGGCCAATGAGACGTACAGCGGCAAGAAGGGCGGAAGCATAAAGTCCACGAAGGAGCCGAGGGACATCAACGTCAATGATTTCAAGGTGCTTATCATCCCTGGGGGCTGGGCTCCCGACCGGATGAGGACCAAAGAGGAAATGGTGAAGCTGGTAAAAGACGCCGACAGGAGCGGACTAGTCATAGGAGCCATATGCCACGCCGCCCAGCTGCTTATAGAGGCAGATGTCGTGAAAGGGCGTAGGCTCACGTGTGTGCGGAACGTCTCAACAGACGTGAAGAACGCGGGCGGGAACTACGTGAACGAGCCCGTGGTCGTCGACGGCAACCTGGTGACAAGCCGTTTCCCGCCGGACATGCCGGCCTGGCTCCCCGCGATCCTCGAGCAGCTTGAGTAACTTTCCTTTTTTTTTCAGTTAGAGTTAAATGAGAGACCCTTATTCAGTATCGCCATTGAAAGGGATTGGACATACTCGAATCCATCCGCGAGGAGAAGCAGATACTTTACTTGGCCGTGGTGACGGCTCTCCGAGGGATAAGAGATAATCTCAGGGTCGTCGTGTGGCAGCCCTTCGCGTTGAGCCTCGGCGTCCCCATCAGAAGCATCGGGGCGCTCGAGAGCCTCATGGACCTAGCCAGGATAGTCGTCCAGCCTGTGTTCGGGGCCGCTTCGGACATCTACGGGAGGAAGCCGTTCCTGATTCTTAGGGATCTCCTCATACTCCTATCTGGCCTGTGTTTCCTGTTCGCACGGTCATGGCTTCTCCTCGCCGCGGGCATGACGCTGATAGGGTTAGGCGTTGCCCTGGTCCCGGTGTGGCAGGCGGTGGTAGCCGAGTCTGCGAAAGGTAACGAGATGGGAATGGTTTACAGCGTCCTGGGGAGCTGCTACATGGCGACCGGGCTTCTCGGGACCCTCGCCGCGGGTTGGCTTGCGGACAACGTGGGGTACAGTATAGTTTTTTCTCTCTCGACTCTCTTCGCTTTCGCGTCGCTGCTGGTGACTGTGCTAAGGATTGAGGAGACCCGGGAACGGGCGACCTCGGCGTCCTTCACCTTGAGCCAGGTATGGGGATCGCTGCTGGACACTTTCAGGCCGCCCAGTTATCTCTGGGGTTTCTACGTGGCCATGTCGGTTGACCTCTTCGCGTTCAGCGTGGGCTGGAGACTCATAAACGGGATGCTCACGGACGCGTTCAGCTTCACCCCCGGGATGCTCGGGCTCATGATCGCCGCGAACGCGGGCACCATGGCACTGTTCCAAATCGTGCTCGGCAGGTACCTCGACAGGGTGGGATACGTGAAGTACCTGGTTATAAGCCAGATACTGTCATGTATACTGCTTGCGTTGATGCTGCTCAACCAGAGCTTCCCGGTGGTAATGGCGGCGAACATACTGATGGGTTTCAGCGCCGCGTTCTGGGGTCCAGCCGAGCAGGCGTGGATCGCGCAGAACGTGGACCCGGAGGAGAGGGCGAAGTCCATAGGCGGGTACTCGACGTTCAGGGGCCTCGTGGCGCTCCCCGGGCCCTTCATCGGAGGCATACTCTACGACGCCTACGGATACCATATGCCCGTGCTTGTGAACCTGGTGCTTGCGGTGATAGACGTTGGCCTCATCGCCTTCCTGGTGAGAGACCGGGTGAGACCGGAGAAAACGGTTTAACCGATCTCCTTGAGCTCGAAGATCACCGGGTTGTATCCGTCTGGGCACGCGTGCCTCGCAACCCTGGACCCATCATCGGACTCAGCGAAAGCGACATCGGCTCCATGGGCTAAAGCGTATATCTTGGGTAGCGTCGAGTACAGAGCGTGGAGACAGATTTTTCCTTTTATCTCATGGGTGTCCCAGTCAAAAACTATCTCGTCACCGACTCTGTGCCCGGCTGCGCAGTGACCCTCTTGACTGATGACCTTTGCCTTTACTTTAACCATGCATGCTGTTTGGTCTTAGCTGAATATAATTATTCAGTCCGCGCTGAATGCGTCCGGTTTTTATCGAGGCACCCCATCAAGTAACCAGTCTGTCAGGGTGTGGTTCAGTGGGGCTGAGGGACAGGGTCAACGAGGTCAGGGAGTTTCTCTCTAGGCAGAGCCACAACTACTGGATGATGATCGTCCGCAGCGGCGGAGCCATGTTCCTATTCAACCTCACAGGCAACTACAGCAGCATATACACGAAGGCCCTGGGCGCCGACAACATAATGATAGGCTACCTGAGCAGCGTCAGCTCCTTCATAAGCATGATCATAAGCATGCCCGTCGGCTGGGTGACCGACAACTATAACCTGAAGAGGGTGATGGGCGCCGGGATGCTCCTGCACGTCGTGATGATTGGTCTCTACGCCTTCGCCCAGGACTGGCGGTGGATACTGTTGGCCATGGTCGTTAACCCCTTCACCATGTCTCTCATGTTCCGGAGCCAGCAGATCATAGTGATAAACGGTCTCAAGCCTGAGGACAGGGCCACGGGGCTGGGGTTCAGGATGATAATAGCCCAGATACTGGGCCTAGTAAGCCCTATACCGGCCGCCCTTCTAGTCAACCACTTCGGCGGCCTCAACGTGGACGGGATCAGGCCCCTCTACTACATGCGCCTCGCAGGGATGATCGGCGTATACGGCTACGTCTACCTGAGGCTCACCGACGTGCTCCCGCAACCAAGGAAAGGAGCCAAGGTGGACTTCCTCGGCGACATGGCGGAGGTCATGAGGGGAGGCAGGAAGCTGAAGATGATGATCGTCGTCGGGGCGCTGGGGGCGCTCGTTTGGAGTATAATGGAGAACTTTGTGTTTCTATACGCCGCGGAGGTTAAGGGCGCGGATGAGCTGGTCCTCGGACTCATGACCACTGTGCAGATAATATCGGCGATCATTTTCTCTGTCCCCATGAACCGGTTCGCCGACACCCGGGGCAGGAAGTTCGCGTTCATCTCTGTGAGGCCCGCGCTGTGGCTCAGCTTCGTGATCGTCGTGGTTGCTAGAAACCCGTACTGGCTGCTTCTTGCTTGGTTCCTCAGGGGGATAGCGTTGAGCAGCAGCGCATACAATACGCTCATGATGGAGATGGTTCCACCGGAGCAGAGGGGCAGGTGGCTTGGCATCAGCAACACGTTCAGCGCCCTAGTGAGGGTTGGGGCGCCCATCCTTGGGGGATACCTCTACAACAGCAGCTACCCGGCTCTCATTTTCGTCATACCGCTCATCGTGGACATGGTGTTCAGGATACCCATCCTGCATTTCATGGTCCCCGAGACCCTGAAACAGGAAAAACCCCTCAACCTTGGTTAAGATTTTTTAACGTTCGATCCCTGAGAATCATGTGGTTTTGCATTGAGACTTGAGATGAAGATAAAGGACCTCATGGAGAAGAACCCGCTGGTGGTGAAGCCCTCCGAGGATCTAGCCACCGTGTCGACGAAGATGGTGGACAAGGGCAAGGATGTCGTCGTCGTCATGGACGAAGGCGTAGTGAGGGGGCTGGTGACCGCCGAGGACATATTCTTCGCGATGAAGAGCTACGTGCTGGGCAAGAACATGTTCGAGGAGGTGCCCATGGAGGTCCGGGACATGAAGATCGCGGAGCTCATGAGGAAGCCGTCCACCATGCAGTTCATGGAAGCGTGCGGCCTCACGGGCACAAACATGTGCATAGTCCTCGGCGAGGACGACAAAGCTGCAGACGCCATAAGGGTAATGGCCATCGGCGGGGTGGACCACATACTCATCGTCGGCGACAACGGCATAGCCGGCACCCTCAGCGAGGCAGACCTGATAAAGGCGCTGGCGTAGCCTCCTTTTCTGCCCCATATTCTCTGACACATGTTTTATACAGTTCAAGCCAGAGTCTTCAGCGATAGATTTGACCAGTAAAGATCAGCCTGAGCTGCGGGACTGGATAGAGCACATAGTCCCCAAGTACATGCAGGACGGGAAGATGCCAGGACTCAGCATAGCCGTGGTGAGGGAAGGAGAGACGGTGTACTCTCAGGGCTTCGGGGCACGCGACCCCCAGAGGAACCTCCCAGCCACGCCTGACACCCTCTACGGCATCGGCAGCATCACCAAGAGCTTCGTAGCCATAGGGGTCATGCAGCTCGTCGAGCAGGGCAAGCTGAGCCTCGGGGACCCCGTCAAGAAGCACATACCCTTCAAGCTGGGGCTCCCGGGGAACCCCATAAAGATACATCACCTGCTCACCCACAGCCTGGGGCTGCCGAGCCTAGCGTCGTCAAGCGTCGCCCTCTACAGGGGCGTCGGCGCCGACACGGGCATCCCCTGGGGCAGCGCAGAGGACTTCTACAGGCTCGTGAACGGGGCGCAAGACGAGCTAGTGGCGCCCCCCGGTGAAAGGTTCTTCTACCACAACGCGGCGTGGAGGATGCTTGGACACGTGATCCAGGAAAAGTCCGGGATGCCGTTCCACAGGTACATCAAGGAGAAGATACTTGAGCCCCTCGGTATGAGGCGGTCGACCCTCAACACCGCAGAGTTCTACGCCGACCCCGACCACATAGTGCCTCACTGGAAGAAACACGACGGAACCGTGGAGCCCAGCAGGTTCCCCTACCCCAACCCTGACGACAACCCCAGCTTCAGCTTCATCGCGGCGGCGGGGGGCGTAGCCAGCAGCGTGAACGAGATGGCGAAGTACCTCAACGCCCAGATAGAGAAGGGCGCCTACCCAGGCGGGAGGCTAGCCAGCATGGAGTCGTTCGAGAAGATGCAGACGCTGTACATCCGTCGCCCGGACGGCTACTACGGCGAGTACGGCTACGGGTACGGCCTGGGGGTCACGCCCGACTTCCTTGGGCACAAGATGGTGAGCCACGGCGGCAGCATACTGGTCTCCACGGCGTACATGGCGTTCCTGCCGGACGCCGAGATGGGGGTCATAATGATGGGTAACAGCGCGAGCCTGCCCTACGAGGACATAGCTGAGAGCGTGTTCGCCGTGCTGCTAGGGAGGGACCCGTACGAGGCGATCCCGAGGCTGGCCGTGAAGAGGCGCATGGATCGGCTGACGGGTACATACGAGATCTATAAGGGCATCGAGAGTGTGCGTGTGGTGAAGAAGGCTGGGATGCTCTACCTGGAGAGTAAGACTCCCTTCGCCGAGACGCTTCAGCCCCTGATCCCCGAGGACACCTCTCTGGAGTCTACGATGTTCTACACGTTGATGGATGGCGTCAAGTCTCCGGTGGAGTTCGTGGCCCATGAGGACGGTCACGTCGATCTCTTCGTCGAGAGGTACTGCTTCCACAAGGCACATTGTTAACCTTTTTATCAATTTATTCTACGTTTCCTTCATATTTTTCAATGTTTGAATCAAAAATTGGCTTTGTTTACGTTTGTTATACACTTGTTTTCAAGAGGTGGTATTATTGTTTATCCGTGTTTACGAAATAACTCTATATTAAGGGACACCTAGGTTTCCTTGTCCGCGTTGAAGATAAACAGAGACGTAGTCATAGTTTTAGCGGTGTTTACGTTATTCGTGTCTTCGACCACTGCATGGTACTTCAACCCCATCGTAGAGGAGAAGACCATGGAGATCGTGTCCATAATCGAAACCCCCTTCGTGGTCCTCCAGAGCGACTACGTCTACCTCGGCAGCAACAAGATCGTGTTGACGCTTGAGCTGGAGAACTCGGCCATATCGACTCAGAGCACAAACATAGAGATCCAAGCCCTGGACTCCAGCGGAGAGATCATACTGGACGGCGAGGTGGAGATGATACAGAACTCCACCGCCCTTGACATCCCCCCGGGGGGCACCTACATGGAGAGCTTCACGTTTGAGAAGAAGGGGCTGAGAACCGAGCTGAACGTCTTCCTGATCATCCTCTGGTGGGACACCACCCAGGGCGTGTTCACCAGCGGCGGAGGCACCTCGATAGCGCCCAAGGCCTTCATAGCTTATAGATCCTCTGACATCAGTGGACCCAAGTTCCCAAAGTACAGGCTCTACGACTTGGATTGGAGCATGGCCCTGCAGCTCAACGAGCCAGCCGACCAGGAGGTCCTCATGGTCAGGTCTGCGTGGAACCCGGCGAGCTCGATGACGGACAACGCCTTGATCGTCCTCCTCACGGACCAGGGGTACGTCGACGCCTACAAGTACGACAGTTTCAGCTGGAACTATGCCAGGCTGGGGCGGGTGTGGAAGGGCGCGCCCATAGACATGATCAGGCCCTTCGACTTTGCTTATGAGAGCCTCTCGGGGGACGCGGTGTTGGTTTACAAGGACAACAGCACGGACCCGTCCAGGGACCTTGTCTATCAGATCTGGGATGGAAGCGGCTGGACGGACCCCGCCTATATCGACGATCCGGCGGGGAGAAAAGAGTACTACTGGGTTACGCTGGAGTCTGACCCGCTAACAGACGAGATAGCGATGATAGGCGTTACCAGCGACGGTGACGTCAACTGCTGGGTGTGGGACGGCTCTTCCTGGGGCTCCCACCACCTGCTCTCTACCTCGGTGACGGATGGGGGCTACGAGGTGGCGTCCATAGCGTGGGAGTATAACTCGGGGGAGGTGATCGCGGCGGTCGCCGACGGCCAATACATCAAGGTGGCGAGGTACACCGGCTCCTGGAGCGGATTGAGCAGCTTCAGCCTCGTGCTGAACCCGAATAGAAGGACACCTGACATCAACTGGGTCATGCTGAAGCCCCACAGGGCGTCCGGCTCGGACAGGGTGATGCTGATGGCGTTGGACGCTGGCGAGAAGCTGTACACCCGGCAGTGGAGCGGCTCGTCGTGGCTCAGCCTACCTGAGCTGATGGACGACAAGCTGCAGACCGACCAGAGCAGGTGTTTCGACGGCGATTGGATGCCGACGGGTACCTCTTTCATTCTTTTCGCGGGGCAGTTCAACACGCAGCAGCTCAGCTACAAGGTCTGGTCGCCGAGCGGCTGGAACCCGTCGGGGGCGGGTAGCTGGAGCTACTATAGTGGCGCCACCAACAGGCAGGAGTGGGTACAGGTGAGGAGCAACCCGAAGGCCGAGTACCCTGAGGTCATTGTGGCGACGGTGGACTCCTCAAGCAACCTAGTGGTGACGGCGTGGGACGGGGCCACGCTGCAGGATCAGACGGTGATCACCACGGAGTCTACTCTGCGGTACGAGGCCTACGAGCTGGCTTTAACCTACAACCCATAGCAAAAGTAGAGCAGTCTCACGGTGCTAATTGGTGTCGTTTTGGCTGAGGACAAGAGAATTCTTGGAGCTCGTGAAGATCAGGGAGGCGTTGACGGCTGCGCCCGCGCCTCCGCCGTAGCCCAAGTGGCTCTGGAGGGAGTTCATCGATTTCATCAACAAGTCCGGGGTGGTGGAGCTGGCTATCGGGTTCATCATAGGCAGCAGGGCCATCGAGTATCTGAGGGAGAGTGGGCAGACCTCGATAAGGTGGCGGTTCAGGGTCTACCATAAGAGGGTTGAGGAGGCAGGGTTCTACCAGCCCGTGGGCTCGCCGATGCGCAGCAGGGTGTAGAGGCGGTCGCCGGGGAAGACGAGGCGCCGGGGGTACATGGTGTGGACCACGCCGTCGATGGGACTCCTGATCTCGGTCAGCGTCGAGCCGTCGAGGTCTGTGATCTTTCCGATGAACTGGCCTTCAGATAATATGTCGCCGTAGTCGGCGTGCGCGTGGAAGACCCCTGCCTCGGGGGCCGCGACGCCGACCCACTCCATGTCCAGATATCGCTGACTCTCCGGCCTCGTCGGCTCTCCGTCCATCATGCCATGGTGCTTGAGGAGGTTGAGGGTGCCGTCCACGTGGTCCATGATGAACTCCTCGAGGGGCTGGGTGCGGTACCCGAGGCCCGCCTCGCTGATGATACTGGCGACGCCGGTCTGCACGGCCTCGTGGATCATTGTGCCTGGGCTGGTGTGACCGATCTCCGGTGTGCCCGGGAGGATATAGGGTAAGCCGAAGACCTTGGCCATCTCCAGGGTCTTGTCGTCGACGGGTTTGCCTACCCTGAGCTGTATGGTGTGGACCAGATGGCTCTCGGGGAGGTCGCCGCCCCTGAAATCCACGTGCATGTCGCAGCGCCTGAGCCCCTGGAAGAGGGTATAAGCGATCCTGTCGCTGAGGGTTCCCTCCGGGTTCCCAGGGAACACGTTGTTGACGTTCTTGCCGTCGAAGGGAGTGGCGCCGGTGCTGCTGAGGTTGACCCACCTTGTCCGCCACTGGAAGCTGTGCATGTTCATGACCGGCACGCTGATGAGGCGGCCCCGGAGCGTCTCCGGCTCCAGCGTCTTGTAGAGCCTGCTGGCCGCCTCGACGCCACAGTACTCGGTGGGGTAGAGGCCGCCGGTGACTATGAGTGTGGGCCCAGGTTTGGCTCCATTCACGACGCCGAAGGGCATCTTCACCGTGACCGCTAGGCTGTCCACCACTGTGACGTAGCCGAACTTCTTTGAGCCGGGTTTCACATCCAAAGGATCGAACATTGGAACACCAATGAAGAGATACGGTGTCTAGGGATATTTAACGCACTTTCTTCGAGGCTAGGAAATGTCTCTGCAGTTTCTGTATAGGACCTGTCCGAACACGAAACCCGCAGCGTACAGGACCCATTTGTCGTATCTCCCGGGTATCAGGAAGGGGACGCCGTATATGTGCCCGAGGTTCCCCAGGACAACGGAGACCCTGACGGCGTTGATCATCCAGAGCCCGGACAGGGGAAAGCTGAGCACAAGAACGTGCAGGCCAGAGTGCCTGCCCAAGACGATGTGCCCAAGGTACGCACAGACGCCCACCACGCCCATGATCACGAGGTAGACAGCCATTCCGAGCCACGGTCCAAAGACGTCGATGATCGGCCCGACGATGAGGTTTGCCTCCTCCACGTGCTCGAACATGGTCAACCCGATCAGGGTTAAGGCCGCGTCCAGGACCGAGAACAACGCGTGGACGAGCAACGCCTGAAACATCCGCCGCCTCAGGCACGCGGCACCCGACATCAAGCTGCAAATGGTCCCACGTGTATTTAATCGATTCAATGAAACTTGGACCCTAGAAATGCGTCACGGGTTGGGAGAGCCTCTGAGGTAAGCTACCACCGCACGGTCATCGACTGGGAAGGGAAGCTGCTGGACTCTGGAGATCGAGAAACACGTAGAAGCCGTAGTCCTTCAGTTAATGGACTAGGGTTTCAGCCTCCACTGGGCTATTTGTTAAGGGTCTTGCCCATGCAGAGTATGTCGTAGAGCCCCCCGTCCTGGGCCTTGTAGGCTTCCACCCTGCGTCCCTCGACGTTGAACCCGAACTTCCTGAAGAGGTGCACCGCGGTCTCGTTGTCGGCCACCACCTCTAGGTTGATCCTGTGTAGACTGTGCTCGTTCGCCGCGTTGAGGAGCATGACCATCAGCGCCGTGCCCAGGCCCGCGCCTTGGTAGTCCTGGTGGATGTAGATGTTGAGGTTCCCGGTCCCCATCCTACGGGGGTGGGTGAACTTCTGGACGGAGGCGTAGCCTACGATGTCGCCATCGTGGACGGATACAAGCGATATCAGGTTAGGCATGTTGCCGATCAAGCGGTTTATGGTCTCCTCGGTGTAGGGAGCCATGCTCCATCTGAGTGCGTCGGGGCTCATGGCCTGGTACATCCCGTGGAGGCCCTCCTTGTCCTCCTCCTGCAGGGGGCGGATGTGGACGAGTCTACCGTCCCTCAGGGTAAAAGTTCTCTCCATGAGGTATAGCTACCCTTAGTATCAGTATAATCTTTTCGAGTAGCCCTCGTTGCATATCCCAGCGTCTTTCACACGGCCTCGCTCAACAACTGGAATATCTTTTCCGGTTTGTTCCAGCGGGTTCCTAAATATATGCCGTGGATACTGGTGAGCCAAGGTGAAAACATGAAAAGAACAAGAATCAAGAGTTCAGCACTGGTCCTCGCGGCGCTCATGCTGGCGTCCATGACCTTCACGTGGGTTCAAGCGCAGCCAGAGGACTTCCAGCTGCCCAGCCCAGGCTTCGCGCCAGGGCACCCCCTCTACGGAGTGGAGCTATTCATCGAGGAAAACATCGAGGTCCCGCTGGCCCGCCTCACCCGTGGACAACTGGGCGAGGCGGAGAAACGGCTGAGGCTCTCCGAGGAGAGACTCGCGGAGATCGAGGCCATATGCAACAGGACGGACGCAGCCACTCTTGAGAGACTCAGGTACAGGTACGAGCTCCAGATGAACAAGACCCTGGCGCTGGTC
>Ga0315533_1003017_pt1 | contig 11363 bp, 11 predicted proteins | sample SalMarSW160130MG_FD_203081 | JGI IMG/M metagenome (GOLD analysis project Ga0315533, IMG submission 203081) | Salt marsh sediment microbial communities from the Plum Island Ecosystem LTER, Massachusetts, United States - Salt Marsh Sediment SW1601-30 ...
GTAGCTCAACGTTTAGAGCGCCTGTCTCATGAGTTGAACTTGTTCAGCGAAATCAGAATTGGACTTTGTTCAACTGAGTGAGCAGGAGGTCGGGGGTTAAACTCCCCCCAGAGACATTTTATTTACTCAATTTTATTTAAAGAAACTCTGATTCTCTCTGCATTTCCTTTGATATCTTTTTTGTCTGCTTTCGCATTTCCTGGAAAAATCCATACATGTGCATGAGGAACTTCGTCACCAATAATTTTAGAAACAATCCGTTCTGTGTCAAAAGCTCTCTGCTGTGCCTTAGCTATCTTCCTTACAACCTCAAAATAATTTCCGATATTCGGAACATCCCATACCCACCTATAATGGTTCTTAGGAATAACCTGCACATGTCCTGGTTCCTGTGGATTAATATCCATAAACGCAATAAAATCATTATCTTCGTAAACTATTTCTCCAGAAATTTCCTTAGCAGCAATCTTACAAAAAATGCATTCTTCCATAGAAAAAGCAAGATTACAAAATTTAAAAACTTAATTAAAATACTTAATAAAAAAATAACCATTAAGATAAAGACTATAAATTAAAATATAATCAAAAAATAAAGAAAAAATAAAACGGAAAGTCTCACCTTCTTTTCTTTTTTCTCTTTTTTGTGGTTTTCTTCTTGGTTTTCTTTTTTGCTTTCTTCTTTGGTTTCTTTTTCATAGCAGCTTTCTTTTTCTTTTCTAAAGCATTCACCTGCTTTTTAAGAGATTTTATCTTAGCAGCTAGCTGCTTTGGTGTTTTTGTTTTTGCCATTTTTCACCTCTATTTTTAATTATAAATATCACGAATTAATTGTTTATAAATTTTTTTATAAATCTTGTAGTAATACCTAAAGACTTATACTATCTTTTCCGTCGATGATTGGAATTATTTCTTTCTTGTATCAACCAGCTTGCCAAATTTCTTGATATTTTTTCCTTTTATTCCTTTCTTTAAGACTTCATTAAGCTCGTTAATTTGGATTCTTACTTGTTCTGTAGAGTCTCTCAGTCTGATTGTCACGTTTTTTTTGTCCATGCTAAGTTCATCAACAGTGATGCAAAAAGGAATTCCTGTCTCATCAGCTCTTGAATATCTTCGGCCAACACTTCCTCCGATATCATAAACAACATTAAAATCTTTTTTGAGAGAGTCATAAATTTCTCTTGAAATTTTAACGATCTCTTTGTTAGTTTTTACAATTGGAAAAATAGCTGCTTTGACAGGTGCAAGAGCTGGATGAATCTTTAACACCACATTTTCTCTTTTTTTATCATAAAAATAAGAATCAAACATAAAAACAAGAAAGGCCCTTTCAACACCCAGACTTGGCTCGCAAACAACATGAGGAAGAACTTTTTTTTCTGATTCAGAGTCAAAAATCTTCAGATCCTTCTTTGAGAATTTTTCATGTTGGCTTAAATCATAATCCCCGCGGTCTGCAATGCCTTCAAGCTCCTTCCACCCAAAAGGAAATTTATATTCCAAATCCCAGGTATCTGTTGAATAATGAGAGAGCTCATATTTTTTGTGTTGTCTTATCCTGAAATTTTCAGGATTTGCTCCAAGATTCTTAAACCATAAAAACTCTGTTGCAAGCCAGTAAGCGTGCCAGTCTTTTTTTATTATCTTTTTTTTGAGTGCGTCTTTTATTTTCATTTTTACAGGTTCCTGATTTTTTCCCTGAGCTTTTTCGTCGTAGATTAAAATTTCTGCTTCAGGAATTTCATAAGGGCAGGATTCTTTTTCAGGATTTATGAAGTATTCAATTTCCATCTGCTCAAACTCTCTGGAACGGAAAAGAAAATCTCTTGGAGCAATTTCATTTCTAAATGATTTTCCAACCTGGGCAATTCCGCAGGGCAACTTCAGTCTAGCATTTTCATAAACAGACTTAAAATTAGTAAAAATCAACTGAGCAGTTTCAGGCCTTAAATAACCTTTAGCATCTTCTCCTACAGTTGTTTTAAACATTAGCTTGAATTCTTTGGCTGTTTTCTCGTCGTAATCCCCTCCGCAAAACTCGCATTTTGTTTTTCCAAGTTCACCCTTATCAATCTTACTCGGTTTTTTGCATTTTTTGCAAACAACAAAGATATCACTAAAACTTTCAACATGCCCAGAAGCTTCCCATGTTTTTGGATGTGTGATTATGCTACCATCAATTCCGACAAGATCATTCCTTTGTGTTACATGGAAGTCCCACCAAGCTCTTTTGATATTATTTTTAAGTTCAACACCTAAATGACCAAAATCCCAGAAACCTGCAAACCCCCCATAGATATCCCCTGACGGATAAACAAAACCTTTCCTTTTGCAAAAAGTCGCGAGCTCTTCAATTGAGATATCTTGCTTTTCCATAGATGTTTCCTTGATTTTCATTTTACTGTCTTTAGGGGTGAACTTAACCTTTTTCTCTTGCTTTTTCTTTTTTTCAATTATATTCAAAATCTTTTCCGCCCTTTTTTCAGCGTCTTTTCTTTCTTTTCCAAGATAAGCCAAAGTCTTTGTTTTCACTTTACCATCAACCCTCTTGTTTTCATTAAGGTAAAAATACTCTTTCCCATGAATTTTCTTTTTAACTATGAAAGCCATACCTTACCCACTACAAAAAACTATTTAAATCTTTGGTAGGCACTACTTTTCCTTCAAAATCCTATATACATAATAAGTATGGGAAGGACTCACTTAGCAAGTTCTAGCACAGCAGAGCTAAGGAGGGATATGGAATATGCTAAGGAGAAAAGAAAATCTTTTCTATAATATAATTATTTTATGAAATTTAAAATCTCAGGGATTTCCTCAACATCATTAAAATGTTTTTTATTATGCTTGATAATTATCTTTGCGCCCAAATTCTTTTTAAATTTTTCAATCTCGTCTAAATGAACAAAGGGATCATCGTCCGAGAAAAGAGCAAGGAAATGATTGCAATGATCTAGAATCCTCTCAAAATGAATCTCAGAGTTTACCCATGGGTGAGCAATTTCCATTTCTTCTGGTTCAAGGTTAATCAAATCAAACCAGCCCGCAACAAAAACACATCCTCCAACACTTTTTTGTTTGTGCAGTTTCTCCAGAAATCTCATGATGGTCTGACAGCCAACACTATGTCCAACAAAATAAGTTTTCTCGTCTATTTCATCCAGATTAATTTTCTCCTCTAAATATTTCACCCATTCCTCAATTTTAGGTTTGTTGGTATTTGGCATATCAAAAGACTCAACTTCAAATCCCTTTTCAGGAAGCTTCTGCTTAAGCCAATCAAACCATCCTCCGCTTCCAGTTCCGCCCCAACCATGAATTAAAAATACTTTCTTCATTTTTTATTGAAAATCTCCAAAAGATCTTTTCCTATTTTATAAAAAATTTACTAATCTTAATTATTCTTTAGAAGAAGATGAACTTTTGAATACTCCCTTTAGTGTTCTTCCTTTCTTTCTCATCCTCCTAGCAAAAATAAAGATAAGCAAAAGAACAAATAAAACAACCAAAAATACAACTGCTTGTCCTGTTCCTATACCCTCAAAGACTGCAAATCCGCCAATAGGAGCCCCCAGAACCACTCTTTCTGTAACAGAGCTGGAATATACCTCTGAATCATAATTAACAAGTAGATTTAATTCTCCTTCTAAAGATTCATTTATAGGGATGTTAATTCTAAATTCTTTTGTTAAATTCATTTCAAGAGTTCTATTCTCTGAAGCTTTTGCAACTTCTTGGTTTTCTAAATCAAGGAGGGAGAAATGAATTTGTATATCCTGATCTTCTCCTGCAAGCTCTTCCAAAGAATAGATCACCCTTACTCTATTTGATCTTACCCTGTCTGCGCTAATAAGGCCAAACTCTAATTTTTTCTTCTCTACATTAACTATAAAATTCTTTGTAGAAGCTATCCCAGAACATTTAACAGAAACACCTAAAGAATAATGGCCTTCTTCTTTTTCTTCAGGAGCTGTAACTTTAAAGGAAAATTCATGTTGCTTATTAGAATCTATTTTTGCAGGTTCCCCAGAAACTAAAATCCATGAGTCAGATTCTCCTACAGGTTTCACCATACATGAAATTAAAGAGTTTGTTCCAGTATTCTTCACAATCAATTTAACATCCTGAGAAGACCCTGGGTTTAAAGAAAGATTGGATATTTCTGAAACACTTAATGATGTTTTTGGTATAATTATTTTTTTAGATTCTGGAGTTTCTTTTTCGCTCTTTTTTTTGCACTCTCCAGAACTGCAAGTTTCATCTGAATCACAACTTCCACAACTTCCCCCGCAACCATCTTTTCCACACTCTTTCTCAGAACAATTAGAAATACATTGTTTTTCTGAATTACAGGTTAAATTTTCATCATCATTTGCATCATACCAGTAGCCACCACCTATCTCAGTACAATTAGTTTCATCTAAACATAAATCTAAATGGTCATCATCACACCCAACACATTCCCCTGTTGTAACATTTTCACAGGTTTGACAAGACTCTGAACAATCTTCAGTTATACATAAAGTACAGTCAGTAATATTTGTGCATATTGCATTAGTTTCATTTATCCAAGTATAACTTGCAGAGACACAATCTTCTTCAGTAATATATGTTAAATTACTGCATTCCCCTGTTGTAACATTTTCACAGGTTTGACAAGACTCTGAACAATCTTCAGTTATACATAAAGTACAGTCAGTAATATTTGTGCATATTGCATTAGTTTCATTTATCCAAGTATCATTTGCAGAAACACAATCTTCTTCAGTATAATCTTCAAGACCAGCGTATCCTGTCGATCTGCCGCCAGTATAATAAAAAACAACAACTAATGCTGCCAATAACGCAATCACTAAAACCACAGAGACCTCTTTTCTCATAAAGCATTAAAGAAAATTCACTTTAAAAAAGTTTCTCAAAATGAAAATATATGTTTTATTTTAATTTTATTTTTAGAATTGTAGAATTTTAGAAATTAATCGAGTTAAATTCTTTTAAGCGAGGACTGGGATTCGAACCCAGGAATACTCGGGCTGCAACCGAGCGCGTTAACCACTTCGCCATCCCCGCAACAATTTCTCTGGAAATTGGAGCTCACGAAATCTTTGATTTCAGTGTGCATGCCCCCGACAGGATTTGAACCTGCGGCCTACTGCTTTCCTCTTTTCCTCGAGAAGAGGAATGGGAAGTATCTCCCTTCACTTAGAAGGCAGTCGCTCTATCCAGGCTGAGCTACAGGGGCCTATAAAATATTAGTAGAACAACTATTTAAAAGATTTTGTTTATTTGATTTCCACAACATCCAAATCCTTAACCAAAACAGAATTCTTGAAAATTTTCTTCGCAGCATTCAAAATCTTCTTTGGATTTTTGCTATACCTGGAACTAATATGCGTAAGGACAAGTTTTCTTGATTTTGATTTCTTAGCTATTTCAGCAGCCTGTTTTACTGTAAGATGTTTATATTGAGCTGCTTTTTCCTTAAACTCCGGACCAAAAGTCGATTCACAAACTAGTAAGCTAGAATTTCTTACAAAAGGAGTAATATTTTTATTAAAAGAAGTATCAAATACAAAAGAAATCTTTCTTCCGTCTTCTTCAAAAGTTAAATTCTTAGCAGAATATTTTTTTCCATTATAAGTAATATTTCTTCCTTCTTTTAGTTTCTTAAGAATTGGTCCACAAAGTTTTGTTTTTTTTAATTTTTTCTTATTTATTTTTATTTTTCCTTTTTCAACAAAAGTGTAAGCATGGCAAGGAACTCCATGAATCATCTTTTTTGACTCAAGACAAAAATCCTTAGTCTCAAAAAACTTGCCAGAAACTTCTTCTATATGCATTTTTAATTTCCCGCTAAAAACAAATGCCTTCATTAATTCTTTCATAAATTTTTTTGTCCCTCTTGGCCCATAAATGTAAAGAGTTTTTCTGTAATTACTAAAAGACAAGGTCTGAAGCAATCCTGGAATCCCAAGTACATGATCCCCATGCCAATGGGTTATTAGAATTCTCGTTATTTTATTTGGATTTAATCTTGCTTTCCTAAATTGTCTCTGAGTTCCTTCGCCACAATCTAAAAGAATATTTTCTCCTTTATACGTCAACAAAATTGAAGTATGATTTCTCTCTGCGCTGGGGATAGCACCACTTGTCCCAAGAAAAGTCAGTTTTATTTTTTCTGTCATGAAAGACAGAAGTTAAAATGGTTTTTATAAGTTATTAATTCGGCCTTTTTTAACTAATTCTTTTGCATAATCACTTTTCATAAAAACTTCTCTACATTTATCTTCTAAAACACCGCTAATAATTTCTACATCTCCTCTCTTCGAAAGATTATAAAATTCAGGAAGATTGTCTTTAAGAGAAGTTGCTCCGCTTTTATCTAAATTGATACCATAAACTAATTTTTTTATATAAGACTGGACAATTGCTCCAAAACACATTGGACAAGGTTCATAAGTAGTATAAAGAGACAGTCTACCTTTGTTTTCTTTAATAAAACCTTTTGAAAGATTATTCAATGTATTTAATTCAGCATGAGAAAGAAGACTATTTCCGGAATTAATCCTATTTCCATCCCTAGAGACAATTGCCTCACCTAAAACAATAATTGCCCCAATAGGATAATCTCCTCTTTGAAAAGCAAGTTCTGCTTCTTTAATAGCTTCTAACATATAAAATTCATCCATGAGTAAAAAATAAGAAGAAGATTTATAATAATTATTGTAATTTCTAATTACTCTTTTTTCAGAGCTGTTGAAGCAGGAGAAATAAATATAATTGTGTCTCCTCTCAAAAAAGTCAGACCAAGATTTCTTTTTATCTCGCCATCTTTTATCTCTTTTATATTGTCGAGGACAAGATTTATATGAATGTCAAAAGCTAAAAGTGTTCCTACAAACTGCTTGTCTCCTTTTAGATGCACAAGAACTTCTTTCCCTTTTGAATTATTCAAAAGATCTAGTGGACGCTCAATTCCGTTAACCATCTTAACTCCAAATTATGGAATATTTTATACTTTTTATTTGATTGACTAATTTATAAATCCTTTGGTTCTCTTCTCCAAGCAAAAGATTTAAACAGAAAGTTTATAAACAAAAAACAAAATTCCATATTATGCGAAAAGGAAGGAAGATTACAGGCGGCAGATACAAGAAAAGAAGGAAGAAAAGATTATGTGAGATGCCAGGGAAAGAAAGAACTGTAAAACTCGGAGAGGAAAAAAGGAAAAGAATAAGAGTTAGAGGTGGAAATAGAAAATCGCTTCTTTTAAAAGTAAAGTATGTAAATGTAAAAGCAAATAACAAAAGTAAAAAACTTGAAATAAAAAATGTGCTTGAAACTCCTTCAAACAGATTCCTTGCAAGACAAAACATTGTTACAAAAGGTACGATTGTTGAAACAGAACTCGGCAAAGTTAGGATTACAAACAGGCCAAGCCAGGAAGGCGTAGCAAACGGTATTTTAGCCGAGTAAAGTTTAAGTGAATATCCTAGAATTCTACAAATCCGACGACAAACTAATTGTGCAAAGCCAAAAAAATAGAAGGCTTTATAAAGGGAAAAGATTTAAAAAACTTGCGCTTAGACAGCTTATAAAGGTTATCATTAATCTTTCAGTAACAAATTTCAATACAATCTCTAACAACCAATAAATTTCGATTTTAAAAAAATGTCTTTTATAAAAAAATGCCCTGAGTGTGGGAGTATTAACCTTACTTACGACCCTTACCTCGGAGAAATTATATGCAATGACTGCGGTCTTGTCGTCGAGGACAAGATGGTTGATACAGGAATTGACCATCAAGGAAAGTTTGACAAAGATAAGAAAAAAGGCCGTGGAGGAGCTCCGACAAGCATTCAGAAATTTGACAAAGGACTCACTACAAATGTAGGAGAAATCTCAGACATATACCGGCTAAAGCCAAAGCACACGCGTAAATTTTTAAGACTAAAAAAATGGCAAGAGCGTGTCTCAACCTCTATTGAACGTAACCTAAGGCTAGCAATGGCTGAGTTAAGAGTTATTGCTTCTTATCTAAACCTTCCTAATGTTGTAAGAGATGATGCTGCAAGAATTTATAATTATGTTGTTCAAAGGGGATTAGTGCGTGGGAGAAGCATGGAGTCTGTTATAGCTGCATGTCTTTACGCAGCCTGCAGAAGCTACAACATCCCAAGAACCCTTGATGAAATGGCAACAGCTTCAGATATAGAAAGAAAAGAAATAGGGAGAACATACAGATTTATTATAAGGAAATTGGGAATTAAGGTAAAGCAGAGTTCTCCAAAAGATTACATTTCAAGATTTTCATCTGTTCTTAATTTATCACCAAGAACACAAAACGATGCATTAAAAGTTTTGAAAAGAGCAGAAGAAGTAGAGCTCACATCAGGAAGAGGTCCTGCAGGAATAGCAGCAGCAGCACTTTATGTGGCAGCCTTAATGAACGACGAAAAGAAGACACAAAGGGAAGTTGCAGACATTGCTGGGATAACAGAAGTTACAATTCGTAACAGATATAAAGAACTTATAGAAAAACTCAATCTTGAAGACAAGATAAAGCAAAAAGAAGCAGAAACCAAAGTAAAGAAGCGAGAATAAAAAGCATTTTATAAATCATTAAGGATACTTAGGATAAGATCTATTACTTTTCAAATATTTCATTCCACCTATAATAACCAGAACTCCTGCTATAAAAACAATCCAATTATTAACTGATTGAATAAAATCAGGCATAGAAATAAAATTAAAAGAGGAATTTATTAAATAAAGCCCAAACAACAAGTAAACGACAAAACCTAACATCCCTAATTTTCCCATATTTAAAACAAGGAGATTTTGTTTAAATATCTTTCGTCCGTCGCAAAGGCTAAACTTTTTATATCAAGAAAAACCCATAATAATTAAGCGGGAATGCCGGAGTGGTCAAACGGGTCAGGCTTAGGCGAGGAGGTTTACGAAGGATAAATTATCCTATTAATAACGCAAACGAGCCTTGGAGAAACCTGATGGCTTAGTGCCTACGAGGGTTCGAATCCTTCTTCCCGCATTTTAAAAAAATCAGGCTCCGCAAACTCCAGGGAAAAGTTGAACCACCTTATCTTTGCTTGTATCTAAAACATCCTCTACATAATGGGGGTTTCCTACAAAGTATTTTTCACCTCCACTTTCAACATAACAATTAGTGTTCCATCCGTTGTAAGTTCTGAGAGCACGCTTCCAGCCAGAATAAGCTCTTTTCTCAAAATCACTTGCCTTTACAACTCGACCATCATATGCTTGTGGTCTATAACAATTATAAATTTTCTCTCCAGGATTATAATTATTTGCTAAATAATTTATTCCATATCTAACATTCTCTTCAAAAAGAGTTTTTTCTCCATGGTTATCCTTATTTATTTGCATCACACCAAAACTACTACCTTCATCGCCTTTTAAAAGTCCATCAGATTTACCATCACAGTATAAAGGATTTCCATCTTTTTGAGCTGGAGAACAATGTTGTATAGTACTTTCTGTCATTGCAAGCATCAAAACCAAACACTCAAAATTTTTCACATCTGTATTCTCCTCAACAGAATCATCACTTATTCCCCTCTCTTTCTTTATTTCTCTTGCTATTCTTATTATCTCATTGCCCAAAACTTTCTGGCATTCCTCTGTTGTTGAACATGTCAAACCTGTTAGCACCCCTCCTTGTGATACAGGCGGATTCTCAGTATCGATTGAGAATATAATCTCTGCTCCTTCAAGAAGAGAACCTACATTTTCAAGCGCCCTTATTAAGTTTATATTATCCTGAACAGGCTGTTTACCATCTGCCTCACCACCGCTAACAGTAATTTCTGGAACAGGCATCCAATTTGATTTATCAGGAGACCATTGCCATATATTAGAAGAAGAATCAAATTCAAAATAAAGAGGAGTGGCTTCTGTCTGAGAAACAACAAACATTTTATCAGGGGTAAATTCAACTTTTTCTGTAATCAATTTAGGACTCGTGTCTTCTTTCTTTATTGTTCTTTGAATTAAGGATGACAAACCACTCAGGTAATCCTTTCCAGTTAAACTATTCACAAAATCTTTGTTTCTCTCAGATAACTCAGGAACAATTTGCACCATTGTGGCATCTTCTCCTGATTGCATCCCCTGAGCTAATTCAGACGAATACCAATTTGTATCATCAGAGCAATCATCCTTACACCAAAACCACTTATTCTCGTCGACATATCTTAAAAAGAGACTTGATTGCAGCCATCTTCCACCAACCCCCCATAATCCCCCGCTCTTAAATTCAAGAGCAGGGTAAATAATCTTGCTCCCAACTATCTCTTGCCCAGGAACTTTGGGAATTGTATCTGCCCCATCTCCATCCTCCTTAAAGTTGGTACTAAAAATCCCTTTAGCAAGAGTCGCAAAAGAATTTGCCCTGAATAAAGTTAGATACCCTTTCTCATGGCTGAAAAAGACCCTGTCAAAATTCTCATTAATTTTTGTTATTATTTCCTTATGCTTCCCATCATTTTCCATATTCTTAAGTTCTTTGACAAACCCGCCAAAATCTTCAATGAGATTCATATCTTTTTTCAAAACACTAATCCAATTTTCTTCAACTTCCCCCAGGGCTTTGTCTTCAAGTGTTGTAATGTCCACAGCATTTTCAACACTTTTTGTATCAAGCCAGCATTTCATATTAGAAGTGTCACAATAACCTACTTCCTGCCACCTTGCGTTTTCTGTCCCTGCGTTAGGGTCAGTGCTTAAGCCAGGATTATCTGTTGAGCAAACTCTTATAATGCCTCTATTATAAATTTCAGGATTAACTATCTCTTCAACACCTGACTGAATGTTAGGGCTCACCAAACTAAGAAGATTTGGATTTCCAGAGATGCAGGTTTGTTCTGTGGTTATGTCTGTCCTGGATGCTTCATCAGCTGCAAACTTATCTGACAAATACTGAACAGCAAAATCAGTTGAAACCTGCTTAAAGCCACACTCTTCCTGATTGTTTACTACAATACATAATTCATTATATCCTGAAGCTGCTGTAAAGTCCTCTGTCTCCTGGACTCTTTCCCCTGCCTCGATAAATCCCTTGCCAACAAGTTTTCTCTCAGAAACCCCCCAGGGCAGTGTGTTTGAATCTCCCTTAAGGTAAACTTCATACTGCGCAGGGAAATCCTGACCCGCATAAACATGATAAAAAACTTTGTAATGTGAGATAGGTGGTTCTGTTGCAGTTGTATAAGGTATTTCATCAAACCATCCCAAAAACTGAGACGGAGAATCCGGAGCAATCAAAGCATCAAAGAGTTTTCCAGCGTCCATTCCCGGAACAGAAAGCCAATTTCTGCAAACTT
>Ga0315533_1003020_pt1 | contig 11356 bp, 13 predicted proteins | sample SalMarSW160130MG_FD_203081 | JGI IMG/M metagenome (GOLD analysis project Ga0315533, IMG submission 203081) | Salt marsh sediment microbial communities from the Plum Island Ecosystem LTER, Massachusetts, United States - Salt Marsh Sediment SW1601-30 ...
AACAAAAACAGACTTTTAGCGTGCTCTTTGAACTTATACCAGGGATTTTTGACTTCTGCCTTATTTTGCGCAACACAGTGAAGGAACATAAATCGGCCTCGGCTGTTGAGCCAGGTAATAACAAGCCACAAAGTTATTCCGACCGCCACTGCAATAACCACGACAGGAATGAGCCAGTGAATATTATCTACGATGAATTCCTTTGCCTCGTCAATGGCCTCACCTATTTGAACGCCGTTATCATGCGATTTGCCTGGAATATTGATATTTGGACCTCCGCCGCCACCTCCGCCGCCACTTCCGAGATATGCCAGCCAGGCGCAAAAGCCAATAACAAACCACCTCTTCAAATCGAACGGTCTGAAAAGCATTATTTTTGCTCTTTCTATAGCGGGGCTTATCGGGTCGATTATACTAACTCTGTCCGGTCGTTCAGAATTCATAATATAAGTCCTCCAAAATAAGTCATCCAATTAGCAAACATTAAAAAGAAAACTATTACTGTAAAGAACGCATTTATTTCCAGTAATACCGATAGTACGAAGGCAAGACCTGCGCCACAAGCAGCGGCGAACATAGCCGCCCAGCCCATTGCTCTTTTCCAGCAGGAAACTTCTGATGTAATACCTTTTTCTTTAATCTCCGGCCGCTTAAGCTCATCAAGAGCACTATTTATTAGTGACCGGGTAAAAGCTCTGCCCGGTTTATTCGAATCATCCGCCAGTTTTACCAACCGTGAAATATTTTTCTCCAATTGCGCGGCAGAGTCATCGAAAGGCAAATTGTCATTTTTTAGATTCATTATTTGAGGCCTATCATCCACGAAGATTTCATCAATTTAAGTTCGCGGCGAAGAGAAATTTTCGCCCGATACAGCAGATTGTGTACGGCCTTTTCCGTAGTGTGCATCTGCCCGGCGATTTCAACCGCCATAAGACCTTCAGTATATTTTGCTCTTAAGACAGCCTGTTCTTTGCTTTTCAATCTGCCCAGTGCCCAACGAACCATCTCAGCTGTTTCCCGGCGTTCCAGAATTTCATCGGGTAAGGGCTCAGTATCAATCGTCTGCAAGTAGCGGCTGATATCACCATTAGCAGTCGGCCGAGCCGAGCGTTTTCTAATCTCAAGGCGGATATTGTTACGTGCAATTCCGAGGAGCCATTCTTTAGGGCTGCCTTTTGATGGATTGTAGCTATCAAGTCCCCGCACAGCATCAAAAACCGACTTTTGTACCAATTCTTCTGCTAATGATGGATTCGGCCAGCGTTTCATAAATACGCCAAACAATAGTGGAATCTGTCGGTTAATAAATTCTCTCCATATATCAGGGTCGCCTTTGGCAAATCCCGCCCAATTTCGTTTTTCTAACTCATCAGGCACTTTCGAAATTTCCTTTTAGATACACTTTTCTATCAATTAATATGCGCGCAAAAAGAAAACTACTCACACTTTTTTCCGAAATTATGCCTCTCAAGAGCGGTTACATTGATTCTGTGCTATTCAGCGGCAGAAGATAAAAAATCAGCGTAAGTGGAAACTTATGATTTTCCTCCCTGCTGTTTTAATTGGCGCAGCTCCTTCAGAACGGGCCAATCGGCAAAAGCAAGATAAAAGGCCATAATTATATCCCCTATCGGCACAAGAATTAACAAACCAAGCGCCCAACAGTAACCGGCCTTGAAAAAAATCTTGCAGGCAAGCAAGACCTTTATAACGGTTACTATCGACGCCATAAATATAATGAATATAACGAGCAAAGGTACGAATACCGGAGCCATATCCGGGCACTGGTGGACATTGGCAAGAGTAATTAATTCCATCATTTCTCCCTTTCAGATATTTTCAGAAATAAATTTAACCAGCAGCATTGTTACACATACGACATTCGTAGTATAGCGAACAGAAATTTCCTTACAAGAGAAATTTGCTATAAATGGCAATCGCGTGCTAAACTAAAACATTTGATAGTCAGAAAATTTTTCGACCAGATATTCCGAACTGTTTTGCATAACGGTACTTGACCTGATAGAGCAGTGCCTGGATAGTGGCGTGCTGATTGCTTTCCTGTTGACTTAGATTTAAGACCGGTTTGCTATCAGAAGTAAAAATGAACCACTTGTCATTCCAGCCGCCGTCAGATTGCTGGTTCGCAATTATCCTTTCAACCCACCGGCGACGAATTTTCCGGCCGAAGCCGGCTTTTAGAACAAATGCAACCTTTTGAATGTAGATATCAACTACTGCGATATCAAAATGCAAATAGCAGGCAATCCTATCACAAAGATGCTCAATAAGAGTGTCAAGCTCATCGTCAGGACCTTGTACCCTGCGAAGGTGTATAAGAGCCCAGAGCTGATGAGTAAGCTGTCGGCCCTGCCAGTGCTCGGCATCGAACAGTCTTAATTGCTGCGGTGTTACATTAGCGCTTTCCGGTGCAATGGCATATAGAATCCACTTGTTGTCAATAGATTCTCGTTCAATGGTTTTATTTAAGTCCCGGCTTGTTATAGGATGATTGGGATCTATAAGACGTTTCCAGCAATCAGGACGGGACGGTCTGGCCATGAATGAGTTGACGATGCCGGAATAAGGGTGGTCGGGATGTATTGTATTGATATCCTGCAGCATTCGGATAAGAGCAACATTGCTTCTGTTAAGTATGTCCTGCTGGTGATACCTGACCCACATCCGGCCGTTTTCAATTGCAAAGTCAATGTCCTGAGCAAATCTTTGGTTATCTGTAAGTGATAGATTGTTATAAGCAAACATAGCCAGAGTAGTTAGGAGCAAAACCATCACAGCCGTAATCAAAAGGATAACGATGATTTTAAAGATTTTATTGAGTTTATGCCCCGATGGTGGAGCCGAAGCTGATATAGTTTTATCTTGCTCGTGCATAATTATTCTTTCTTTTTAATTATATTCCTGAAGGCAACCAACAACGAGCCACAAAATCCAATATTTTTCCTTCGGTCATATAATACTTCCAACATTCTTTTGTCACAATGATACCCGCATCAGTACAAATTGATAATAGTTCAAAGAAATTCGATGTCAAGCATATGCGGTAGTTTTTCGAGCGGGCAGTTAGGGCATCGGGCTTTTGCTCTACAGAATTCTTTGCCGAGTCTTACTAACAAGGCGTGGTATTCATTGAACAATTTAGACTCCTGCGGGAGATTCGATTGAAATAATTCACGTAATTGCTCGTAATCTGCCTGCGGCTCAATTAGCTCATGGCGGAAGGCAATTCGAGCGGTATAAGCATCTACAACAAAAACAGGCCTGTCGAGAGCATAAAGCAAAATCGAATCAGCGGTTTCTCGGCCAACGCCCTTTATAGACAAAAGCTCAGCCCTGAGCCGGTCAGTATCAACATTCTCAAGATTCGCCAGTTCACCGCCATAATTTTCAAAAAGCCAGTTCATAAAGTTTTTAAGGCGTTTTGCTTTTATATTGTAATAGCCGGCTGGCCTGATAAGCTCGGCAAGCCGTGAGAGGTCAATACGATAAAGCTTCTCAGGGATTAAAAGGTCAGCGGATTTTAGACTTTTAATCGCTTTTTCGACATTGGCCCAGTTGGTATTCTGAGTCAATATGGCACCTGTGATTATCTCAAACTGTGTTTCGCCCGGCCACCAGTGCTGAGGGCCAAAATGCTCAAAAAGCAATTGATAAATCTCATTCAGCTGCTCGCTTATCATTATAGTATTGTGATTCCAATAGTTAGCAATTATTGACTATTGTAATTTCTTCTAACTTAAAGTAAACTCTGGCAAATTTAAGCAACATGGTCAACTAATTTTCTTTATCAGGAACGAAAATCAAAAAAGTGAGTAATCAAAGAACTACCAAAAGGATGAAGGATAAATTAAAGTTCAGCACAAATCAACTGTTTAACTTTACCAAGGATTCCTATCTGGAACGGACAAGCAGGCCGATTTACGCTATAGTCTTCCTGTTGCCATTCGTTGTTTTCTACGAACTTGGGACAATTTTTATCAACACCGATGTTCTGAACCAGACCCAGGTTCGTGTTGTGGCGTTTGTATGGTTACAGAATTTACTGGGTACAGGAAGCAAGCTGGCGTGGATAGTACCTCCTTTGGCGGTTGTGGCGATTTTAATATGCCTGCAGTTAGTGTCACGAAAGCGCTGGCATTTTGCCCTTGATGACATTTGGCCGATGGCAATCGAGTGTATTCTGCTTGCAATACCTTTAATCGTATTAAGCCTGTTCTTGAGCAGCCCAGCACAGGCACAAAGTGATATTGCCCTGCTCGATAAAAATATAACACAAACATATAATGAACCTATATTAAGCTGCTCCTCGAACACGAACAGCAGCTTGCTACTGGAATCTACGAACGGGATGAAAAGCAAATCCCTATTGGCTGATATTGTTACGGGTATCGGAGCCGGGATTTACGAAGAGCTTATTTTTCGACTGATTTTGATTGGTGTTTTGATGCTGCTGTTTCAAGATGTTCTACGGCTGAGTCATAAAAACTCAATTATATTATCTGTTCTTGTCTCAGCAGCGTTGTTCAGCGCGCATCATCATATAGTCTTTGTAAACGGTCAACTATCATCAAGTGCTCCATTTAACTGGACGGAGTTCAGCTTTCGCACTGCTGCGGGTGTTTATTTTGCAATTCTTTTTGCAATTCGTGGTTTCGGAATCACAGCAGGCACCCATTCCTTCTACGATATCCTCGCCACCATCATCAATGGAGTCTTTTTTCAGTACTGAAAACCAGGTCTTTGGCTTCGTTTTTGAAATTTTTTTTAAAAAACTTTATCGCTGTTACTCTTGTATGTCTCGGGGCTTGCAAAATAACCGTCCTATAAGCGTTGGATTCGGCCATATCAATACTGATATTGCCCTTGAAAAGGAGCTACAGTTTTTGTATAATAACATCCAATACAAGAGTTTATATTTAACTTTTGGCTTGGGATTGTTGTAATGGAATCACCACAAATTAACGTAGCTATTGAAGAATTAACTTTCAGCCTATTTCAAAGACCTTTGCACCCGGAACTTTTCCAGATTTATGCCAATCGGCAATTAAAGACCGAGAAGTACGAGGCGATTATCTGGATTACCGGCTGCACACATGTTGTCAGCGTCTTTGTTGACGATGTATGTCTCAGCGAGGTCATCAGCACGCCCGGCCAGTTGCTTCCCTCTCGAGGCTTGATTGAGCGTTTTCAATTCCGCGGCCCACGAACTTATAAATGCACAGTGAGCCGGCAAATAAGCTATATGACCGATTTTCAAGTCGAAAAGATGAGTCCCAATCTGTATCGTCAGAGCCACACTGACCTTGAGCGCTTCGCCCGAAACAGAGGGGTCTTTGTTAAATTCCCGGGTTTAGAAGTCGGAGGATTACAGCCTTTCTGTTATATTGACTTCGAGGCGAGACGAAATGAATTGCACATCCACAGCTTCGCAGCTTACCCAGACCAGGTAACGATGATTAAGACACAATCATTGTTCGACTTTCAATAATAAATAACATATCAACTCATTTCGCTGCTCTGCATCTGTACGTTTTGCCTTAAGACGTCCAGTTTTGCGCGGATTTCCTCAGCCATTTTGCTGTTCGGAAAATCGTTGGTAATTTGCTGGCCGATATCGAGGGCCTGGTTCCATCTCTTTTCGGTGACGGCGATTGAAAACTGCACGCCAAGGTTATGCAATTTTGACCGGAAGACATCCTTTGCCGCCTCTTGTAATGCCAGTGCTTCATTGGGAGTCAGATAAAGGTCAAGCTCTTTTAGAATCTCCAGGCTTAGGTCAGTTTCTTTGCGTTGTACAGCATCGTCCCAGGTAGCGAGTAATTCTTTTTTGCGCAGTTGTTTTTTATCAATTAATTTCTGTCGCATTTCCCTGGCTTCTTCGCTCTCAGGATAGGCACCGATTAATCCCTCAATCTGAAGACTCGCCTGAACCCACTGATAGTTATCCAGCAGTCCTTCAATGTGTGCTATGGATTGATTTATCCTCTCCTGAACGTTAGCAAGTCGATATCTCTCGGCCTGGTTCTTCAACTCTTCGGCAAGCTCCTCGTATTCAGGGCATTTTGCAATTTCATCAATTATGTCCTTAGCAGCATCAAAATCCTGCTGCTGAAGCTTTTCAAAGACGGCCTCCCGTAAGGACTGCCTATCCGCCTCACGGAATGCAATTGCCTTTGCCGTTTCGCTAATGCGCGTGCTCTGACTGATTTGCGAAAGCCCGGCCCCGATTTTCTCCAGGGCTCCGGTAACCTCTTCGAGCTTTGTACTATTGTCTCGAAGTGCGTCAAGTATCTTAAATACCCTCGACAGCATCGCCAGAAGCGCACTTAAGAACACCAAACCACCGAGCAGAAAAACGAGGGGCCGGAGGTTTTCGGATTTCTCAAAGATGTCCGTAAAGAACGAAAGAATAAATACGATTAATAATGCGGCGCAAATAATCACAATGTGCCATTTGAATTGCCTTATAAAGCTTGAAGTATCCATAAATCCACCCCTGCCTTTAAGCCGAACCTTCAGTTCTCTTCTTTATATTATAATAGTAAAAGCAACACTTTGTCAATAATAGAAAAGCAACAGCCGAAAAATGTAATCCACTAATGATAGTGCAATCGGCTATTTTTGCCCGATATTTAGCTCTACACCACTTTTTTTTACAACTTTTTTACGACCAAAGGTCAAACTAATCAGCTATAATTAGCGTAATAGCTGGAGTGTGAAAATGCTGGTAAATAATAAGGAGGTAATCGACATGAAAGCGATTAAATGCGCATTTTTGCTCGTGGCCATAACGGCAATTACAACCACTTTTGGTTCGACAGACAAACCTGATGCGAAGACAGAAATGTACGAACAAACAGTTGTGGAAGGAAATAACGAATTTGCTCTGGTACTTTTTGCACAACTTCAAGGACAAGAAGGAAACCTGTTTTTCTCACCTTATAGTATCTCGACAGCCCTTGCAATGGCCTATGCAGGCGCAAGAAGTGAAACAGAAATCCAGATGGCCAAGGCACTACACTTTCCTGTTATTACGAACCCTGACAAAGAGACGTCATCGTCGGTCGTGCCGGACAGGCAACAATTTGCCTCAGCATTTGGAAGAATCATAAAAGACCTGAATAACAGAGGTGAAAAAGGCAGCTATGAGCTAACTGTCGCTAACGCTTTATGGGGCCAGCAGGATTACGGATTTCTGACGGAATATCTGGAGCTTATCAAAACAAACTATGACGGCCAGCTCAATGAGGCTGACTTTCTAACTGCTGCCGAGTCGGCACGCAAAACCATAAATACCTGGGTGGAAGAAAAAACAAAAGACAAAATCAAAAATCTTATTGCACCGGGTGTGCTCAACAGTATGACCCGACTGGTTCTGACAAATGCAATCTACTTTAAGGGCAACTGGGCAAGCCAATTTGAAACCGATAGAACAAAGCCAGCTCCGTTTACTCTGTTAAGCGGTGATAAAATCGATGTCTCAATGATGAACCAGACGGCAGAGTTTAGCTATATGGAAACCGAAGACTTCCAAGGCCTTGAACTGCCTTATGTAGATAACGAACTATCAATGATAATTTTACTTCCCAAATCCAACGACGGGCTTACTGATTTTGAGAAAACACTTACGAACGAGAACCTTTCGCAATGGCTGGGCAGACTCCATAAGCGTAAAGTCATTGTTTCTGTTCCCAAATTCAAGATGACAAGCCAGTTCGGCCTTGCTTCAGCACTCAAATCGATGGGGATGACCGATGCCTTTGTGCCGAACACAGCTGATTTTTCAGGAATGAACGGCAAAAAAGACCTTTTTATTTCAGCGGTCATTCATAAGGCCTATGTTGATGTCAATGAGGAGGGAACCGAAGCAGCGGCAGCAACAGGAATAGTAATGGGAATAACGTCCGTTGGGCCAAGACAGCCGGTATTCCGGGCGGACCATCCATTTCTGTTTTTAATCGTAGATAACCAAACCGGCAGCATTTTATTCATCGGCAGAGTGATGAGACCAAAAGCATAATATTAACGCACTTTCAGCAGGTCTTTTGCATTAGACTTTCATTTTGATTATTTGCGATATCAGGATTCTATTATAACCAACTCTGATACTATTCTTCCCAAAGCCATTCATTTGCAAAAATCATAAAGTCGATGAAATCAACAGAACCATCTCTACCAAAGTCTTCAGATAATAAAACTTCCTGGCATAACCATTTATTAGCAAACAGTATCAGGTCGATATAGTTAACCAAATCATCATTATTCAAATCAGCTATATTACCTGCCTTTGACAAAGACATACTTGCCTGGGCAGTTCCTCCATAAGCACCCATATTTATCCGTTTACCGTGTGGCCATAATTCTCTTGTCCAGTCGCAAGCAGGGTCACCAGCATCAATACAGGAGCTGGTCACTGCATAAAAAAGCCAGGATTGATTGTTCGGATTCCATGTGCCAGCTTCAGATTTTAAATGGTAATCACCACTGCCGGAGTCAGAAAATAATGGAGCGCAGTCAATATTGCCCGTGCCACTGTAGCCACCCTGGACGTTACTGTAACTTATGTCAGGTATATTACCTGCTGCTACATATACTTCGTTGGGAATGTCACCCCATAGAATGCAATTGGTTAGTAGAGTATTACTGTTGCGCACTCCAATAGCACCGCCAGCAGACCCTGAGTTTCCGCTAAAGGTACAGTTGGTTAAAGTTGGGCTGCTGCCAGAGCTGGTGCTCAAGCCGCCGCCGTAACTTCCTGAGGTGTTTTCAGCAAATATACAATTAGTTAAGCTCGGGCTACTGGGCCCGTTGTGCATGCCGCCACCATTCCAACCTGCTGAGTTTGCAATAAGCACACAGTTGATAAGTATGGGGCTGCTATCATAGCTATAAATCCCCCCACCATGGTGTTCGGCGGTATTGTTGGTCACAATACAATTTTTAATTGTAGGGCTGGCATAATAGCAAATGATTCCGCCGCCACTATCATCCGGCCAATTGCCGGAAATATAGCCATTAGTAATCTTCAGACCATCTAAAATAGAATTTGAGTTTTCACTGTTATGGAAATAGAAACCACGGTGTGGCTCTAATTCGCTGCCCTGGCAGTCGATAATAGTGGCTGCCACCACGTTGGGATTGTTTGGGTCTGTACTGCGGACAGTAATCGGCAGGCCTCTAAAGTCAATATCTCTGTTACCAAGACCATTATAGGTGCCCTGCTGGACTATTACTGTATTACTATTCTGTGCAACGTCTATAGCCTGCTGGATTGAATCGTATGGATGGAGAATCGAACCATCTTCACGTACTCACTTCCGGGGATTCTTATATAAAACTCTTGACTTCAACCTCCGCGTTCGGCTTTCGCATGCACATCCGGGTGACCATCTGCTTTTAATACAAAACGCTTGTCAGCACCGTTTAAAAACGTTTTATATTGGTCCGTACTACCAATCTCTTCAAACCATTCGTCAACGGGGAATAGCATATGACCGTCATTGTCCTTCGGCACAGCATCGGCTGGAATCGAACGAGGTCTTTCGTCTGAATGAAACCAGTAAGCCTTACTTATAGTCAGGTGCTTATGCTCTTTATGCTTTTGGGATATTGCCATCGGTAATAAGATTGCAGCGGCAACTATGACAACAACGGCGAGGCTGACCCATAGCAAGTATCTTTTTCGGTTGCTGCGGTTTGTCTGACCCGCCTGCGATGCGAGCAGTTCAGCGTAATCAGAGACGGGGCCCATTTCTGTGACAATTGTCTGGAAATTCTCCCAGGTTTGCTGGTCTGGTTCAAGTTCGGCGAAACGCCTGTCCAGGTGGGAAAGTACATCCTCAAGAACTTCTTTTCTGCGAGGATGTTTAACAGATGAAAGGGCCTTTTCCACCTGGCGTATGTATTCAGTTTTGATATTATCCCATATCTTTTTTTCTGAGGTCATCTATGAGTGCCTTTCCTGATATATTGGATACTTTCAATCATCTGGTCCCAGTGTGCATTCATATCGGTGAGGACTTTTTGGCCCAAGCTGGTAATCCTGAAGTACCTTCTCGGCGGGCCATCCTGTGAAGCTTCGGAATAACTTGTCACTAAGCAGTCGGTTTCCAGGCGGGCAAGAATGGGATAGATATTGCCTTCGCGAATTTTCAGTCCTTCACTTTGCTTAAGATTCTGAACCATCTCATAGCCATGGCACTTGCCGTGCCGCAACAAATTCAGAATAACAATATCCAGTAATCCTTTTCGAAGTTGAGTTTGCCAATTGCTTAGATTCAATTTCCACCTCTATTTCATCTAAGGAGTGGATTAAAATATGTTTCCATTATACTATATAACATTATACCAAAAATCAAAGGTAATTTTTAGATTATTTTTGGTAATTTTCTAAAAAATCTCATTTTAAACTTCAAAATTGAGGATTTTAATATCTTACTAAGCGACCAATACTTCTCCCATTTTCATATAATTAATCCCACTTTGGGCGATAAAATACGTTTATATGGCGGATAAAGCTCATTCAGAGTCGTTAATCAACGATGGCGTTTACAATAATCAACATCAAATATAACTGTTTCTACACAAAACCGTTATACATAGCAGGAAAGTTCCGTCAGTCCTTCAACGTTGATTTTTTACAACGCAGGTTTCTAATCCACATAAGAGTCGCTGTTTTCAAAGTAGAAATAAACCTTAAGGGTAATACAAAAGGTTTGCCTGATTGGCCATCTCTTGCATACGAAGATTAAATTAGGTAAAGAGCTAGTTTTTGGGCGTGTGGGTATGATTTTTGCGGTATTATCATATATTCGGCTTCGGAGGCCTTCTAAATTAGGGTGATTTGAATGGACGAGACAAACCTGGAACACAAACTTAACGAATTGGTCAGAGAATTCGGAGATGCGGCTGACCCACAACACAAGAAACTGGCAGAGCTTGCCAAGCAAGCACAAGACAACCGCAAAAAGCTTGAGAAAAGCATCAGTAGTCTGCAGGAATCACTGGATTACCTGCGGGTATGCATTAAATATCAGCTTTTTGACCTTGAAGCAACTCGCCGGGAAAACGCATATCTGAGAAAACTGATTGAGGAAAACGAAAGTTGATGCCGCTCGTCATGGCGGAGTGTACCGCAGCCGGAAAAGCATAAGCTCACGCAACATTTCAATTACATTCCAAACATCAAGATATTTTCAATAATTTATGTAAAAGAACGTAGTAGTCTGTCACATCTAAATTACTGGGTAAAGTTTTTTCAATTTTACACGAGCGTCCGCAGTGCTGAATTGCCAATCCACCGTGGCATCCGCTTCATTACGTTGTCGCTCCC
>Ga0315533_1003021_pt1 | contig 11344 bp, 16 predicted proteins | sample SalMarSW160130MG_FD_203081 | JGI IMG/M metagenome (GOLD analysis project Ga0315533, IMG submission 203081) | Salt marsh sediment microbial communities from the Plum Island Ecosystem LTER, Massachusetts, United States - Salt Marsh Sediment SW1601-30 ...
GAGACTCATCGGAGAGGTTATCCTGCACCCTGTTGGTAAAATTGACGATTATATCGCCACCCAGCCCCATGAATACACCCATGCCATAGCCGATAGCAAAGCACTCCTGCATAACCGGGTCCCAGTGGAATTCTTCGCCTGCCGCTATGCGCTGTCTCCATTCCTGATAGACTTCCTCTCCACCCTCTGATAGCCCGACAATAACCATCCTGCCGCCCATCATTACTGTCCTGACTAAGCCTAACTGGACAAGTCTACTTGGCACCCAGTGTGGGGTAGGAGCAAGGGCGATAGCTATCTCAAAGGCGTCCGCACCAGCAAGGAACATATTCTCCCTGAAGACCTGGTCGAAGATTGCGTTGGCTTCTTCTGGTGTTCTGCCTTCGGCAATAGCCTCGTTGCGGGCACCGCCAGCCTCAAGGCTGCTTTCTCCCCACCTACTCAGAACGCCAGAGGTGAAAGCCTGTAACAAGTAGGTGAATATCCTGCCCAGACCTAAGACCGAAGCTGCTGCCCCTCCTACCACCCAGCCGCCAAACATTAGGGGTAAGAGGCTCAGGGTAAAGGGAAGTGCTCTTTCATATTTTAGTGCGACAGTCGCCCAATGCATAGGGTCTTGCCAATTTGACCAATCTATAGGTTCCGATATACTGGCTGGCATCTGAGAGGTATAGGCTATCTGTAAACTTGAGCCAGCCCCAAGAAGAGCTTCCGCTATTTCATCATACCCAAAACGGGAAGCCACTCCACTGGCAGTGGTCATTATATTGGCTATCCCCGCCTTCCAGGTTAGTAACACTTGTTGCAAAGGACTAGGCGGAGGGAATATGCCGGTCTGGAGCTTTATCAGGTAGTCTATCTGACCTTGCAAGTCTTGTGCAGCAGCAATCGCCCCCACGAAGGGGACACGGACACCTGGCGCAAAGGTTATGCCTTGTTCGTTGCACCACTGACCTACGGCATTGTAAAGCTCTTCATCGCTCTCCGCTTCAATGGCAAAGAAAGCGTCTACCGCCTCTTCGGTCAGGTCTGGATATAAATTTAAGAGCAAGAAAGTCCGCTCTTCTAAAGTCTTTGGGTCTAAACCAGCAGGGGTAATTGCAACTTGTTGGTAGAACTCGTCAATCTCCGCATCGGTAGCCTCTATCGCTCTCAAGAAGGCTTCTGTGTCTGGCGTCCTGCCCATCTGCTGTAGAACTTCAAAGAGAGCTTCGGTCTCAGCCTCTAAGCGTTCCTCATCGGTCATATCAGGAAGTATCGCTATCCTTGCCCTCTTCTCGGCAAGGCGCAGGATTTGGTTAAAGGCCCCCTCAGCAAGGGTCGGGGCAACTTCCGCTCCTAGCCCCAGGCTCGGCAAAGCGGGCTGTTGCGCCTCTAACTCTTCAAGGGTGAAGTGCTCTCCTTCTGGGGAAACAAAGGTCTGGTCTTCCAGTATCTCCCAGCCTTCGGGGGAGACAAGGCTATAGAGGGGTTCGGCGCCACCCTCTCCCGGCGTTACCCTTAATGACCAGCCCTCCTCAAGCGTAAATGGCTCCCCCGTTGAAAGTCTCAGGTCCAGCCCTGCTATATCTTCGGCCGTGAAGGTCTGGGCGGTATCGAGGAAGGGGAACTGGGAAGCCTGCTGTCTCTGCGCCGCGGCGCTCTGAAGCATACCTCTGACTTCCTGTAAGCCTGCGCCGTATCTACCTAAAAGTTCTGAGATTCCCGAGATACCATTGCTCATTTCTGTTGTGCCCCCTTCCTTGCTAGGGCCAATAATTTGTCCTTGATGCGCCGGCGGTGTCCAGTTTCGGTCAGATAAGGCGGGGGTTCTCCCAACCGGCCATCCTTGAGGGCCTGCTCAATCACTCCCCTCGCCTGTGCTAGTAGTAATTGCCTCTCAAAATCTATAACCCCCGCGTGTTCTGCCATTTTACATCCCCCTATTTAGGCTTTGACCCCTTCTCCTGCTCCTCTTGAAGCTCAATCAAAGTATTTAGGCTCCCCTGGAGCCTAAATACCTCCTGTTGCACCATTGAGGCTTGCTGCAAAAAGGCTTTCCCCTGCGTGGTAAGCTCGTTCGCCTTATTGACGGCTGCCTCAAGCTCGGCCTGGGTCTCTTTGATTCTCTGGGAAATGTCCATATATTTGCCTCCTGACTTGACAAGTTGTGTTATGATAATGGTATGAATAAGAAGAAGCTAATCCTCTATAGAGTTCTCGCTTTTGCGGTCTTCGGGCTGATAATAGCAGGTGCTTTTCTTTTGCCCAGCCCGCCTTCCATCAGGGCGCAAGATGCGGTCTTTGAAGATGAGCTTTTTGACTTGGTTAACGAAGCCCGAGCCGAGGAGGGCTTAGAGGAATTAACCTACGACCCCGCACTCTATGAAATCGCCTTAGACTATTGCCGAGAGATGTATCAAGAAAATGCGGTAAACCATGAAGGCTTTGAGTCTAGGGTAGACGCTGTTAGAAGTAACGGCTATTCTTATGTGGGGGAAAATCTAGCCGCAGGATATACCTCTCCGCAAGCCCTTCTGGAAGATTGGCTTTCATCTCCTGGCCATAGAGATAATATCCTGAACCCCCACTTTTTTGGTGCTGGGTTAGCTTGCTTTAGGGGATACACCTGCCAAATCTTTGGGGGGAGCGCCTTCCCTTTTATCCTCCCTCTTATTCCATCCGAACCCTAGAGTTTTGGGAAGGCTTTTAGGGCTTCTTTGAATTCCCCCTCAGTTAATTTTTGCCCTCTGCGAAAATGCTCCGCCCCCGATGATTGTTCTAGCTTCTCTCCGCATTGCCAGCAGGTTGTATCGGTTGGCTCAACTAGATGCCGACAGTTGTAGCAGACATATTCCTCAACATACTTCTCTTTTCTTTCATGCGGATCAAGGTTAATATTTTCCAGCTTGATAATACTAGCCATTAGCTCTCCATGCCCCGTTTGAATAGGTGTAGACATAGCCTGAACCTCCGCCCGCCGCCTTGAAAGCCCCTTCAACGGCATCCTCTCCAGTGGAGAGGATGGGGGCGCCATAAATTCTACCAAACCTGTTGCCTGGGCCCCCTATATAATTAGTAGATGCGAGCGGCAGAAAATCGTCCCCATAAAGAATAACATCTCCCCCAGAAGCTTGAAGGCGTAAATCGCCACTAGAGGCAGCTAGCGTTAGCCAAGAGGTCCCGCCGTGTAAATACCCCCTCGTAACACCGCTAGAATTTTGGAGCCTGAGAAACTGCCCTTTCACCGTTACCCCAGTGCTATCAAGGTAAACCGCCCCCGCCCCCGCATAGAGCTTACCATCACTCCCTACGAAGCATTGAACAGTCCCCGTCTTGGTAGCCCTGGTGGTTAAGGCATAGTTACTGCCGTAAATATTGATGCCGGTAGAGGCGTCTATCTCTACCCCGCCGTGGTCATACCATTCACCTGATACCTGGGTGAGGCTTGATAAGAGGAGATGCCCAGCAGACATATCAGTTAAGAGGAGCCTGCCATAAGTAGAGCCGTTGGCTAGATTGTCAAGGTTTCCCGATAGCTGGCTGACAAGCACCAAGCCCTGGGGAGTAAGGGATGCGCTGGCGACCCTATGATAGCTTGAGCCATTGGCAATATCATCAAGGTCTCCCTCCATCTCCGCCAAGCCGCCATAGAGTTCTTCAACCAGCACCAAGCCGGCGGGGGTCAATGAAGCGTGCCGTGTCTCTCTGACCAGTATCCCCCTATTGAGGTCAGCCACCTCATTGGCGGGTAGTGTCTGCCAGTTCGCCCCGTCATATCGCTTGACGACATCGGTCTCGCCACTGGTATCAATCCAGAGCATAGTCTCTACGGGGTTGGCAGGTGGGGTATCGCCCTTCCAGAGTTCGGCCACCGCTTCCCCGGCCAGCCTCAAGTAGTAAAGGGTATCCTCCAAAATATCTATTCCAGAAGCATCAAGGTGAAGAGACTTATAGTGGACATAGGTCTCGCCCTCTGGCAGACTGTCTAGGGTATCCCCTATCAGGGAGAGGTCTATGTTGCCCTCCGGGTCAAGCCAGACGGCATCAAGGCTACCGAGTAACAGGTGCTCAATGTAGGCATCCTTGGCCTCAAGTCGATTAAAGCTCACCCCCGATTCGCTTTGGAGGGTGGAGTAGAGGTCCTTAGTATATCTGACAGACGGAGGGTCCCCGAAACCGAAGACTAAATCATAAATGCCCTTCTCGGGCTTGACAATTCTCTTGAGGTAGCCAATATTCCCCGTCCGTGTGGTTTTCTCCCTTTTCTCGTCAGCCACCTGCACATAATCCCAAAGCTCGCAGCCGCACTCCATCCTCGTTTGTGCCACTCCCATCTCGGCGTTGAGTTGAGCCCTGCCCAAAATAGCAGCAGCGATATTGTTAGCTTCCTCAGCACTCCGTAAGTGGAGGCGGTAGTGTTTTGTAGTGGGGAGCAGGGGGTAAGAGGTGGGGTCAGTAGCTACGCCCTTAAAAAATGGCTCATCCCCCTTCGGGGATTCAACAACAATCCGGGACGGAATTACCAGAGTGTTCCTGTAGGCACGACTCAGAAAAGGATGGCCACCATCGAGTGAATACTGGTAATCGAAAACTTCACCTTCAATAGTCGGAATTAATATGTGTATCTCCCCATCGCTCCCGAAACGCGCCACACAGCCGGTACACTCTAGCGCCCTTTTGAAGCACATCATCCTGGAGTCTTTTTGGTAAATCCGCAAACTCTCTTTGGGCTGGTAGAGAAGCAGGGGGTCATCGACTTCATTGTTATCCCAGACAATCCCAAAGGCCCGGCAGTGAGAAAAGACCGGGAGCGTAGCCCCGGCTATCTCGGTGAGGAGGGTCTTGATAGTCTTGTATATCTCCTCGTCAACAGAGAAGATTTCCATGCTTTTCACCGAGGCGGTATAGGAGGCATCGGAGATTTTAGCGTAAACTTGGATTAGGTCCCCTTCGGCCCAGCCGGTGAAGTCCTCTGAAAATGTCTGGTATTCTACTGTCGCGTTGCTCCGTATCTCGCCTACGGCGACACCATTCTTATAAACTCTGCCGTAGGCGGTTCCCAGTTCATTGCTGGTCTTTAGGGCAAAGGATACCCGCGCATAGGGCAGTGCCTCGGTCAGTTCAATTTCCTTGACTTTGGTATACTCTGTTTCCTGGGTGGCCTTCGCGCTGCTGTCTGAGTATGCCCTTACTTCAGTGGGCAGATAATCACCGCTTGCCTCGTCCTCGTCCATCAGGTCGGGGATACCCAGCAAGTTTAGCTGGCAGTCCAATACCCCAGGGGCCGACTCAAATTGCTGCCAGGTTACAAAAAGTGGGGCGGTATCCTCATAAAGAGCGCCGGACTCAGTCATTAAACCGTAAGAGATAACCGCCTTGTAGCCCTTTAGGTCGAGGTCAGTAAAGAAGCCCTTGCCGTTGTAGAGTTCAACCCCTTTAGCGTGCATACGCCAGGGTTCTTCAATGTGGGTAAGCGATTTTATAATACTCCCCGGCTTACCCGTCTCAAGGACGACATCATCCTCATCCGCCTTGGATAGCGTGATTTTTACTAAGGGCTTCAGGGCAGCTTTCTTTTGCGCTGCTTCTAAAGCTGGGTCAAGTTCTCTCATTACTCGCCCTTCCTCTCTTCGTCAGGGATTACCCACTCAAGACGCCAGAAGGTAGTGTCAGGGGAGCCTAATAACTTCTCTTCTATCGAGATTATCTGTTCCCTAAGCTGGGTGATTTCCTCTCGGTATGAAGACCCGCGCCTCGCCTTGAGGAGCTCCCTCACCCTATTGATTTTCGCTTCCCATAAGCCCTCTTGGGTTTCAAGATTCCTGAGGACCCCTTCAGCTTTTCGGTTTATCTCTCCAGCTTTACTCATCTAGCTACCTCCCACTAGGTATTGGAATAAATGTAATCGGCCATGAATTGCTTAATAGCCTCAACATCTTCGTTTGTATACGCCCTTATCCTGTTTAAGTTGATACGCTTGGCTTTAGGAATAAGACCTTGACGCTCATAATTTCTAAGCGTGGATGGTGATACCCCCACCAGCTTGGCTGCATCAGCAATAGTATGAAAGCGCCCATTCCTCATCATTTGTTCACAACCCCCCTAATCGTTCCCCGAGTTGCATATCTTGTCAGGGTTTGTTTGCTACTTCGGGATAAAAAAATACCCTGCTGTCAAGCAGGGTGGCCCTCCCCAAAGCAAAAAACCCACCAATTTAGGTGGGTCTTCCCCGGGGTTTTGCCCCTTGTGGGTATAAGAGTATACCCTTTGTCAATATACCATGAGGCACAGGTTCCTGTCAATACCCCCGTAAAAGAGATATATTTATACCCTTGTGCTGGAAATAAAAGGCCCGCCTCAATCGGCGGCAAGTTTTCAAAGCTAAACTACTTTTCCTTGTGCCTAAAGCGGCGGCAATAAAAAGCCCGCCTTTTAAGACGGGTTGCAATGACCAAGCTCCCAATTATTCTCTATTGTCAATACTAGCACAAAGGTAAACCAACCACAAGACCCTATCTTTGAATACTTTTGGTAGTCAAAACCCGGCGATACCGCTGCTGTGCCTGCCACCTCGGGAAGGAAAGGGACTTCCGCCTCCACCCCTTAGCATACATCAAGGCTCTCCGCGCCAGGTGGCTCAGTTGGTCAATGTTCAAGCCCTGCTTTACTTCTTCTATGAGAGTTTCGCCGGCGGTCCCTGTTGTCTTTAAGCGGGCTTCAACTTCGGCCAATATCTCTTCGGGCTTGGCAAAATACGCTTCGTCCCTCAGGCCGGTCTTAACAAGGGGGGCGGTATAGCTTGAGCCATCAGGGTTTGGGGGCCATTCGCTAAGGGATAGTTTTATTCCCCCGCCCGAAAACAGGGCTTCATTGTCCCCGTCCTCCCCGAGAATATCTGAATGAAAGATAACCCACATTATTTGAAAGGGGCAGAACCTAATTTCTCCGTAACCATACCACGCTTTCCCAGCGATAAAGGGGCATTTATGATAGTCCTTACACTCGCGACACTCGTTCACCGATTAAACTCCACCCCTATAGTGCCTTTGCCTATAACCCATGCGGCCTTTTCCTCATATTAAAATTCCCCACTGGCGGGATGATGAGTTCTCCGCTTTCAGTATGTTCTCGGCCACAATTCATGCATACCCGCCTACCATCATTAAAGAGGGTAACTACCCCCCGGGGACAATGTCGGCAGGGGAAGCTCTCACACGGCTGTATTATGAGCCTTATTCTCTCTTTGGCGGGTTGGAACGTTACTATTATTCCTCCACCTGCGGGTTTGACCCTGTTATATCTCTCGGTATTTCTGCCGCCTTGTTCCTAGCACTCTCAACAACTGCTGGCGGTATCTAAAAGAAAAGGCGGACCCGAGAGCTCATCACTCTCAAAGTCCGCCTCCAGGTCCTTTTCTGGTCAGCGCCAATATTCAGTTGTTAAGTCTATCCTACCCCTTTTCGGGGTTTAGGTCAAGCCCCCGCCGGTGTTTTCTGGGAAAGGTGTTTTGCCCCCCACCCGAGCCTTTAGGGGCGTAGAATCGCATCCTAGCGCGTCTGGTGGCTACCCCCGGTGATTTGGTGGCATTGTATATTTCCCCTGCCAAAAGTCAAGGTATCGGCACCGATTACTTCATTCAAAATAGTTGAAAGGGGTATTGACAAATTGCTTATAGTGTGCTATTATGATAGCATAATGAATGAGAATTACAACCTACCTAACTTGAAATGCCTCCGTTGCGGTCATACCTGGATACCCCGCACTGAAACTAGGCCAATACGATGCCCCAAGTGCAAATCACCTTATTGGGACAAACCGAGAAGACAAAAGAAAAGGGGGTAATGCCTATGAGAAATAATAAGTGTCCCTGAGTTTAACCCATGGGACACTACAGGGACACTGCTTCGGAGAACCATCACGAACCCCTCAGCATATTTATTTTAGCTGAAGGGAAAAGAAAAAACAAGGGGGGTAAGTGGAGTGAGAAGATTCTGGGGGAACCATCCTGGCACCAGGCAGGCAAGGGGATTCAAAAAGGTAAAGCCCGCCAGTCCAGAAGAGAGGCTTGCTTCGATGGAGAGGGAGCTGGCTAACCGCATTAAGGCGTCTGGACCCGATAGCCCGATGGTGAAAATGCAGAGAGAGACCATAGCCCAAGAGCTAAGGATGGGCCCACCCGGGACACCCCCAAAGCCTTTAAAGGGTAAAGAAAGGAGGCATAATGGGTAGAAACGATGTAGGGATAACTTGGGGGCGACTGCCCGGCGAATCCTCCTGCCGTGTTCAGGGAGCAAGGCGTATCAAAAAGGAACTCCCCATCCCTAAAGGCTGGGTGGTTGTAAATCAGGGGAAAGTTTATAACTACATTAAATACGCTTCCGAACTTCACGGCGCAGGAGGGGGGACTAAACAGCTTTGGTTGCGCCTGCACAGCGAAGAGGTTTTAGAGTTCTACAACAAACACGGGGCAACGGCCACCAAAAGCCGCTTCCTTCTCAAAACTGAAACCCTAGCGGTAATTCTTGGGGGCGGGCACTCAAAGCCTTTTTGCCACCCTTTTACCCCAAAGGATAAATTAGAATTAAGGGTAGAAATACTTAACGAAGATGTCCGTTGCTTGAGGCAGGAAGTAAGGGAAGCAAAAGAAGCCTTTGCACTTTTCCAGCAGGGGGTAGCATCCCAGCTTACCGATAAGTTTTTGATACCCTTGTTGCAGGCTGGCATTAAGCCCGATAAAAGGCTTGAACTCAAACCTAAACCAGACCCCCTGAGCCTAAAGGACTTCCCATTCCCGGAGGGCTCGGGCGATTAGTGTCGAAAACCAAAGAAGGGAGGCAATCAAGCAATGGTAACTAAAACAGACAGGTGGATTAAGCGCTGGCAAGTTCCTAGTTTTTCAGAGGACAAGGAATATACCGTAGCCCTGGACAAAGACGGCAATTATGGTTGTAGCTGCCCCGCCTGGAAATTCAGAAGGCAAGAGTGCCATCACATCAAGCTGGTCAAAATGGGGGGCGGTAAGCCCACCACGCGGCCCCAAAGACCCCGCTATGTTTTAGCCCAGGTCAACAAGCCCACATATAAGCCCGATACCTTTGAGTTGCTAATCCCCCTTGTGGCTATCCCCGATGTAATGATGATGGAAGCCACGATTTGTTTTTATATGCTCAAGTATGGCTACTCAATGCGTGAGGTTAGGGAAGCAAGACATATACCAGCTCAATGGACAGTCGCGGCTATCTTCGCCCACATTGAAAGGCATGGCGAAGCGGAATACCCGGAGGGGTGGTATAACTCGTTTGGGGCGCCACAGAAGGCAGCGGTGCCATCCAGGTTAGCTAAGTTGCCTGAGAATTAGAGGGGGATAGTATAACAAAACGACAGTAAAAGGATAGAAAAGCGTCAGAAACATTACGAGTTTGCCCCTCTCTAACCCCGGGGAGAGTAGTTTTGTCGCCCCTATAAAAAGGGGGTTTTATGTGCCAAAACACTCCTTTTCTTTCGAATCCCTGCCTAAAAATTACACAGGATAAAAAAGGGGGGCTCTTCAAAGGGAGAAATTAGACAGGATAAAAAGGCAATAAGCCGCCCTTTCAGTGGTAGCAACGGAATAACGGAGGGCAGCCAGGGGAAGGAATTACGCGGGGGGAAGGGAGCCGGGGCATTTGCCGGGGGACCCCCGCCCAAAGACATAAAGGGTTCCCCAGAAGGACAAGGGTTGTCTAAACCAACAACTCTTGCGGGATTTGGCAAGGGTTGCCTTTCCAGTGATAAACAATTGAATGGCAAGGGAAACAAGCGGGGTCAGTTTCCCTATTTCTTGTTCAAAGAGTTTTTTCAACGATGACGATATAGTAATAGTAGTTATACCCTTTGTTATAGACTTTTTATAAGTAGTTATAGGCGTATCTGGCTTAGCTTTGGGGTTGTTACCTTTTCGGTAACCATCGGTTACCTTTTCGGTAACTGCCTGTTCCCTTTTAGGTAACGGGGGTATTACCTTTTTGGTAACACCCCTCAAGTTAAGAGTTACCGAATTGGTAACTCTCTGCGGGCTATAATCTAATGCCCTGTTCATCTCTGCCCCTCAAGTAATCTTTGAATAGTTTTATATGATATGGTGATACTCGATTCAGCCTTTAATCTTCCCGCTATCGCCCTTGACCCCATCCCTGCCCCTGCCATCTCTCTAATTCTGCCCTCCGGGAGCTCCATTTTCTTGGGGCCTCTTTTGCCGACCCTGGGTGGAATTATGTCCACTGTAATTTTTGACTCCTCCAGAGTGGACATATTTCTGTCCCCCTGTCCTGGTAGGGGGGACAAGGTTATGGGACAGTAGAATTGGCTTAGCGACCTTCCCTTGTGGCTGGCCAGCATAAGGTATTCGTTCTCGATAATCGGCTGGCAAAAGGCACAGTAACGCATATCTTTCGGGGACCGCTCTTCTAGGGGTAGGTCCTTCAAGCAAGCCTCGCAAAAGAACATACCCTCCGGCGCTTTAATGGGTTGCCAATCCTCTTGAACAATGGCTGGTCTTTCTATGGTTTCTTTCATCAATCGCTCCTTATGGCTTCGAATCGGTGATAAACAATGAAATAACAACGATTAGGGGTGGCGGTCGATGGGGACCGACCCTCTCGTTTCGGTGATAAGCAATAGAATAACTAGGAAAATAAGTGGGGGAAGCGGCCGAGAGTGCCACCCAAGCCGCAAAAGATGTAGGTTACTCAACAAAGACAGCCTACTCTATCGGCTCAAGATTGTTGAAAAAAGTTGAGGTTTTTTCTGGTGTTTGAACGGGGTATGTTTCCCAAATCCAAGAAAGATTTAGGCACGGATAGGAAAGGCGGCGACTTCACCAACAAGGATTGCGGCCTCACTCCGCAGTATCAGAGAGTGTGCCTGTAGCTTTGAATATGCCCTGTCCTCCCTTAAACGCCCGCCAATGGTTATAAAGGCTTACTAGCCGCCCTCACCTGCCAAAGCGTTATCGGATAGACCGGGCCTTGCATAAAAAAGCCGGGGGAGAAAAAGAGAGTTGGGATGAAGGAAGAAGAGAGCTAGGGCGAGTTCCGATGGGTAGTTGGGACGCACTATAGGTCTTATGGGTTTATGGGTTGCGGGGAAACTGCTCCTATGTTCTAATCTTTACCGATAGCTGGATTGGTATATTGTTTTCACTCCGCCAAAGCGAAACGGGGCGCGGATGCCGTCTATCTCCGCCGTCCAATCAGCGCAGTTGGGGCATAAGGAATCACTGCCCTGGGGCTGGCCGCAACGGGGGCAAAGCGGGGGCGTAATTCTGGGTAGAGACTGCCGGCAGGAAGGGCAGATAAAGTCCCCCTCCTTTCCACAGCCAACA
>Ga0315533_1003022_pt1 | contig 11344 bp, 14 predicted proteins | sample SalMarSW160130MG_FD_203081 | JGI IMG/M metagenome (GOLD analysis project Ga0315533, IMG submission 203081) | Salt marsh sediment microbial communities from the Plum Island Ecosystem LTER, Massachusetts, United States - Salt Marsh Sediment SW1601-30 ...
GCGCATGATGTCCCACGCTGGCAAGCTGGTGCGCCTCTGCCCAATCATCAATTGACCATGGTCATTAAACGGCGCGTATCCGCACTCCGCGGCGTTGTGACAGTCGGCGTAGTCTACGAGGCTCCTATTGTACAGATAGCCATCGTGGTATGCGCTGAACATCTGATAGCGTTTCGCGTCCCAAAGTTGCCATTTCGTCTGCCACAGGTCGTTAGACGCCACCCACGAATGCTCCACGCCTTCTAGATGATAGGCCTCGTCGAGTATTGCTGGGTTGCGGACGTTATCCAACCGCAATGTTATCCTCGTCGATAGGTCATAGCCAAGCACCTTCGGGAACAAGTCTGTCTGCGCGGCCGTCGGGAACACATGAAGAGCCTGGCATCTGAACTTAGACGCCTTGAACCGCTCGACAAGCATAAAAGCCTGGGCGGCGGCATCTGCCGCGTTCTGTATCAGCGACTCTTTTCTGACTATCGACCTCGGTCCTTGGCTGGCCTGAGACGTCGGGTCGAGCATCGACTGCTCGCCTATCGTCGGCCCTGAGATACTGGCCTCGTTATAAATGAAGGTATCGTCGTCTGACAGTTCTGGCTTGACGTATTTTGAGTCGTTGTCGTCATCTTTAAATGTCGCCTGCGGCGTGTTGTATGGGGACACGGTCCGAGCGATTGAATCCTGAAACGTGACCACGCCGTCAGCCGCAACGAACAGAAGCCCGTCTTCCGCCTCGGCTGTCTTCTGCAGCGCCTCCATGATGTTGACGCCGCCAACAGCCGGAGCTATCTCTGTGACCGTCACCTGCCCAGTGTCGATGCTGGTCAAGGCGAGCGGCCACTGCACCTCAAGCAATATGTCCCTTATCCTGTAGCCGCTCGGCACCGACGGAAATTTCTTGAGGTAGCCTTTGCTTCCGCTGTACTCGTAAGACAGGTTATACAGCATCGTAACCGCCAGCGTATCATAGTCGATTGCGTCAATGTAGTTTATCTCGGCGGCGTCGTCGTCATATATCTTGATGGACTGGCCCACGACCAGCCCGTATGCATTTTCGACGTAGACCACATTCTGACCTGCGGCGGCCTCTCCGTCCAGCTTCGGGTTGGCGTCGACTAGCCTGTATCGAGCGAAACTCTTGAACACGTCCACGCATGACAGCTGTATTATCGGCGTGAAACCGCCTTTGTCCTCCAGCCAGTCGGGCACATATGACTCGCTGACTCCGTACCATACCGGATAATAGATGCCATTGTATCTGTAGCGCAGTCTTGTGAGAGTCAGAGGCCTGATATGCGGATAGAAGGCGCCTTCCGTGTTGTTCCGCCACCAGTCACCGGTGGCATTATTCAGATTAAACACGGCCGTTCCGGCCTCGACGCGGTTCAGCTCGTGAAGTCTGCCTCTTTTGGTGCTGAGCTCCATGAGGTAGAAGGTGATGTCGGTCCATGACGGCGACACCGTAGATATGGCCTGGTCAAACGCCTGCTCAAGCAACATGGAGCCGTAGTCGTAGTCAATCGTCATGTCGTCGCCGTAAAACGTCTCTCCGCATGCGGTAAGCAATACCGCCCTGTAGTGATAGAGCACTTCAGGGTCAAGCCCTGATACGTCGTCATAGAACTGGCTGTCTTTGTGCATGCCAGACTGCGGGTCTGTCTCGCTTCCGTAGTTCGTGTCAGGCCCATACTCGAACCATGTCGTGCAGCTGTCGCCCTCGTCCTCCGCCACATGCCCGCGAAGGCGGGCGGTGGTTCCGGTATACATGACAGGCGTGTCCGTCACGACCTGCGCATTGACCCACAAGGCGACAATGACAAGGTAGTCGCACATTGCCCTGAGATAGCCAGAGCCTCCGTTGAGCGAGATTCCGGCCTGCAGGTCGTCGACCTCGTCTATCGTCCAGGCGTCTCCTGTATACGGGTTTGTGTAGAACAGCTCGCACACCATACCAGGGCCATTGTCGCCGCCATATGACGTCTTTATGTCGCCGTCGAAGACCGTTCCGTGGGTGCGCAATGCCCTGCGGTAGTCTCCGCCGCCGAAGACCGGATAGGTGTTGTGCCCGACTCGCGCTATCCACTTGACCTTGACTATGCCGCCAGTGCGCCTGCATGGGTCGGCCATCTCGTACAGGTCGCGTCTCCACTGCGGCGCGGAATAGTGCTGCTTCTCGTATACGCGGTTGCCGGTGAATCCGCCGAAACCCCAGTCAGACGTGTAGAACTCGCTGTCGGCATCAAGCAGCCTGTACCAATTCGGCATGCCTGGCGGGCTTCCCGTGCTGAAGCGTATGCCCGTCTCGGCCCCTGCCCCGACAGGAGGAAGCCTGTTGAAGTCTGTCGCCAAGAACAGCCGGACCTCGGCCCCGTAGCGGTAGCCGACGCTGTTGTGCGCGTATGCCCTGAGGTAGTAGTACACACGTTCCGGCATGTTCTGCATCGACAGGCTGTATGCCTCGGCGCTGAAGGAGCCGGTCTCCTCTATGTGGTGCCCGTCGTAGTCGGAGTCTTCTGGCGCCGTGTCGCCCGGGTCCGAGTGCGGCGTGGTGTCGTACACGAAGCCGCGGATGTCCGGCGTCGCTCCGCCGATGTCGGTTATTTCGCCGTTGGCCTCGATGGTCGAGCCTGAAGGGCACGACGGGCTTAGCGTCACGACCACGGGCGTGTCGGCCGGGGTGGTGAACGACTCCTCCTCGCCGTAGACGGCCCCCAGTGTCGGGTGCGTCACCTTTGCCATGAAGTAGTAGGTCGTCACAGGGTCCAACGGCGTCATCGTGAGCGCGAAATACTGTCCGGCCTCGTAGTCCTCGTACACCTCTTCGGTGTAAAAGCCGGAAGATGTTCCCCATATGAAGCCTATAGTGTCTGGCGCGCCGGTGCCGCTGTAGTAGCCCTCTCCCAAAGCTGAATGGGCCTCTATCTCAGACGCCGGAAAGGTGTGGACCACTATTGTTGTCGTGAATGACTGCTCTGGACCATAGCCCCAGCCAGCAGAGTTATGCGCTTTGGCGCGGTAATAGTATGTCTTGCCGGACTCAAGCGACGTCATTGAAAGTGAGAAGACCCCCAAACCAAACGAGCCTGACTCGGTGAACTCGCTGTCGTATTCTCCCGTAGCTTCGCCGATGTCAAAACCACGTATGTCAGCGTTCTCGCCGCCGGTGGCCTCTATTGTTCCGTTGCCTGTCGCCGAGTCTTCGTCAACGTCGGTCGCCGCCAGCGTCGTCACGTCCGGCTCTGCCGTTTCGCTCAGGTCGAACAGTTCCGCCCAGGCCCAGACTCTCTTGCCTGGCTGCGCATAGTTCGCCGCGTTGGCGGCGTAAATATAGCGGTAGTCTTCCTTGCTGTGGAGGGCACGACTCAGCGTGTCCTTAAGGCTTCCTCCGTCGGAATAATAGTCTCCCGTGGCGATGTACGCATACATGGTGCCGTAGTCGCCTATGCCTTCGTCCCTCTCTATCTCGAAAAAATAGACCGTGTCGAGGAGCGGGGAATACCAGTAATCCCGGTACCTGACGACGTCTTTCAGCTCCTCGAGGCCGATGACGTTTGGCCCGTCGCAGTCCCACCAGAACCACACGAACAACGCCTTGCAGTCGTTGTTGTACAGCCCGTTCTCGTCGTCCACGTAGTCGCTCAGGCCCCAGAACCACCACCCGGCATATGTGCCTTCGTAGTTGTCCAGCAAAGCCTTGCATCTGTGGGTGAAGTTGCCGCTGAAATGGCCCTCTCCTTTGTCGCAGTAGAGGCGGCCTTCCAGAGACGAGCTCTGAAACGCGGTGACCGTCACCCGGTCGGCTGTCTTGGATATTTGGACACCCCCCCCGGGGTCGACTTCAGTATAGGTGGTAAGGTCCTCGGTCGGGTCGGAGAAGGCGCGCCTGGGCATATCGTCCAGACGGAGAAGCTTGAGCTCCTCCAGCAGAGGCGAGACGGCCTCGGTCGACGCGTTCTTGGCCAGCCTCTTGTCGCCGAACAAGCGCCTCTCCAAGGCGAGCTGCTTCTCTTCGCCGACGCTTTTGACGGCCTCCGACCAGTCAGGCGGGGTCAGCTTCTCGATTAGCCGGTTCCGCTCCGCCAGGAGCTGCTTCAGCCGCAGCTTGGACTCTGCGGCGTAGGCCCTGAACCTGCCCGTCTTGATGTATTTGCCGGGGTTGGCTCTGGCTATAGCCGCCTGTCTATTGCTTTCGGCGATGTGCTGCTCGACAAGGACATAGCAAGCCTGCAACTTGTCGAAGTCTGTCTTAATAGCCAGCGGATATGTTACGACGGCTTTTTTCATTTTATCCCCGTGCTAAAATTCCTCTCGCCCTTCTGAAGCAGGCCTTTCTGCACGCTATCGGTAAGCTGCTTCTCGGTCACCACGGAGCCTCGTATGTTCTGGGTGACGTTGACGGTAGTGGCTCCGCCTCCGGCCCTGGCCTGCCCGCCTTCCATCCGGGACACTCCATACAGAACGCCGCCGGCCACGGCCGCGCCGCCGGCCAAGGCAATCCATCCCGCCGGCCCAGCGAATGCCTGGGTCAGTATCTGCTGGACCCTCAAGGCCTTGAGAGCGTTTATCATCTGGCCGATGGCTCCGACGAAGCCGGCCGCAGAGCCTATCACCGTCATTATGGCGCCGGTCAGCATTATCGTGTTGCCTATGCTCTGCAGCATCTGGTTGTTCGACATCTGCATCGCCACGCCGAGGGCGAGCATCGTCGTGCCCATGTATCTCACGCCTGACGACATCTCCATGAACGCCGACTTGTTGTCGACGAGTGTTTTGCCCATGCCGCCGAGCGACTCATTCATGTTGGCGCTTGAATGCTGCACGTCTACCGACGTTGCCCGCACCTGCTCGCCGAACGCCTTCAGCCGCGGAGATGCCTGGTCTTTTAGCTCCAATATGACACCTACGTTGGTTTGTCTCATAGTCTCATAGCTCCTCCGTGTTTTATTGTGTCTTTAACTGCCCCGTAAAGCAGTATGCTGTTCACCAAACTTTGCGGCATGGCGTCGAGCTCGTCTACCGTCGGCCTGCAGCCGGTCTCGACAATGACGAACGCCTCTTTTGCCGCCATCGGTATGGGCTTCCTCATTTGCAGCGCCACGAATATGCCTTCGGCGAGGGCCTTTCTCACGAGGCGCTGCCTGCTAAAGGGATTGGCTTGTAAAGCCCGTCCATCTCCTTCACCAGAATCTTGTACTGCTCGCGAGTCATTCTTGTGTCGAGCGTGTCCTTGTCGACAGGCCCCAGCGACCATTCGATTACCTGGTTGAGAATGAATATCTCGTTGATTGCGTCGTTGTCGATGTTGGTCATGTCGACCAAGAACTCGGTGCTCGGCATCGTCTCCATCTTCTCCAGCTCAGACAGCAGAATCTTGCCGTCTTTTCCGAACGTCTCCACCGGTGTCATGTATTTCCTCAGTTCCGCCTCATGCAGGCGGGCGGTCACCCTGAGCACATCCTTGTAAATCGTGGCATGGTCGCCGTTGCCCAGGTCGACCTTGACGGTCTGCAGTTTCATGCTGCGCCTCCTTCGATTATGCCTATGCGGCGGCGCCGATTGTCACGCCATTGTCTGCGTGGAACTCGGCATGGATAGCGATGTAGTCGCCGACGCGGCTGGTTATCTCGTATATGGGCAGGTATGCGCTTCCCGAGAACTTGGCGTTGCCAGCGGTCTCTCCGGCCGGGTAGTACTCGAACGCCCTCAGCGCCTTGTTCTCCCAGTGCCCGGCCAGCACCGTGTGCGTGCCGACGTCCGTGACCATGTTGAACAAGAACTCGGCAGAAAAATGGACGACGAATATCGACGGCCCGGGGCGTTCGCCGCTGGAGCCGAATGTCGTGACGTCGTTCACTTTGTATTGTCCTGGGAGTCCTCTGAGTTCCTTAATATACGCGGATAGGTCGCGGAGCTCTGAGCCGTCGTTGAGCTTGAATACGCTCACCTCTGCGTCAAAATAGGTGTCTTGGTCAGCTGCCATGGTGTCCTCCTTCTGTTAGTAGTCCTCCATCTGCTCCAGCGAGACGGGTATCATTATGCCCTGCAAGAAGGGCTGCGTGTCCATCGAGTCGGTCAGCGTAACGGCTGCCCGCAGCTTCACGACATAGGCTATGCTGTCCTTTGCCGTTCGCAGCAGCTCGGTCAAACCCAAGGCATATCTGCACAGTTTCCTGAATCGCTTCTCCACGTCGTTGTCGCCGACAAACACGACAATGGTGATGTCGTTCGCGACATACAGGTTCGCCAGCCTCTGCTCGTTAGGCATCCAGTCCTCGCCGTGAAACGCCATAGACGGCTGGGACGGCGTCGAAGCCGGCAGGCTGCCATCATAATATTTAACTGGCTCCACAAGCAGCGAGTCGCCGTACCTGGTGTTGAGCTCAGTCACCTTGGCCGCCATGTTGGCTTGGACATAGGCAGACAGTGCATCAATAGCTCCTTCCAAAAGTGCAAGCGTCATGTCAAACGTGCCTCCTTCGCTTTGTCGTATATGTAACTGTGTATCATCTTCATCCAGCTCGTTTTGTCGGCTTCTGTGAGCGCCACTATTTTCCTCATGGGCATGGTTCTCGTTCCCTGTTGATGGTAGACCGGGTACTGCATGGACGGCTCCATTATCAGTTTGAGCGGGTCAATCGTCACGCGCATTCCGGTACCGACAGCAAACTGGCTCCGCATCCATCCAGTGAGTCGCAGCAACGGCTGGCCCGGGAAATGCCTCATCTTCCAGGCCTCGTAGCGCAGGCTCAGCTGCGGCCACGGCGTGCCACCTCGACTGCCTTTTGTGTCAAATTGCTTGGCCTCTATGCGATGAAAATCCTCGCGTATCTTCTGCCACACCGGCTTGAAGTTCCGCACGGAGTCCCCGTACCGACTGACCGCCCTGGCCAGTACCGTGTGCCCGAGCATCGTGAAGGTCACTGTCAGCATCAAAACTCCTTGTTCTTGCCGAACTTCGGCCTTGACCACGAGTCGTCGTCGACAGGCTCCGTGTCGCTGCCCACGTTTTGCTCAAAGAAGCTGAACGGCAATGCCTCGGCCGTGGTCCCGGTCGGCAGGCTGCCTTCCTTCAGATACTTGAGCCCGTCTTGGTACTGCTTCCAGTGCATGGCGGAGGCGGCCGTGCTTCCCATCATGCCCTGGGCTTCCGGAAACATCGCCCGCTCGGCCATAGCCGCCGCGCCCACTGCGTTCAGCTGCCTGAGGAACGTGACGAACACGGACGGCGCCGCTACAGGCACCACAAGGCCCCTGCCCTGCAGGACGGTGTCAACCTCGCCCGCTATCTGGTCTACATAGGCCTGCACCTGGGTCAGAGTCGGCGTGGTTGCGGCGTCGTATGTCCTTGTCGGGTTCAATGTCTGGACGTCTGCTGTCGTGCAATAGCTCATGCGACCCTCCCCCGATTGACCTCCCACCTGGCGAGCAGCACGCACGGCAAAGGCGGGCTCTCGTCGTGGCCGCAGTTCTCCGCCTCTATGTAGCCGATTTCCTCGTCGACCTCGCCTTCGCGGATATTGACGGCGTGATTGATGAACGGGACGACGGCGTTCCGCAGAGCTCCAGCCTGGGTCTGGTTGGTGACATTGAAAGCCAGGTCCATTCTTACTCTAACTAGCATTGTTGGTACCTCCATTTTGTCGCTAGGTAACTGCGCAGAATCTCGGGGGCGGTTGGCTCCCGGTCGTAGAGGCGAAGCTCGCCGATGCCGCCGTGGAAGTGGTCCTCGCCGGCCCTGTAGGCCCCCATCACTTGCGCCCCGGTGGTCGAGTACAGCGTGTATGTCCCCAGGCCTGTCAGCTCCTCTTCCTTGACCAAAGACCCGTTGACATAAATGCGCTGGTGATGAGCCGTAGAGGAATACGCGAACACCACATGCATCCATTCGCCTATCGAAAAGGCGTCGACGTCTGAGGCAAGATTCCGCCAACCGCCGTCGACCTTTATCTGGTGATACAGCCTGCCGTTGACAATCAGCCCGAACGAGTATGACAGCCTGTTGGAAAATATGTAGTCAGTGCCAACGTTGGACTGCGGATAGACCCATGCCTCCAGAGCTATTCCTTCCGTCGGCGACAGAGGCACATGCTGCCCGAAGTCGATAACGTCATCCAGGTTGTCAAAGTAGCGGCCTGTGAGCCGCCACAAAGCACCCGTGACCGTCCCGGCATAGCAGTACCTGTCCATCGAATGAACCAGACCTTGACGGCTCAATTTTGAATGCCAAAGCGGGAGATGGAAGACGCATCCAGCGAGGACCGGAGGCCTGTCATAGCCGTTAATCGTTATGTTAGTCGGGGCGTCGCCGTTGACGGCTGGCAGGCTTAGAACAGCCCGCCTTCCGTTGACGGCAATGACGCCTTCCGTTTTTGTGCTTGAAGCCTTGCCGTTCAATACAACAGTCATTCGCGCTACTCCAGTTCGTACTTGAATATCAGTCCGTAGGTCCTGCCGTCGGTGTTGGTCCACGCCGCCGTCACGGCATCAACCGCCTTGAACGACTTGCCCGGCTTGAGCGAGAGGCTGGTCACTGCGTTCGCGACCAAGTCAATGCTCAACAGGATATTGTCATAGGCAGAGTCGACGCCGTCGTCTTTGGTCAACACGAAGTTCTGCGTCCCCGTCGTCGGAGCCGCACTCAGCGTCAACTCGACCTCGACCAGCTTGAACTTGTAGCCGGGAGCCAGCTTGTGCGTGCCCACGACCATGTTTCCGCTGCCCGTGAACGGCGCCTCAATGACCTCTGGCTCGCGTGAAATTTGCGACACACGTCGCTGCGGATTAACCATGTCAAACCTCCTAGTAGTCAGACTGCGCTAGCACTTAGGCGCCAGCGTCGTTTATCTCGTCCGCTTTCGGCTCGTCTGTCTTCGGCCTGTCTGGTCTGCGAACATTTTCGACGACGGTCTTTATCTTGGCGCCTTGCATCTGGGCGGTCTGGACCAGCTCCAGCGCGCTAGCCTGCTCTAGCGCCTTGTAGTCGTTCTTGCTGACGTCGACCGTGGTCTCTATCCTTATCTTGGCTCTCATGATGTCCCTCCTTCGTTCAAGACTCCGGGGAAGGCAGGAGCCCGTGCGCTCCTGCCGTCAGTCGTAGTCCTAGACCTAGCTGTTGACTATCTGGATGGCCGTCCTCGGGTCTCCGTAGCCGGCCGCGAATCGGTCGTCCACCCCGTAGTAGAACTCGTTCTGCATGAACACGTTGTTGGTGTCCGGCTTGTCCATGGACACGAACTCCACGTTCTTGCGGAGCTGGAAGATTATCGGCCTCACCTCGACGGCCTTCGTGCAAAGCACGTACCATGTCGTGGCGGTGCCGTCTATCCATGGCGACGGGAATATGAGCCCGTCGACGAAGATGCCGGCCTCCGGCCGCACCGTCCCGGCCACTCCGGGCAGAAGGGCGTTGCGGATGGGGATTAGCATCGTGGGCGAGCAGACTATGGTGTCGGGCATCAGGCCCATGACGACGCCCTGGTCGTCCTTGAAGTTCTGCATCGCCACGAACGCGGCCAGCAAGGCCGCCCGAATCTCGTCGGCCGAGTCTGAGTAGTTGCCGGTGAGCTGGTTGGCAATGGTGCCGCTGTCGCCTATCTCCCGGGAAGTACCGAAAAAGGCCGCCGCGTCATAAGCCAGGAGCGTGGCGCCGTCGTCCAGCTGGCTGACAATCACCTGGTTGAAGTGACGGACCGCCCTGTTGGCGAGCCCGCGGATTCGAGGGGCAATCATCCCGTACTTGTCGTCTTCGTAGGTGTCGCGGTTGACGGCAATCGTCCCCTCGTAGTGCTTGTTAGTCAGGGTGTAGTCATAGGCCTTGGGTGATTTTACCTGTCTCTTGTCCTTCCACTCCGACATCGTCGGGTTGGCCCCGAGCCATCCGTAGCTTTCCTTGTCGGTCGTGCTGTCGAACTTCGTGGCAATCTCGGTGTACAGCGGCTTCTCGGCGAACGACTCGTCGAGCGCCTTCGTGAAGATTGCCCGGTAGTTCGTCATCAGGCCGGCGAGGAAGTCTGAAGTTACTAGTGTCATTGTCGGTTATCTCCTTTGTCGTATTTTGTTAGGAAACGGGCTTGTCCGGCTCGTCTTCCTGCTCAAGGAAGGCTATACACTGCGAGTTATAAGTAAGGGCGCCCTCGAATCTTAGGCAAGCGTTTTGAGTATCTATCAGCTTCTGCTGCTCGACCTCAAGCATCACCTGAAGATTCTGTCTGTCCTTCTTGAGCTCAACTAAGTCCATATTTTTCATCAGTCCGTCTCCTTCAATTTTATTTGATGCTAGGCACTAGGCAATACACTGTATGTGTATATGTAGCGGGTGTTGGTTCCGATAAGGACCTTTATGTAGCCGGCGATTGTGTTCGCGTCTCCCGTATCCTCATCGTTAGCCACTTGGCTATCGTCAGGCAGCTTTGCGAAGCCAGCCCAGGCAACGTTGCCGCCTCCCGCATCGACCGCTATCGGGTATGGCCCCGTTGTTACCGTGCCGTGGAGCGCCTGCATGCAGTGCAGACAGTAGGCTTCGGCGACGGTTCTGGTGCTGCCGCTGTCACTCTCGAGCTTGGCCTCGTAGCATCTCATGGCGCTGCTCAGGTCGCCCTGGTCGCCGCTGCCTTTCAGTATAGGATTGGACATGACGCCAACAAGCTTCGAGCCTGCGGCGCCTTCGGCGAATCGAGGCGATACTTCTATGCCGGTGACGCCAATGGTCCCGCCCGTTGCTACATTCGGCTTAGACTGGACAGCCGTAACGTCACCGCTTGTGGCAGTGTAATTCCTGCTGTTTATGCGCACGCTCTTTGTGTCGGTGTCTGTGAGTATCTGCAGGTTGTCGGCGACACCGCGTATTCCTGGTCGTTGCCCAATGTCAACCCAGCCGCTTGTCGCGCTTGAGTATTCGACAAGAACGCCTATAAGCTGGTAGCTAGTGCCAGAGTCGTCCATGGTGGCGTCGTCAATCGCGAACATTGGCTGGCCGACCATTGTCTGTGCAATGCTTGTCGCGGTCAGCTTGAATACGCCCGACGTGTGGACGCGGCAGTTCTTGTCGCCGTCGCTGCCGGATGAGTTGTCAATCTGCTCATACGCAATGCCGACAAACTTGAAAGTGATGGTCGTCGACATTGGCACAAGATAGCCGTCTCCGTCAGAGCCTACCATCGCGCCTTTGTAGATGGTCGCTGACGCGGCCACCGGATAGCTCTGCAGTCCCGCCTCTTTGCGGGGTATCTGCGCGTCTGCCGACAGCGTCGACGGAATGCCCAACACTATGAGCATCGTCATCGCCATCAGCAATACGAACCTGTGTAGTCTCTTTTTCATGTTCGGTTGTTCTCCTTCGATTATTTGT
>Ga0315533_1003024_pt1 | contig 11338 bp, 11 predicted proteins | sample SalMarSW160130MG_FD_203081 | JGI IMG/M metagenome (GOLD analysis project Ga0315533, IMG submission 203081) | Salt marsh sediment microbial communities from the Plum Island Ecosystem LTER, Massachusetts, United States - Salt Marsh Sediment SW1601-30 ...
AGAATGCTCTCGTTTTATAATCAGAAAAAAATTTATATATTTTTCTATTAGAATTTTGCACAAAGAGAATTTAATCTCTTATCAGATTAGCAAGAATTCAAACTTGTTCAATTTAAATCTACCTCTAACGAGAGATAGATTTTAAACAAAGATTTGTTATTATTATGCTTAACAATTTGGAAGCTGTATTTTGTAGAGAAAATTGTAAATACCTTCCTTTCGAGTAACACAGTTTCCACATTAGGTTTAAATAGAGATAAAATGTATATTTTGACATATTTATGATAATTCATTCATAATTTTTCTAATCATTAAAAACATTATGCCGAATTTCATCACAACAATGTTAGGTATAACGACTGCTCTAATCTCGGCATCAATGTTTACTGTGGGTAGCGTTTTACAAAAGAAATCTGTTGAATCTTCTCCTGATATGAGGATTCGAACTTTATTAAGACGAAAATTATGGTTATTAGGTCTTGCCCTAGGAATATTTGGAGGAGGTCCATACGCATTATCCCAATATTTTATTGGTATTAGTTATACTCAAATATTAATGTCCTCTGGATTGATTCTTCTTGTAGGAATTTCTAAATGGTTTCTAAAAGAAATTATAGGTCCTTTAGAATATTTAGGTGTATTTTCTATTATTATGGGTATTATTCTATTAGGATTATCACAAATTTCTTCAGTCAATGTCACACTTTTTACACCCAATTTTATTAGAAACCTTATATTATTCTATTTACCTCTTTATTTGTCCTCCTTAATTGTTTTATGTTTGCATAAACGAATGAATGATAAAATGCTTGCATTAAGTGCAGGTATATTCTTTGGATGTGGGGCTGGATTTTCTCAAGCTGGTCTTCTATCTATCATTAGCAGAGCATGGCTACCAACAATTATCTTCTATACTATTTTAATCGTTAATACAGTTTTAGGAACAATTACGGTAAATATAGCATACCAAAAGGGGAAAGCTATTACTATTGTACCCATTCTAAGTTTAGGAAATTATATTTTACCTGTAGTTTCTGGTATTATAATTTTTGACCAGACTTTCTCACCAAAAGTTAATTTATGGATTTATTTTATTCCTTCAGTAATAATTACGATGATAGGGATTTTACTATTATCTCGAATAAAATTCTCTAATGATGCAACAACAATTATATATGATGAATCTTCTTATAGCGAAACAGAATATCCTGTAGTAATTATTAAGTATAAAGATTCAGATAACAGTTAAATACAAAATAAAATTTTAACAAACTAAAACACAAAACTAATGAAGTGTGCCCTTTGTTCTCGTAGACTCAGCTTAGTGGAAACCACCTTAAAATGTCGATGTGGACAATGTTTTTGCTTTACTCACCGTATGCCTGAGTATCATAAGTGTACTTATGACTACAAGAAAGATAAAGTCAAGCTCGAGAAAATTGTTCGCCCCAAAATAGAACAGATATAAATTTTTGTTGATTATCAACAAAAATTACATTAACATTTCATCGAGAAGAACTACTACAGCTGCAATCACTATCTGATGATCTGTATATATGAATATTGCACTTTGGTCTGCATCTCGGTCGAGGTCTGCATCTCCTTCGAGGTCTGCATCTCTTTCGAGGTTTGCATTCAGGATAACATTCAATTTCACATTCTGATTCTTTTCCGGGACAGGCCACTCGTTTTAAGAAATCAAACATAGCAGCAGCTTCTTGAAGGTATTTTCTGATGAAAATACCCAGATCACTATCACGTGGATTGGTAACAGGAATTCCATTAGCTTCAGTTGAACTAATATTTGGATTTGCTGAAGCTTCAGCAATTATCGCAAGATAACTAGTCCATGTAGTGGCAACTGTTAAGGCAACACCACTGCAACATTCATCCCTACATTTTCTTCTCAAGATAGCTTCATAAGTAGTCTGAGTTAATTCAGTTAATTTTCTTGCGGCATCATTGAATAATTCAAAACGATTCCTTTTCTCATCATTTGTAAAATCATTCAGAATCGTTTCATTTGTTTCCGATACAAGTTCGGAGAACTTCTTCAATTCTATCGCAAGGGCTTCGCCTATTCTCTCACAGCAGAGTTCGTCTTTACCGTAATCCATCTCGTGTTTGTTTCATAAGGGAAAATAATTTTAGAAAAGTTTTTATGCCAATAAAACTCACAAATGGTGTTATGAAACAACTTATTCATTATAAAGATGAATAAGTTCTAATGTACAGATATAAGCATTTAGAAGTTGTAATATCTTGTCATACCTCCTCCCTCGTAGACAGTCTGAACAGGATGACTGTATCTGTCTTCTTCATGCTCATCTTCCGAATTCTCACTCTTTACCTGTTCATCATCAGAAGAATTCTCCTCATAACCACACTTTTCGCCCTCACATCGGCAGGAAGAATGTTTCTTGTGATGTTCGGATTTTCTGAAGCATGGCTTAGGTTCCTTCTTTTCTTCCTCACTATCAGAGGAATCCTTCTTGCATCCGCATCCATGGTGAGAAGACTTCTTGTGATGCTTGGATTTTCTAGGGTGGGGTTTTTCCTCCTTTTCGCTTTCTTTCTTCTCCTCCTCCTTCTCCTCATCCTCACTTTCTTCCTCCTCAACATATTCTTCTTCAGATTCATCGTTTTCCTGTTGACGGGGGTACTTCTTAGATTCGGGTTGCTTGAACTGAAGCTCAACTACTTCTCCTTCATCTTCACTACTTTCATCACTCTCATCTCCTTCTTTCCTTTTAGGGCATACAACAGTAGAAAGGATAAGCTCAAGGGCTTTCTCAAGATTTTCTAATTGTTCCTCGATAAATAGGCTTAGCTGAGACATCTGTCTAGGTGCCTCTTCACCTAATGCCTCAGTCGAATTCCCATCCGAAACCTCACACTCAAGGCATCTGTTAAGAATTGCGGTAACAATAAGGGAGAAAAATGCTTGAGAGACCTTACCAATAGCTACTGCAGCAGATTCACAGCAAAATTGAGCACAATCACTGTCTAGAACAACACGATACGCTTCAACTGCTTTATGATAAACTCTCTCAAAAGACTTGAATAACTTCTTAAGACGACATTGGTCGCAATCAACAGATAAAGCAGCAAGCGCATCGGTAAATGTAGTTGTGAGAGACTCTACAAGTAGATAAAATTGTTCATTGACGAAATCGCAGCAAAAATCCTCCTTTTCGCAACATGTCACCAATGTGCAGGGGGTTTTCTTTTCGCGAGGCATGAATACTTTTCAGATAACAAAGATTTTTTTCCAATTTCTTGGAAGTTTCGGTAACTTTTTCATTAATGTTCTTTATTCATAAGAATGAAGAACCAAACCACTATGAGAAAAACTAATTATTTAGTTAAGTAATATAAATGTCCTATTTGTTCTGGTTTACTCAAATTCACCAAGGTGAATCATAGCGGCCACGGCGGTAGCTGTGGGAATCATGGGAACTTTGACTCTGGGAGCTGTGAGAACTGCTAGAGTCGCTTGACTTGGAATGACTCTCGAAACGAGATTTAGATTCATTGCAACCACAATCGCGAGATTCTTTTTCAGGGCGTTTCAACTTACGAGGTTTCTCTTCAGGGTATTTCGGCTTCTCTTCGGGGCACTTCGGCTTGCGAGGCTTCTCGGGGCAAGGTTTAGGCTTGCGGCGATCACAGGGCTTGCAGCAAGGCTTGCACTTGAAGCAGGACTTCTTCTCAGGAGGTGGTCCGCAGCGGGTGAACTTGAGGCAAGGCTTAGGCTTAATAGGGATAGGAGGTTCGGGGCATTTAACGGTCTGAAGAATTTGTTCTAATACAGCCTGAAGTTTTTCTTGGAGACGTGCTAATTTTTCCTGAAGTTGACCTGGACTTGAAGCATAATAAATTGCAAGCTGTGCGGCATAACCAGCAAAAGCGATACCTACGCATTGAATAGCAGCTGCAGCTGAGTCACAGCACTTTAGTTTGCATAGTTTGGATCGGGCACGAAGCTCCTCTAGAGCGGCCAGGACAGAAGCCTCTTGGTTAGCGACAAGTGGATCGCTTGTTCCTGCGATAGCTACGAAGAAGATATCGAAACTTCCTTGAGTGCCTGTATTGCCATCGTATTGAGTTACTACAATACCTGTTGCGTCTCTCACACCCTTTTCGTATTCACAGACGGCCTCATTGATGGCTTCGCAACACAATCTAGAACGTTCGTCGCACATTGTGCCTTCGTTTTTAATATAGCTAAAATTTTTTCAGATTTTTTTCAAGAAGCTCCATATTTCTGAACTTTCCGCAACGAATGAGTTAATTTTTCTATTGATACTCTTTCCGGATGAACATGTATAAAGACATTATAGATTCGGGGGATTCCATTATCTAAGAAAAATTGTCTTTGTAAGGTATATCCAGCTAAATTATTTTCTCGAGACCTAATTCTAGCTACCAAAAGTTTAGATTTATCAGAGATATCATAATTCGATTTATCACCAAGATAATAAACGTCTTGCGTTTTGATATTATTCTTTGCTTCAGGTGTAAGTGGAAGTTTTGCCAGAATTTCATCAGAAACATCAATACAAGCAGATTTTATATCTTTTGGATAGGCATCTACTGAAAGATTATATTGACGATCACGAAGGGAAGAAATATTCAAAATAAGATGCTGTGTAAATTCTTGACCTGATGAATCTGTGTAGATAACCTTAATTATTTCAGTTCTACCAGCTGGGTGAACTAAAGGCAAGATTTGTTTTCCTGTATTTCGACTAGTTATAGTTAATTGCTCAAAATCTGAGCGAGGCAGCAATGGTGTATTTTCTGGCATATTCTTATTACCTTCAATTGCATGAATAAATTTTATTTGAATGCCATCTTCCAGTTGTTGAGTAATGGCGACTAAATTATTCAATGATTCGATCGAAGTGATTTCAGCTGCATCTGGAATAATATGAACAATAGCCCCATGGACACTGTCAGCATAATAATTGGCATCCAATTGTATAAATGATCCTGAGCTTGATTTATCCCGAACTAATAATTCATATATGATTGTAACCATACACGAGACCGGATCTATAGCAATATAAGCTAAGGTAGCATTTTTGCGAACAGAAGTCACATCTATAGAATGATTGTGAAGATCTCGGAAATCTGAAAATTTTAAAGGAATAAGAACGAAATTATCGGGAACATCAAGATGATATTTTTTCTGTTCGAGGGTCAAAGATTTAACAGAAATTTCTGGCAGAGGATTAGATGGTAAGGTGATAATAATCCATTCTTTATCGATAAAAAGATAAATTTTACTACTAGTTCGATCATCAATACGAGATTTATTTCTTACTTTTTGAATTCCATGGCCACCACAGAAACGATACATTTGCCCAGATTCTAAATCAAAGAAATAGAATCTACCTGGAGATACTTCGAGTGAACCATTGTTATAAAGTCCATCTCCCGACACTAGAACATAGCCCTTCTCTTCGGGTGGAGATAATTTTGATTTAGTTTTAAATCTTTTATCATGTGCAGTTGAGATGTCACCTTTGAAAATTCCTTCGTACACACGAGACATGTTCTTTATATTAAATGGAAAGATTTCAAACAATTTATCAAGAACTCTCTTCAACGAGAATTCACTTCTATTTTAAACCAAAATAGAAGCGGTATTATACTATTTATCATCAAGAATATTTTCACGTAACTGATAAATAGAATCATCCTTAATTTCAAATGGAGAATCGGGTAAGCTTGCTAACAAGTCTCCGGCAAATTCTTTCCTTTTTCTATTCCAGAGTTGGGGAAATTCTCTATATATTTTGGTTACTACTTCCACATGTTTTCCGTTTAATTGAGTGAATAATTCCACTATTTGCTCATTATACATCCTAGATTGTTGTAATATTTCTGGATTAGTTCGTTTTGATACATAATCTATAGGATATTTGTCTGGATTTTCTCGAACTTCTTTAACTAGATTCCATCTTGATTCCAATTCCTCCGATATACCTAAATAAACCGGATATAATATTACTACCCTTGGCCATTTCTTTAGGAGTTCATTAAGTGTAGTCATTCTATTTTAAAATAAATACATTTCTTTTTAAAATAAATTTATTTTAAAAAGAGATGTCAGAGGTAATTACTGAAGCAGATCTCTTCTATACAAATCATCCTTTTGTTTTACTTAATAAATATTCTCCAAGTCAACTTGAAAATTGGTTTGGGCCTTCTGATCGTCCACTTGATAATGTGTTTATGTATAAAAGTCAACTTCTTAATGATATTTGGCAAAAATATTGCCGTGTTGATCTCGTGAAATGGGATCCTATGCCAGACGCAATATTTTTCGACTATTGTTCTCAAAAATTTCTTTCATTGAACCAATTTATGAAAAACATAGATAATTATTCATTAATGGCTCTTCAGCGGCTTCAATTACAATTAACACCTACCTATTTGAGATGGATTTCAAATAGATCTCAGGCGGATCTTGAACCATTTCATATATTATTAGAAAGAATAAATCAAAAAGTTCAAAAGGCAATGGGTAATTTTCTAGTAGTCTGAATAAAATTAATTTAAGCGTGGATTACCTAAATAAGCACCAGCATCATTTCTTACTTCGTTGTTTAAAATATTTTCAAGATTAACAAAAATGCGATAAAGTTCAGCAGAACCACTTATTTGACAATGGTTATCTCGATGACGCCATTGACCGAACTTTTCTAGAATTTGTCGTCGAAGATGAAGCAAAGCCAACCTATGAAAAGCTAATGCTTCGCATGGAACATTAAACCCCTGAATATTCTTCCAAAGAACTCCCCGTGATAAATCGAAGAGTTTTAATAATTCAGTTGCACTATAATTCAATGTAATTTTGCCATCGGAATAAGTAATTACACGTGCTCTTGTGGCATAACTTGTTTTTGAATTATTCTCTAAATTAAACTCACCATAAATAAGAATATTATCTGAAATAAACTTTTCTATCATATTTCGACGATTTTCATAATTCCTCGAGAATTGATATCCTGGTTGAAGAACTTCATCATCTCTGTATTTCATAAGAAAAGCTACTCTATCTTTAGCCATAAAAATATCATGTATAGATGGTATCTTTGATCCTACAAATGACCTTTCTAAGATAGATTCATAATATTTAATATTGGAAAGATAGAAATTATAAGCTGCTAATCCTATTCTTTTTCGTGGAGGAATATACATACCTATTTTTGACGATAACAACATTATTGTACGAGGGTAACGATCAGAAGAAACAACTTCACGGAGATAAGGAAACGTTTTCTTTATATTGGATATCTTATTAAGAAGACATATTTGTTTTTCATGATCTAAACTACTTAATGAAAATCCATAAGCTGAAAAAATATCTCTTATATATGATTCAGGTAAAGAATCGAGAGATTCTTCAGGGGGTATAGCAATGGTAAGTTCGACGATGGGTGTAGAATTTCGAGAAGATGAATCAACTTGTGTTTGTTTATTGGTTGATTTGGGTATGTTTGATTGTTTTGATGTATACATCAATCCAGCTTGATCTATGTTCATATTTTTCTGTAGAGAAATTTGTTAGAAATAAAGTTTTGAGTCTTTAAAATAGTCAAAATCTTGATCTTGTCTATTATTCTATTTTTCCATTTCAGTGATAATCTATTCTTAAATAGCAGTTTTAATATACTTAAGGTAATGTAGTAGAAACAACATTATGATGTTGTTTAAAAGTTTAATACATTTGTTTCCTTGACATTAGGTCAAACATTTATGAGTTCTAATAGTTTTTCAATATATTGAAAAACTATTACCAAAGTCCTGATATCCTTCCGGCAAGAAAATACCATACAGATATTCTATATAAAACAGGATAGTTATTCCAGCCATCTTTTAAACATACATCTCCCGAATGAATTTGGTGCTTTCTCAATTTTGTATTGGAAGACTTGATGATTTGTGTACTTCTTAATGCAACAGATGAATTTGTAGCCAAAACACATTTGGCGACTTCTTGTGCAGACAGATCGGTATCTGGTAAAATAATTATGGTTGGTCTCGGCATATTATTTTATTATACAGAGATTTTCTTAAATAATTTTATGAGGATTTCCATTATATTCCGAGATAAACAACAATTATCGATAGAAAAGCAGATAACGACATCCGCATTAATTATGATAAAATTATAAAAATGAGATATATAGAACCATATTCCTATGCGACCATCATCAATAAAACAAGATTTTTCCTTATTTTAGAATATATTATTCAATCATACCAAATTCAAAAATCGGCAAAAAAACGGATCTCAAAAAGTTTCTTTGATCAAAAAGATAATTCCTGATGAGCGCTGAACCAATTACTCAAATTCCTGCGGTCGCTGGTCTTGCTCGGCGGTTTGCATCCATTTCTGTACCAGGAATAACAGAACCACAAATAGTCTCCAATATCACTGTTCCACAGGCTCCTAGTGATCCTCCTCATGGAAGAACTATAGCGCAACGTAGAAATCCACAAAGATTTCAGCAACTTCGAGCAAATGCGAGAAGGCGTGAGCAGCAGCTTCCTTTACTCGAAATCGAGGCTGTTGATTTTAATCTATATACTACTGAAGAAATTGACCTTTATGCTGTAGTTAATGTTACGGAACCAGGAGATTATGGCCCTGGAACTGTTCGGGATACGCGAATGGGTCCATATGATGATACTATCCCATGTGATACTTGCTCGAAAGATATTCGAGGATGTGTGGGGCATATGGGTAAAATTATCCTACCTCAACTAATGCACCCATTAGCTATAAATGATATTATCCTAGTTTTATCTTGTATTTGCAATTCTTGCACTAAGTTACTTGTTACCAAATCCGAATTAGATCGAGAAGGTATAACCCGAATGACTGGCCATAAACGTCTTCAAGCTATTAAAGAATTAGTTAAACGATTAGGTAGACAGTGTCAGCAAGTTGCTAGTGATCCTACAATCGTAAAATGTGATGTAAATCCAATTTATGCTAAACCTAAAGATATTAAAGATGATTATCTTTTAGCTTATACTTACCCTGGACGAAAAGATAAAACACCTTTCTTTAAAACACCATCAGAAGTCTATGAGATTTTGCGCCATATTTCGGATGAGGATGCTCAACTTCTTGGTTTCACACAAGGATCTCACCCAAAGGATATGATTATTGATCGTTTAATTGTTATCCCATATTGCGCTCGGCCTGATTTGTATCAGGGCGAAAAATTCTTCCCAGATGATCTTACTACTATGTATATGGATATTGTTAAGAAAGTTAGGCAATATAATGATCCAACTATTGGTGAGGCTGAGAAGACAAGTCACCTAAAGGATCTTTACTTTAAAGTTAGTCATTTTATGAGAAATGATGGTCGATACAGTCAAGGCAATGTAAAAGTTTATACAGATGTAAAGAAACGTATTCAAGGTAAATCGGCTATTATTCGAGGACATCTGATGGGGAAAAGAGTCAATTTCGCAGGCAGAACAATTGTTGGACCTGCAGCATATCTCCGTGTAGATGAAGTAGGCATTCCTCGTCAGATGGCTGTTAAGTTGACGCGCCCAATCAGAGTACTTGAAATGAACAGACCTGAACTTCAAGCTAAATATGATGATGGTAGAGTTACTCATATTACTCCGGTTAGTGGTCCACTAGCTGGTTCTCGTGTTTTAATCACAGATCAATGGCGTCAGCGTAATCCCGATCGGAGATTGCAAATTGGAGATATTATTGAGAGAATCTTAGAAGATGGTGATATTGTTCTAATAAATCGTCAACCTACTCTTCACAAACAGAATATCCTAGCAGTTCATGCAAAAATCATTGATGATAGAATTGTAAGAATTAATCTCTCAGTCACCACCCCTCTTAATGCAGATTTCGATGGTGATGAAATTAATGTTCATGTTCCCCAGACTATTGAAGCTTATGCTGAGGCGGAACAATTATTGGCAATTTATCAAAATCTCATGAGTGGTCAAACAAACAAACCTATGATGGGAATCGTATATGATTCTTTAACAGGTGCATATGCTCTAACTTATTACGAAGAGGAATTTATTCGACTTACTGAGGAGATCGAAGAAGTCAGGAAGCAGATGAATAGAATAGATGAGAATAGTGATGAATTCCGACGATTAGAGGTTGGCATGACAGAGAAAATTACTAGAAGAGCGGCAGTTGAACCGAAAACTCTCCTCGATCCTGTAGTGTTTGATCAAGCCATAATGACTGTAGCAGATTCACCACAATTTGATACTCTTAGGGAAAGAACTAATCGTTATGGTGTTCCTTGGTACAGTGGACGTGCCTTATTTTCTGCTTCTTTACCAGAAGATTTTGATTATAATTATAGAGGTGTTGTTATCAAGGATGGTGTTTTGCTCCGTGGAGTACTTGATAAAAATACACTTGGCAATAAGGATGGAAGTATTATTGCTGAAATGTTTAAGCAAATGGGAGGTTTAGTAACTGTTGATTTTATGAGTGATGTTCAATTTGTTTTGAGGGAATTTCTACAGGAGCGTGGATTTAGTGTGGGATTAGACGATTGTGTTTCAAATAGTCCAGATTTTCGACGAATGATTGATGAGGCTGTTGCTGATGCGACAATGAAGGTTCTAACCCTAACGGGTAAGACTACTAATCGAATTCTAGCAGAGCAAAAAGAACGCAAAATTGGCGGTCTACTGGATGTTGCTAAGGCTATGAGTGATAAAATTGCTGGCGAACAATTTAGTCCAGAAAATGCTTTAGTTATTATGGCTAATTCGGGAGCAAAGGGATCAGCCTTTAACATAACTCAAATGAGTTCCTTGTTAGGACAGCAAAGAGTAAGTGGTCAACGAATCCCTGCTAATTTACCTGGCAATCGTTCTTTACCTGTGTTCGAACCAGGTGATCCAGATCCGAAAGCACGAGGTTTTTGTTATAATTCATTTAGTACTGGACTAGAACCATCTGAATTTTTCTTCCATGCACAAGGTGGACGTGAAGGACTAACTGATACAGCTATTAATACAGCGCAGACTGGTTTTCTTCAACATCAAATTATTAAGGCCTCTGAAGATATTCATATTCATCCTGATGGAAGTGTACGCACAGTTGATAATGGTATTGTTCAGCCCGTTTATGGTGGTGATGGTTATGATGCATCAGAACTCGGCAATATAAAGATACGGGGCGAAACTGTTCCATTCTTTCGTAATATGTATCAATTGACTGATAAGATTAATAGACAATTTGGTGGTCAATGAATAATTTCAATGTTAACATTGAAATTCAAGGGAGGTATCATTAAATAACTTGAAA
>Ga0315533_1003025_pt1 | contig 11332 bp, 7 predicted proteins | sample SalMarSW160130MG_FD_203081 | JGI IMG/M metagenome (GOLD analysis project Ga0315533, IMG submission 203081) | Salt marsh sediment microbial communities from the Plum Island Ecosystem LTER, Massachusetts, United States - Salt Marsh Sediment SW1601-30 ...
CAAGGTGATCGCCATCCCCGAGAAGATGGTGAGCATCGTTTTAAAGTAACCTGCCGCCAACGGATTCATCACGCTGCTTCCTTGAAAAGAACCGTCAAATAGGATAAGAAGAAGGCAGTAAAGGGGCCTTAGCTCAGTTGGGAGAGCGCTTGCATGGCATGCAAGAGGTCAGGGGTTCGAATCCCCTAGGCTCCACAGGAATCCGGAAAAGGTCTTCCGGTCAGTGTTTTCGGAGATGCGATCACGAGCCCGGGATTGGGTTTTCTCGGAAGTGCCCTTCCTGACAGCACTTAGTGGTTCTACAATGAGTCCCCTAGGCTCTCCCTCCAGAACCTACCGCCGGAACACCACGTAACGAGAAAATGATGTTCAAAAGTACACTTCAAGCCCACGCGCACGTCAAAATGAAAGTTCTCCAAGCGGACCTATAGGCTCCAAGGACCTTCGTGACACTCCCATGATTGAAGTGCCAAGCCTTGTCTAGATGAGAGAATAGGTATCCTGTCCCGGAATTCCAAGTGACCGAACCATCCGTGGGTGGCTTTCACGCATCGACAAGGACGCCAAGGAAGCGCGCGACCGCCGGATCTTCGATATGTGGATGGCGTGCTATACGCAGCAAGAGATAGCAGAACCGGAAAACATTGACAAAAAAACGACGTGGCTGCTCAAAGGCTGTGTAGAGAAGAGAGGCAAGTGGGCAGACTACTCCCCGGACTCAGCTTGCAGCTCCAATTGTTCTACCCGGTCCTCAAGCTCATAGAGCTCGTATTCCAGGTCCTCTATATCGCCCTCAAGATCATCTATCGCCCTTAACAGCTTCTCCAGCTGGGTTCCGAGGGCTTCAACCTTCGCGGTCACTTCCCCCAGACCAGTCTCGGATGGCTCAGTTTCACCACTTAGATCAAAGAGCACTTGAAGGATGAAGCTTCTCTTAAGCCCTACAACGACTTTCAGCTGCTCTACAGTCGTAATAGGGACAGCTTCTCGGAGAGCCGCCATTGTAGCGCCCTCAAACATTACGAGCTCCTCGATATAGCGCAGATGATCTTCTGTAATTACAGGTGGTCTACAGCAGATCTGGAAAAACGCCGCAAATTCCTCCGGAGTTATCGTCTCCTCGGACTGGCTGCCACTGAAAGCAGCCCCCACAGTTAGAAGCGCCACAAGCAACAACGCCACAGCTACTCGTTTCAACATCTTCGCTACCTCCTTTACATTTTAATCACTGTTGACGCCTGGCTCAGTAAACGGAACCTAAAGCCAAGGTTTGACGCCTTTTCCCTCACGTTGTATTATACAGTATGACACAATCACAGTGATAAGGGGGTGACGGATGGCTAAGAAGGTAATCTCCGACAAGCTCTCGATCTACATTCCGCAATCGAAGATAGACCAGAAACCCGTTCAGCGCTTGATTAGGCTGGGAGACAAAAACGACCGCTCGATCAACTACATGGTCGTAGAGGCGATATTAGAGTATCTGAAAAGGGAGGAGAAGAAGGGGTAGCAGGGCAATAATAATGTAACTGGTGTTGGAAGTGAAGAAGGTGCCGATGACAAGGGCGGCTTGGATCGTAATCCTCTGCTTTTCATTTGCAGTTGGGACATTCGCAGGTGAGATTACGATCGGATCGTTCAACATCGAATGGTTTGGTGACGGGAATAAGGTAAGGACAGACGAACAAATCCAGTTGCTTGCCGACTACATCCGAAGTCTTGAGGTTGATATTCTTGCCTGTCAGGAGATCAACCCCAAGGGAGACAAGTCCGGCAATGGCGTAGCTGATTGGGACGACCTTCTTCGCGAGCTAGGCAACGGCTTTAATGGATGGTGCGGCGCTACCGGCATACGCCAGCGACTTGCCTTCATCTGGCGACCCGATCACGTACAAGTCACAGACCTAGGGGAGCTACGTGGGATTGAGCGTGAACCAGCACCCGGAACGACTAAGAAGACCTTCCCCCGAATTCCTATTACCGCCTACATAAAGTCGCTGGATGGTGGGGTTGACTTCCGGGTAGTGGCCGCGCACCTATACTGGAGTGACGATAACGCCCGATATTCGGAGGCCGAACGCCTGAACGAATGGCTAGCAGAATACCTTGTTGGAGGATACGACAGGGATGTCGTCCTGATCGGCGATTGCAACACAAAGCCGATGGGGGATGGCGAGTCTCACACCTCCGTGACGATCAACAACCTTGAACTGAACAGCTTGTTTACCTGCATTTCCAAGGGCCACGACGAATTCACAACGCCAACCTCAAAGGAAAGATACGATCATGCCTTCCTGAGCAGAGACTTCCTCAATGAGTACGTGGATGGATCTTGGGACGTGAGGAGAGATCTGGTCGGTGTTTATCCCGATGTTTACATGCGAGATATCAGCAACCACGTTCCTGTCACTCTAAGGATCCTCGATGAGGATTTCGATGACTTGCCACCCGGCGAGTGGGGCATCTAGGGAGCATTGCAGGGTTATCTAAAGAAGCTGCAAAACGCCGCATCAATAGGAACCGCTTGTTGCCAAAGAACGACATTAACAGCAGGTGTACCCTATCGAAACACTACCCCAGCAACATTCAGTAGCATCACGTCTTCATCCCAAAGCGTTTCGTCTGGGTAGCGTTCTAGAACGGTATCTCGTGCTTTCTTCTCTAGGGTAGTCACGTCGAGCGTTTGTAGGAACTCGAACTTGGTATGGTCTGCCGATGGCATCCCCATTTTGCACAGGGCAGCCGTTGCAGCTTTCTTGTTAACCTCTCCTTCAGGAGCGAGGAAAACGGGCACGAGCTCAAAGAAGACTTGTTCTCCTTCTTGGGTTCGTTTGATGCGCTTTACAAGGAAGTTGAACTGTACCCCACGGGCACCGGTGAGCTTTGGCTCTTTGACCTCGCGTAAAGCGCACAGTCCGCCGAACTCGGGACTACCACAATATCGAATTGCCTCATCGGTAAACGGGTGTCCTAACGCGAGGAAATCTAAGTGGCTGTGTCGTATAGCCTTCTTGCGATTGAAAGTGACATTCTCATAGCGGCGTTTGAGTTCCTTTTTCTCTTGTAAGCAAGCAGGGAGCAGAAACTCGTAGTACCCTTTGGGATCGCGATTAAAATTACGCCCGTGCCTACGGACAAACTCCCGTATGAACTCCCCAACGTGCTCCAAAGTCAAAGGGCTTTGGATCTCGTGTTTGAAACGCTCTGGATTGAACGGAGCGATAGACCTACTGAACAGGCTGTCGTAGGCGAGGCGATAGGCTTCTTCAGCCTTCTTGACGGCTGAGTCAATCACCTTTTGGGAGGGTTTAACGGAGCCTTTAACCAAGCCGCCCCGATAAATCTTCTCGTAGTCTAGGTACTCTTCAAACAGTCCGAGGAGACCCTCTTCGATCTCTTGAATCGTCTCACCGGTGATCTTGGAGAGACTCTCTGCAGCAATTCGAGTCTTCTGTCCTAGGTACTTACGAACCTTTTCCTCAATCGTGTCGGTGTTCTGGAAGTTGAACACCAGAACGATCTTGTTCTGTCCATAGCGGTACAGGCGGCCGTAGCGCTGGGCGAGACGGAACGGATTCCAGGGCAAGTCGTAGTTGATCTCGATATGGCAGAACTGGAGGTTGATACCTTCGCCTCCAGCTTCAGTTGAGACAAGAAAGCGTACCCGCGGGTCATCTCGAAAGCACACTTGGCTACGGCGTTTCTCATAGAGCTTCATGTCGCCGTTTATTTGCACGCTGCAGCCCTTACCGTAGCGCTCTTCGAGCAGCTTGCGAAGGAACGTTTGAGTGTGGCGGTATTCGGTGAAGATAAGGACGAGTTCTTTCGTTGGCAGAGAATCTATAGCCTTGATTAACTCGTGCGCTTTCCCATCTTCAGGGACGGGCTTGTTGATCAGGTCGTCCAGCCATTTGATCTCTAGCTCCCCCTGGAGGAACGCACTTCCGCGTTCAGCAACATCTCGTTCCTCGGTTTCACCCTGGTAACGGGCGTCATATTCGCCTTCTTCCCAACCGGCCTCTTTTTCGACTCCCCGCTTGAGGTTATCGCGTCTCTTCTCCAGTGCGTGTCTTATTGCCTGGGTACTGCTGGCAGCAAGCTTCTGAAAGGTGGTCATCACAAAACCGATTGCTTTGCGGTGCGGCTCTGAGGGATCTTGCTCAGCGTAGCCATACCCTTCTTTGAGGTAGCTCTCTAGAGCCTTGTGAAAGGCTCGCTCGCCGGTATCAAGCAAAGCGACTGGTACGGGATGGACCTCCATCTCCTTGAAGAGCGGCTTGCCGTTGGCGTCCGTAACCTTCGATTTTCGGTTGCGAAGCACGAGCTTTGTGTAATGCACCGCATCAGGAGATTGGCGTTCCCACTGGTCAAAGGTCACAAACTCATAGAGGAGTTTCAACAAGTTCTGGAACTTGGTCTCTTCGCCCTGGTGGGGTGTAGCTGTTAGCAGGAGCATAAAACGGCAGTGGTCACGTAACTCCTCGGCTAGGCGGTAGTTGTGGGTTTTCTCGATCTTCTGAGGGGACCACGTTCTTGCTGATAGTTTGTGTGCCTCGTCGAAGATGATGAGATCCCAGTTGCGTGAGGCGAGTACGAGAGACTTGTGACCCGGGATCTGTCCGTTCTTCTGAGGACGATCAAGCTTCAGTGTATCTATTGAGGCAATTACTTGGTTGTTATGTTCAAACGCTAGAGGTCCCTGTATGTCTTCACGGTAGATGACGAAGTCCACATCGAACTTGTCTTTCATTTCTTCTTGCCATTGGGGCGTGAGTCCAGCGGGAGTCACGATCAGCGTGCGATTCGCCTGTCCACGTTGTGCCAGCGCGTAGTAAATCAGGCCTGCTTCGATAGTTTTGCCTAGCCCTACATCGTCCGCGATGAGAAAGCGTTGATATGGGCTCGACATGACTTCATGGGCTATGGTGATCTGATGGGGCACGAGGTCTGTGCGAGCGTTGGAGAGCTGTCCATCGCGATTGCAGACCAGGAGATACGCTGCGCGTTGCTTTAGTTCAAACTTCCATGTGTCATCGCAGTGACCCTGCTGTAATAGGGTGGTGGGCGAGGGGATAACCTGAAGCTCGGACAAGTCAAGGATTCTGGTCTCTGTGATGTAAGGAGGATTTGAGAACACGGTGCATCGAAATTCGACCTTGGCTTGATCGCCGCGGACGTCGAGAACCGTGCCAAGTCCAAGCTTCTGATGGTGGGCAGTCTTGGGGATGACGCGATCGCCGCTTTCAGCCACTTAGACACCATCTCCTCGCCCGGTGTCTACTAACAGCCCTCGCACAGAGAACTCCCTGGATTGCCTGGAGCTCTTCAGCAGTGATGCCCCATAGCTGAGCCGAGGCTTCATCGATCTCTTTTTCGATATTTGCTATCGAGTCTGACTTCCCCTTGGCGGCGTCGGTATGACAGCGCTGGGAGAGGTTCACTAGCTGCTGGTGAGCGGGATCGACAGGATCATACTTCGGAATAGAGATGTTCTCTAGGACATGAGGGGATGGATGAAGCACAATGTAGCTACGAACAGCCAGCTGAGCTGGCGAGGAATTAAGCAGTGCTGCAATGAAGTGAGCCTCTTGCTGTCGTGAGCATGACACAGCAACGATAGTGTGATCCGGTAGACTTGCTTTCTTGGGCTTCTGGTCTTCAGGACCGCAGACCCCGCAACGCACATCGTGGCCAACTTCTGGCCACATAGCTTTCCACAAGCTCATCGTATACGGCCCCACGTTATACATTGACCAGAAGGGATCAGTAGACTTGAAATACTTTTTGTACCCAGAACGATTTCTAAGTTGCTTCTCAAAATTCTTGAAGTATGCGTAGGTCTTTGGGTACTTGTGTTTCATAGTTTTATCGGGAATACCAGAGCGCTTCTGAGGATCCTGGGCGAGGATGATGTAGGCCGATGGCTCCGCTTGCCAGCGCTGCACATCGCGACCTCGAAGTAGGGGATAGACCAGATCTGATTCTATAACCATTTGAACCTTGTCAACCTTCTTCTTCCCTACATCGTGAAGATTCTCAATAAGCAGGTCGCCGTTCGGCAAGCGTTCGAGGATGCGAATCCAATAACAACCGTTAAGCCCACCAGTATTTACCCCTTCGTATGCCTTGTACTCGCTAGAACCGAGAACCTTTCGTATGCCCGGTAGAGTATTTTCAGGGGCAGTGAGCCAAGGTGATGTTATCTCGTCTTTGTTGACAGGAATGGCCGTTAGTTCTTGCCTTTTCGTAGCCTCCAAAACCTCATCCAAAGACCAGTCTTGACGAATGCGACCGCGGACTGTCTTTTTCCACACAACGTAGGGGACCGGATAACTGAATGGAGTGGCGGATTTGTCGCAAATGAAAGTTGCCGTACGATTTGCGGCACCTTCAAAAGGTTGAAAGTCCGACATGTCATTCACAGTAATTGGTTTGATAACTACACGCGCGTCATACTCCAAGGATGCTTTGTCGGTTTTGATACCAAACTCGAAGCGTCTGAAACCGTCACCCGCTCCTTTGGTCTTGAATACACTTTGCGTGATAACGAAGCCTAGTTGCCCATGGAGGCGCAAGTAATTGTTCACTGAGGAATAGGCAAAGAGCATAGATAGGTCCTTTTTACCTCCTCCAAGCCTGCCCTCTGATCCCGAAAGTGAGAAGAGACCGTACCTTTGCCAAAGGCTTTTCTGGTCCATTCGGTAGTCTTCGGGGAGGTTTTCCCAATTGACCCAGGGTGGATTTCCTACAATGTAATCCACTTGTTTGATGAATAGTGGCGCGAAAGCGTTCTTTATAATCCGCGCCCAAATGCCGTTTCGGTTTTCCGCAGCTACCTTCTGCAGCTTGCGGTAGAGTTGGCGATGTGAGTGGAGATCAGAGATGGACAGACCCTCTTCTTGACAGCGAAGGATGAAGTCATCGGCGGAGTACTCATTGTAAATACAGGTTTCGAGAATTCCAGCGTATCGCCCAATTTGCTCACGGCTTGCTGTAATCTCTGCTGGAATAAGGAACTCACCAACAGTCGTCTTTAGCCTTTTGGATTTTCCCAGTTCTGCCCCTGCGAACAGCTCGCCGTACTCCGCAGGAGTCATGATCGAGTCACATAAGTAAACTGGAAGCTCTACTTGATCGGCGAACCTTACTAGATCCCGAATCGCCAGCAGGTAATTTGTACGTGCTGCCATTACTGCCAGCGGGTTTAGGTCAAACCCGATAACGTTGCTCAAGATGCGTTGCAGTAGTTCCGCCTCGCCATATCCGCATTCATGGCGGTGCTCATCAAACCACTGCTTGATGCGGTTGATTGCTAATACAAGAAAAGTTCCAGAACCGCATGCGGGATCGAGGACCCGTTTGTCAGGATCACCGCTGTAACCAACTTCATTCAATACGTGGTCTGCAAGCCAATCCGGCGTGTAATATTCACCGAGATCGTGTCGCACGCTTTTCGGGAAAAGCTGTTGGTAGAGATGCTTCAGTAAATCCCGACTCTCGTTTAGAGCGACGCTAAGGGTGCTGGGATCATATTCGTCTAGACGCTGGACCAGGTCGCAAATGACTTGAGCTATCTGATCGTTCCAAGCAGACAGGTACCAAGAAAATAAGTCGCCTTCCAGGAAGTTTGTGATTCCAAGTTGGTTCCAGATCCCGCCTTGTTCAAGGTTTTCCATCTCGCGCTTGAGGGCAGAAGTTGAGGAAGCGCCGACACACTTCTTGATGGTGGACGTACCTAGGGGGCTGAATGAGGAGACAATCTCTGCGGCAAGGAACTTGATGAATATGGCGTAGTAGGAATGGACGGAGAAGAGGAGTTCTGCAGCTTGTGTGCTTCGAGGGATCTCATATTGTTCTGCTAGCTTTTCGACTTTGGTGCTTCGTCCTTCCACGTCGTATCCACAGACTTCGCCGAAGAGGATCTTCCACTGATTGAAGAAAGTCTGGGCTCTGGGATCAGTGGTTTGGGTGATTTGCTGGTAGAGCTCACGAACGCCCTTTTGAGCAATTTCACTATCTGCTCCGAAGTCCGCTGCGAGGTTGTCTGGGATAAAGGCTTTCCCTTGAGCGCCAAGTGAGACAAGTGCTCTCAGCAATCGCTCAATAGTATGCTTGGTTACTGGCCTTGGACTCTCCATTTCAAAGTTCTTTCCCCGATAGCGGACGAAGACGATCATGTTGCCATCGGTCCCTACTCCGAAAACTTTGGTTGGATCGATGTGTGCTTCTGCCTCAAAGTCCCTGAAGCGTTTCTTGATCTGCGCGATTAGCTTCTTAGTTCCCGCTGCGGTTTCGCCTGCAGTGATACGATCTGACCCTTTTGGGTTCTTGTACTCAATGGTTACTCCAGCGTATTTTGAGTCAATCCGCCCGCCTGCGAGACCATATTCATATCGGGCTCTGATCTGTAAGCCAGCTTTTTTTCTGAAGGCGTCTAGGAGACTCTCGCATCCGTGGCGAACATCCTCCTCGGACTTGGCCCACTGGGCGATCCCTTTCATCTGATCTGCAATGGTTTCTGCTTCTCTTGATATCAGCTCGTCGAGGTTTGTGGTTGACACGTGTTTCCCCTCCTCAACAGAAAATCCCTTGAGAGGTGTTCTACGGTAATATAGCCACGGCTGGATGGTAAGACAAGTTTCTTCGCTTATTTTCTGGATCCTAGCGATTCGAACCTACATACAGGTAGCTGCGTGTCTCACTTTCCGTAGTCTTGCGCCTCAAGGATAGGGACACCTTCTGGCAACGGAAGAAGGCTTATGTTGCGAGAACGCAAAGCTGTCGGCCCCTATAGCGGGGGCCGAATCAGCGGAACTCAACCGTTCCATCTTCTGAGAAGAGCGGATCTCCATGGATTACAAGTACTACATAGCATCCATCTTCTTCTCCCGAAGTCAGCCCTCGGAACTCCGTCTTCAGCAGTAGTCTGAGCGCGCGGTAGATCTCATTGGCCAGCTGTTCGCAGGATGGGTTGACCTTAAGAGACACGGGCGGAAGCGGGCCAGTACCGAAGCTTATCTGAGTTGCCGGACCGGTTGTCACGAATCCCGCTTCATCCAGCATCGATGCAATTTCCTCACCAAGTTCCTGCCTGACCGTACTACCCCCCTCACACTTGATGTGGATTTTCGTAGTTCCTTCGCCTACCTCATCCTTGGCAGCTCGCAGTTGCTCAACGATTGCCCCACGCAAGGAGACATCTAGAGGTTGGAAGAAAGGCTGCAGTTCGAGCACCGCAGTTCTCTCCTCCAGGCTCTCGACCTGGGAAGCAAGCAGCTTGAGTGCCTCTTCCTTCTGGATGTCGGGAAACAGCGTCGACGCAGTTTCAATAAACGGAGAAAGCTGATTGCCGAGTCTTCTCACCTCTTCGAGCAACGCGTCCCGATCAGCCGAAGCCTCTTTACTCTGATGGTAGTCCACGATTGTCAGCCCGATCAGGGTTGCGGCCGCTATTAGCGAAAGCGCAACAAAGGTCCGGAAGAATCCATGATGCCGGGCTCCCCACGTATCCTTGCCCTGACCTAGGGCAGCACTCAGTATCCCACAAGCAGATGCTACCAGTATGGCAACTACCTTGAGAGCCAACATGATCAGAACTCAGCCTATGGAAATCTTCGTCTGTGGTCAAGCCATAGGTAGTCTGTGCGTCGGCCGACAGGGCTTTTGCCAAAGCAGCACTCGGAACCCCAGACCAATGGGTCGGCCATAGTGCATCTTGAGCGAACTCAGTGCAACCGCACTCAGAAGTGACGGAAGAAGATTCTAGGTATGCTGATGACGTCAGGCGTACTCAGCGTCGACGTACAGAAAACTCGCTTCCACCACCAGATAACTGATCGAGCGGTCTCTCTTCTCAGCAAGCTTCATTAATCACTCAACGGGTTTCTCCGCCATCTTCGACTGCGGAATGTAGATCGAGAGCTTGTCTAGGATCTCCTTCTTAGGCATGTGTTCACCCCCCCCGTCATCGGTTAAGATCTTATCGGATGTTGTGAAAATGAGTCAATGTCGAGTTGTGGACTAAGCAGCGAATAAGGAGGTTGCTATGGATGTGGAAAAAAAGCATAAAGACCGCTTTCTATTCCTTCATCACCTATACGAAAAGACAAATGGCGATATCCATGAACGACAAAACATGTACGAGTTAGGAAGTGAGCTAGGCTTTAATCAGGACCAGACGAAGCTCGCTTACCAGTACTTGAGGGGTGAAGGGTTGGTAGAAATCCATGGCATGCCTGCAAAGATAGGAATAACACATCTTGGCGTTCGCACGATCGAGGATGCCCTATCAAAGCCAGACGAGCCCACTGACTACTTCCCACCCGTTAACATCATCTCGATTGGGACGATGAGCCATTCAGTCATTCAACAAGCCAGTCCCGGTGCTCTTCAGGAAGTGAAGTATGGCGAGAGCGAGATCCAGGCGATCCGAGCTGTTGTTGAAGAATTGAGAGGGAACCTGCGCGAGCTGGGACTCACTGACAAACAGCAGCAGCAGGCTCAGGCGGACGCCTCAACGATTGAAGCACAACTTGCGTCGCCAAACCCTCGCCACAGCATAATCAACGACTGCCTTTCTGCGCTCAAAGGCCTTCTTCTGGCAGCGGCTACTAGTACTACTAGCACGGTGATCATTGATAAGATCACAGCCCTCCTTGGAGGGTAGGGAGAGAATACATCTACTAATTTCAGCTCAACTTCCGCAGATCTACACCCACATCGCAGCGACAATGTGGTCTACCATTGGATTTTGTACCGGTGCTGGGGAGACCCTCAGCCGAGTAGGTCGCGGTGAATCTTCACAAACCGGGCGAAAGAGCGATCGAAGGTTCGCTCCACCTCTGTGGGAAAGGCGCACCCCGGCAACTCTTGGTGAGCGAGATGATAGCGCAGGCACTCGCAGCAGTTTCCCTTCCGCTCGCACCCAGGGTAGGTGCAGGCACAATCGCTTGAGTTCCTCTCGTATCCCAAACAGTGTGTCGTCATCACTGACCTCCCTTTCCGGCAGACTCTACCCAGGGTGAAACGTGGTTTCAATCCATCGGATGAGCTCCTATAATAGGCGCCATGATCCAAACACACAAGATCGAAGAACAGGTCGGTTCCCTCACCCTCCCTGGGCTTCCTCCAGGGAAAGCTGTCATCCCCAACTACGACGGTTACTCGATCTGCGCGGTCCCCGGCCTTATCCGTTCTCTCCTTGGCGAGAGGGTGGAGGGTTCGGCAGAGCTGATCGACGCCGTCCATTCGATATTTCCTTCTACGGCCAAGAAAGTTATCCTGCTTATCCTCGATGGGCTGGGTTTTTACCACCTCCTTGATCTCCTAGAAC
>Ga0315533_1003026_pt1 | contig 11331 bp, 3 predicted proteins | sample SalMarSW160130MG_FD_203081 | JGI IMG/M metagenome (GOLD analysis project Ga0315533, IMG submission 203081) | Salt marsh sediment microbial communities from the Plum Island Ecosystem LTER, Massachusetts, United States - Salt Marsh Sediment SW1601-30 ...
CCTGCTCTTCACTGCTTGCCATACCGGATTCGGGCTGAGGGATACCGAGGTCTCTCATCACCTCACGGAAACGGTCCCTGTCTTCAGCCAAATCGATGGTCTCGGTTGAAGTGCCGATTATCTTTACACCCGCCCGGGCTAACTCGTTAGCTATATTCAGCGGCGTCTGGCCACCAAACTGGACGATAACGCCATCGGGTTTCTCCTTCTCATAAATACTAAGGACATCCTCAACAGTAAGCGGCTCAAAGTAAAGCTTGTCGGAAGTATCATAATCCGTGGAGACCGTCTCTGGGTTGCAGTTGACCATAATCGATTCATATCCCTCATCACGGAGGGTAAATGCGGCGTGAACACAGCAATAGTCAAATTCGATACCCTGGCCGATACGATTAGGACCTCCGCCAAGAACCATAATTTTTCGCTTGCTCGAGGTCGCAACCTGGTCGGGTGCATTGTAGGTAGAAAAATAATAGGCGGCATTTTCGACGCCGCTTACCGGCACCGGCTCCCAGCCCTCTACTATGTCGAGCGAAATGCGCTTTTTGCGGATTTTCGGCTCATCAATACCAAGAATTTTAGAGAGGTACTTGTCGGCGAAACCATCCTTCTTGGCCTGAATCAGCATTTTATCAGGAGGCATCTTGCCTTTGTATTTCAGAAGATTTTCCTCAAGCTCGACGAGTTCAGCCATTTGCTCAATAAAGTATCGCTTGATGCGGGTCTTTTCGTAAAGCGCTTCTATATCGGCCCCTTTACGCAGGGCTTCATACATAATGAACTGCCGCTCGCTGGTCGGAAAAATTAAAAGATTTAATAGCTGCTCAAGGGAAAGAGTGTTGAAATTCTTTGCAAAACCCAGGCCATAGCGACCTATCTCAAGAGAGCGAATGGCCTTTTGAAATGCCTCCTTATAATTTTTGCCGATGCTCATCACCTCGCCGACGGCACGCATCTGTGTGCCGAGCTTATCCTCGACTCCCTTGAACTTTTCAAAGCCCCAGCGAGAAAATTTAACCACAACGTAGTCTCCGGAAGGCGTATATTTTTCCAGCGTTCCGTCTCTCCAGTACGGTATCTCATCGAGAGTCAGCCCACCAGCAAGCAGTGAGGAAACGAAGGCAATCGGGAAGCCAGTTGCCTTCGAGGCAAGTGCCGATGAACGTGATGTTCTCGGATTTATTTCAATAACAACCACCCGGCCGGTATCAGGGTCGTGGGCAAACTGGATGTTCGTGCCGCCTATGACCTTAATGGCATCTACAATGTCGTAAGAGTAATTCCGGAGCTTTTTTTGCAATTTCTCATCGATAGTAAGCATTGGAGCAGTGCAGTAGGAATCCCCCGTATGAACGCCCATAGGGTCCACGTTCTCAATAAAGCAAACGGTTATCTTCTGCCCTTTTGCATCCCGGACAACCTCCAGCTCCAGCTCTTCCCAGCCAAGCACGGATTCTTCGACCAGAATTTGTCCCACAAGACTTGCCGAGAGGCCACGAGCAGCAACCGTCCGCAGCTCCTCGATGTTAAAGACCGCCCCGCCTCCGGTCCCACCCAGTGTGTAAGCCGGACGAATAATAACGGGGTAGCCGATTTCATCAGCGACTTTTTCAGCTTGCTCAACCGTAAAGGCAAGCTCGCTTTTCGGCATCTCAATGCCCAGCTCATTCATTGTCTCTTTGAAAACACCCCTGTCTTCACCCCGCTCAATAGCATCAATCTCGACACCAATAACCTTTACGCCATACTTTTCGAGCACGCCGGCGCGGGCAAGCTCCGATGACAAGTTAAGTCCGCTTTGGCCGCCAAGATTAGGCAAAAGGGCATCCGGCCTTTCCTTCTCAATGATTTCAGTCATAGTCTGCAGGTCGAGCGGTTCGATGTAGGTTACATCAGCCATACCCGGGTCGGTCATAATCGTCGCCGGGTTGGAATTGACCAGCAGTATCTCGTAGCCCAGCTTTCGAAGCGCTTTGCAGGCCTGGGTGCCGGAGTAGTCAAATTCACAGGCCTGGCCGATTATGATGGGGCCGGAACCAATAATCATAACTTTCTTTATGTCGTTTCGCTTCGGCATTCAAGATTCTCCTGTTTTATGCTTGGTACGTATCACGGGCTTCCAGCCCGTGATACCACGGCCAGGATGGCCGTGGTACTTTGCGGCAAATTAAACTACATATTGCCCGGGCTGTCAAATAAGAAAATTTATAAGGTGGGTAGTAAGAGCTTATATCTTGATACGTTTGAGCTTGCCGAGGTCAAATAGCTCATTCATTCGATATGAACAAACAGGGACTATACCGAAAAAATCAGCATAGGCCCTGAATTAGTGCAACACTTTATGTCACACATCAAGGCCGATTATTCAGGGACTGAGAACTGCTCCTCAAGCCAATGTTCCGCCAGAATAGCAAAATCCCTGAAATTGATAATATTATCCCAATACAGGTCTGTCTTGAGAGAATTCGTATCAAGCCACTCATATGTCATTATTTTCAGGTCTTGGTAATTAACCACACAATCATCGGTGAAGTCAGCTTTAGCAAAATCAGCTGAACGCTCCGAGAGGATACACACGCTTTGATACAGCCGGATATCGTCAAAATATACGATACCCATACCACCGGTTTGCGGATTATCTCTGTCACCAAAACCGATATAGAGCTTCTGGACATTGGTTAGATTAACGTCGTTAAACTCTGACGACAGGAAAATATTCCATCTATGCCATTGTCCCTCTTTTATATCAGTCATATTACCATCGTATGGTACAACCGCAATATGGCTTGGGTTGTCACCATCTTCCAGAGCCACATACATCTGCTCAGTAGCATTAGCATCGTTATTCGGGTCACCATAGAACCATAGCGACAACACCTTAACACCTGCCACAGTCCAGTCCTCGGTGAAGTTAAGACTGTTCGGTCCAACCGTCTTTGCTGAGGCCTCCGAATAACACCGCATATATGGGTTGTCAGGATTAGGATATGGGGGGTCAATCGGCATGGGCTTGGAATCAGTGGTGCCGTCATTCTCGTAGTAATATGGCATCGAGTGTGGCGAGCTATGAAAAATCGAACTTTCCATAGAGTCTGTTCCATAGTCATTCCAGTGATAGACCTGTGAGCCGGTGTAGTTGCCGTGAGCACGTACATCAGTAAACCAGCCGTCTAACCAGACGTACCATATCCTGCCGCCTGGCTCTCCGGGCGTATAATTGTCTCCGTATGAATCCATATCGTCCACAACAAGATAGTTTTCTGTCGTAAAGTGCCAGACTTCACCCGTCCACTCGTTAAGGTCGGTAGTATTAACCTCATCGACAGCCCAGTAGTAAGTCGTGTTCAATTGAAGTGGGCCGAAGTAATCCGTGATAACAAGATATGGTTCGTTCACGGTATCTATCAGAGCCGTACGGTCATTAACATCATTGAAATCTTCGCTGTAATAAACCTTATGGCCATTAACATCATCCACATAAAGTCCTGGAGTCCATTCGAGCTTAAACTCATCGCTATGCAAAACAACCGTTGCGTCGTTAGGCGGCCTTGGACAATGCGCATATAGCAGAGCATTACAATCTTCGATATAATATTCATCCGCACCCATATCGACGATAGCTTTACCATAAAAGTCGCCGTCTATTATTCTCGGCTCACCATCAATATCGGTTTCATTAGGCCCGGCTATGTAGTTTGGGTCGCCGGCATCGATGCAGGGTGAGCAAGGTGTCAGGTGATAGCCGTCCGGCTCCAGCATCGGGTCATCATTGATGTTGCCGATGCCCGGCCAGCCACCCTGGATATCGCTATAAGTAACTGAAACACCATCGCTGTTCGGACCAATTTGTTCGCCAACATTGCCCCAGAGGATACAGTTCGTTATTGTTGTTCCACTCAAGATACTATATATTCCACCGCCTAGGCCATCAGCCCAGTTTCCGGAAAACGTACAGTTTATGAGATTCGCATCTGCCCCAACATTGTACATCCCGCCGCCGTATTCTGCCGAGTTCCCAATGAATATGCAGTTGATGATATTTGGAGCTGACAAAACCTCGTATCCGCCGCTGGACATCCCACCGCCGTATTTTGCCCAGTTCTCAATGAATATGCAGTTGATGATATTTGGATCTGATGAAGCCCCAAAGCCGCCATTATACATCCCGCCGCCGGCGCCCCATTTCGCCGAGTTTCTATCAAATGTGCAGTTGATAATATTTGGACTTCCACTATTGCACATCCCGCTGCCGCTATAGTCAGCCGAGTTGCCGGTGAATGTGCAGTTGGTAATCGTCGGATTGCCGCCGGAGTTGTACATCCCGCCGCCGCGGTCGTCCACGTTTTCCCAAGGGCCGTTTGCATTGCCGGCGGTGATGGTAAAGCCGTCAAGGACGGCCGTTGCATCTGTTCCGCTGCCGGTTACAACGTGATAGCTGTTGTCAGCCCGGCAGGGGTCGTTAAGTAAGTCACATGGGTCAACGCCCAGGCGGTCATTTCCTTCAAGGTCACCACTGAGGATGGTTTCGTTGTTCGGGTCATTCGGGTCACGGACCTCCCACGGCCCGCCGCCGGGTGGAAACCCGCCGTAAATAGCAACATTGTTGATTAGTCCGAATGTCGCCTCGCGGTCGCCGGGCGTAACTGTGTAGCCCTGGTCAGGCTTATACGTTCCCGCAGCCACCCGAATCTCATTACAGTCGCAGTACTGTACAGTTACGAGGGCGTCTTGCAGGTTTGTGAAAGCATTAAGCCACGAGCAGCCATTATTGGCCCCAGTAGCATTTGCATCAACATAAATCGGATAGCAGCAGGGCCACCAGCATACATTAGTGTCTTCGCAGTCGTTGATGTCAATGCAATCGCCTGTCATTCCGCAACAGTTTGTAATCGTACCAAGCGACTCAGCATTTTCATTTACCTTAACTATTAGCGTAATACAATTAGAATCATTAGGTCCCAATGTGCCGATATCCCAGGTGACTATGCCGTATTTATGAATCCCTCTATCGCTGGCCCATATAAAGTTCACTTCGGGCGGTAACTCATCAGTAATTTCGACATTCGTATCGCCATAGCCATTAGCAGCGTAGCAGATGCTGTAGGTTATGTTAGCATCTGGGACGACACAATCCCAGTCATTGACATCATCAACCTTTGTAAGCGTCGGGCAGCAAACAGGCGTGTTCTCTTCAGCGCTGACTAAAACCTCGTTACCATCTCTTATTAATTTGCACTCGTTTGTGATTGTACTGCCCGGTACGACGCATTCCTTCACATTAACTTTCAGCGTAACGCAGTTTACATCCCCGGGCTTCAGTGTCCCGATGTGCCATGTATAGGTGTTGTCGTAAGGATTGTAGTTGGGATCAAAAGGATTATTAGGCTCGACCTCATCCGGCAGTTCATCAATGAGATTCACATCATTAATATCCGGGCAGCAGTTCGCATCACCGAGATAACTGTAACAAATCGTGTAGGTTATTATTTCACCCGGCCCGGCACAATTACCATCGAATGAGGCCATTACTTCGTCGATTGCAAGCTCACATCTGCTGTCAAGGGGAAGCTGGATATCATCAAAGTAAACGATACCAGCCCCGCCCGATTGCGGATCGTCTCTATTACCAAAACCGATATAGAGCCTCTGGACATTGGCCAGATTCACGTCGGTGAACTCGGACAAGGGAATACTCCACTTCTGCCAGTGTGGCTTCGTTATATCATCCATATCGCCATCGTATGGCACAACTGTAACGCTGTCGCCACCTTCGAGAGCCACATACATCTGCTCGGTGGCGCCGGCATCATTATTTGGGTCGCCATAGAACCATATGACCAACGATTTGGCACCGCCTAAGGTCCAGTTTGAGCCGATAGCCAAATCAGAAGTGCTCACTGAGGCCTCAGAATATAAATACAGCGGATTATCAGGATTTGGGCCGCCGGCTGGCTTGGAATCCACGTAGCCGTCGTTCTCATAATAAAACGGCATCGACACACCACTGCGAACAATCGTACTCTCCATCAGGTCGGTGCCGTAATCATTCCAGTGATATACCTGAGAGCCGGTATCGTTACCCTGTATGGCCCCGCTGACGTCCCAGCCGTCCCGCCAGACATAATATATGCATCCGCCGGGCTCACCGGGAGTTTCAGCGTTGTCGCCGTAATCATCCATATCATCAACAATAATGCAATTGCAATATACAGGCGTGTTCTCTTCAGCGCTGACTAAAACCTCGTTACCATCTCTTATTAATTTGCACGTGTTTTTGATTGTAATGCCTGGTTCAACGCATTCCTTCACCTTGACCGTCAGCGTAAAACAATTTGCATCCCCGGGCTTCAGTGTCCCGATGTGCCATGTATAGGTGTTGTCGTAAGGATTGTAGTTGGGATCAAAAAGATTATTAGGCTCGACTTCTGGCGACAGTTCATCAATGAGATTCACATCATTAATATCCAGGCAGCAGTTCGCATCACCAAGATAACTGTAACAAATCGTGTAGTTTATTTCATCCCCCGGCCCGACACAATTACCGTCATTGATGTCGTCAACCTTGGTAAGCCTCAGCTTGCACGTTTCTGGAGGCACCTTTTCCAATGTCAACAGGGCCCACTCGGTGGCCAACACGTTCCCGCCATGAAGGTCGCTAGGTCAGGAACCATTTGCTTTCTGAGCATTTACGAGCGCATCGGCGAAATCGGAATACCAGTCCCTTTCATTACTATCGACCACAATCGCATCTATACCGCTGTGCTGCAAACCATTGGATGTACAATACATCGCCTGATAGTGAGGGGAACCACCATAAGCTGGATTACCCCAACCGGGATCTTTAGAAGGGTTGATCCAGGTGCTACCCAGATAGTCCAGTGCATCTTGCAAACGTGTGGAATCCTGGTTATCTCCATAGAAAGTCATTTGGAAGATTAGATTTCCGGTCCTCAGGATATTAGAAGTTCCTGGAGACGAATAACCAGAACCGCCATCAGCAGATTGTATGTAATCTATCCAGATATTTAGTTCGTCTTTTACGAACTGAGGGATGACACAGTTGAAACCATAACGTGGCAACTCCGCATAACCCAATCCGGAAACCGCATAACCCGAATTCGAATTGTCCGCCCATCCTTCATTATCAGCATATCCCCATCCGCCTCGGCCACTTCCACTATCGGACTGGCCGAAGGCCATATAGTCGACCATATCAACCAATACTTCTTTGTAAGTCCAGCCGTGTACCGGCGAACCAGGCGAGTTAACTTCCCTGTCAGGAGCCCGACTGGACGCGATGGCCATTAAGGCAATACCCGTCTCGTATGTTGGACGACCAGCGTTCACGAACACTCCATTACCATCTCCATCACTGTCAGGATTACCATGGGGTTGAGTAGAAATACTGATGACACTTATCTGACTGAACAGATATTTCAATCCTTTTTCCACGTTTTCCTTGTAGGGATAGCAGGGGTCAAATGGTGTGTATCCCAATTCAAACGCTCGCTCCTGTAATTTCACCAGAGCAAGTCCTGTAGCTCCAGCCACATTACCCCCACCATCTTGCCAATATCCCACGGATGGATTTTGTTGAGCCGCTAACCAAGCAACACCTTTTTCGATTGCCTCCTCAATTTCATTTGGATCCGCTGCTATAGCTGTACCGCAAATGCTCGTGATGAGCATAATTAGTGATAAAATAGCAAATGACTTTTTGGATAACACTTCTGTACCTCCTTATATTTTTGCCACAAAGGCACCAAATTTTCGCTTTCAACCACTAATTTTCACGAATTCGCTCTAACTTCTTTCGTGTTAATTCGTGGCTAATACGGTTCTAATAAATACAGTCCAGATGAGCTACTGATTGTTACACTTTTTCTGCAAAATTTTAAATTTCAAGAATATATATCCTCTCATTTCTTCTTGCTATTCTTTCGCAATAAAAACACATTTTTTAACTAAAATGGCGGAAACAAAGTAAGGGCCATCTCGCAATATTTTCCGTCGCTTTATGATAACCACATAAATTTACCATATTTAGACTTATCAGTCAATATAATTATGGGACTACTGTGAAATCATTGAAGATAAACGCAGTATGAATAGTATGGGTAAAAGAGCCGGAAAATCAAGTATATCTACTTATTTTATCTGTTTTTTCATATCACCATCGCCATTTCATCCGGGGCAACGATAGAAGCGACAACGATAATGCCACAGAGTTGGCGGCCGGATGCCCACAAGAATCAACAGCAATGAAGCTTATGTTATTGACAGCCTGACCAATCGCTATGACAGTGTGGGAGGAAGCAGCTTAAGCTACAATGCAGCAGGAGATTTGGTAAAGGATAAGGATAGCTATGAATACGAATATGACTATGAAAATCGCATTGTCAAAATCATCAAAGACGGCAACGATATAGCGGAATTTGCCTATGATGCGCTTGGCCGGAGGATTGAGAAAAAAGACCTTATTGACTCCAACAATACAAGGCGTTACTATTACAACTACAACTGGCAGGTATTAGAGGAATACGACAGTCAAAATAACAGGAAAAACTACTATGTCTATGGCAACTACATCGATGAGGTATTGAGGATGGGTGGCAATTTTTACTACCTGCACGACCATTTATACAGCCCGGTCGTCCTTTACATGGGCGCCAGCAACAACTACGCAGTGTTCGAGCGCTACGAATATGACGCATACGGCAATTGCCATATATTAGAGCCGAACTTTGCCGATGATCCTGACGGCCAAAGCGACTTTGACAATCCGTATTTGTTTACCGGCCGGAGGGTGGATATACTTGATAACGGCTCTTTGAAAATCCAATACAATCGCAATCGTTACTACGACCAGCACACCGGCCGATGGCTGACTCACGACCCGCTGGGAATTACACCAAATCCACAACTTCCAAATTACTTTGATGCAATTTCCCAATATAAAGATGGCCTAAGCTTGTATGAATATGTAAGAAGCAATCCTATAAACAAACTTGATCAATTGGGATTATGGGGGTACACACCTATGCCTTGGGATGCTCCTCTTTTCGATTGTCAACTTAGAGACTTGGCCGGTGGGTGGAGTCCATACGATCCCTTTGAATGCAAATGGATGGAAAGATGTAGAAGAGAAACCCCATACCCCACTGATTGTGATGATGACGTTTCAGATGGATACTGTGAATCAGTACTTTCAGGAACCACAAAGTTCGTCTGCAAAGATACAGAGATAACAACATATTTTGATGTAAGGACAAGATGCTATACTAAAACAAGAATAAAAGTAAAGGTAAAAACATATATGGTGACTTATGTTTGTACACACCTAAATACATGGTCTAAAACTTCGGAATCTTTTTCGCATTTACAAACAGTTACAGAAATTGTAATAGAGTGTGTAAAACGGCGAGTATATTGTCCACCCCATCTAATTTGGCGGAGGGAAAGATGTGAATTATGAAAAACTAAAGAGAAGTTATGCATCTGTATAGTCGGATTACCAGAATGAGAGATTAAATTATCTTTGGTGTCATAGGAGAATCTTTATGATACAGAAAAGCATGCGTCTACCTTTACTCATAATGTTAATTATTCTACATACAAGTGGGTGTAAGGACAAGCCGCTTCACAATGCAGTTAATTGCGCTTCAATTGAAGAAATTGAAATGCTCATCAATAACGGCGCTAATATAAATTCAAAAAACGCAGAGGGTCAAACACCGCTGCATGAAGCGTCATTAGTTGGGCGCTTAGATGTTGCTGTCCTCCTTCTTGACAATGGAGCAGATATTAATGCAGAAGATAATAATGGATGGACACCTTTACATGCAGCAGTTGCAAATGGCCGATGGGCAGCTGATGTAGCTAAATTTTTAATCGAGAAAGGTGCGAATATTCATGCTAAAGCCAAAGATGGAGCAACTCCTCTTCACTTAGCGGCCACGGGGGGAAATGAAGAACTCGTAAAGTTCTCAATAAAAAATGGATCTGATGTTAACGCAAAAAATAGAGGTGGTGGCACCCCTTTACGCTCTGCAGTACTCTCTAGTTACGAGCCTAATAAGACCAATAAGGAGGCAATCAGAGCATTACTGGCTGCTGGAGCCGAAGTTATCATTAAGGATAAAAGCGGTATAACGCCGCTGGAATATGCTCTAGCCAACGATGACAGAACTATTGCAGACATTCTGGTTTCAGCCCTAGATATGAATACTAAAGGCGATTCTGGAAGAATCCCGCTTCACTGGGCTATCCGTAGACATAATCCTAAGTTGGTCGGACTATTTCTGGAAAATGGAGCTGATGTAAACGCTTTAGATGACCAAGGACATACTCCATTGTATGTGGCAACTTACTTCATCCGTGATGACGAGATTATAAATCTGCTAAAGAAATACGGCGGCGAGCTAAAAGAAGAACCTCCTGAAAACGGAATTCTCTCCCAGGAAGAGTTCACGTCAAGAATTAAGAAACTCGTTGCTGAGGGTGGAGATGTTGATAATGGAAATGAAGAGACAGGAATAATACCATTGCGGGGAGCGGCAACGTTTGGATATAAGGAAGCAGCTCAATTTCTTCTTGAGAATGGAGCTGATACGGAGACTACTGATGATTCCGGCCTTACTTCTCTACATTCTTCTATAATACATGGTCATTTAGAAATTGCTAAAATGCTCATTGAGCATAGTGCAAATGTTGATGCTAAAGATATGAGGGGATTCACGCCGCTCCACTTTGCAGTTATGTTTAAAAATAAAAGTATTGAGTGTGTGAAATTACTGATAGAAAACAATGCCAATGTTAATTCCAAGAACATGGCTGGTGAGACACCATTAAAGCTTGCCATAAATGTCGGCAGGACAGATATAAGTGATTTATTGCGTAAGCATGGAGCCAGAGAATAAGGTTTTATTATGAGAGGAAATAAGTTAATTTTTATATTTGCTTTATTAGGCCTGATTCCTTCGTTGGCAATAGGCCATCAGGAACAGCAAACAACAATTAAAGATATTGAGACAACCGATAAACAAGCTGCGAAGCCAATTCATCCCGCAGCGCCGAAAGAAGTTTTGTTACCATCCATCCCTGCGGCTGAGAATTTGCTGCCGAAGATTTCTTTTGAGAATACGGTTTGCGATCTGGGCGAAGTTGGCCAGGGCACGAAGAATACCTGCGAGTTTAAGTTCACGAATACCGGCCAGGGCCTGTTAAAGATAGAAAATATCAAACGAACCTGCGGCTGCACGGTGTTTAAACTCGATAAGAAAGAATATGCCCCCGGCGAAGCAGGTGTAATCACGGTAAGCTATAGTGCCG
>Ga0315533_1003029_pt1 | contig 11326 bp, 11 predicted proteins | sample SalMarSW160130MG_FD_203081 | JGI IMG/M metagenome (GOLD analysis project Ga0315533, IMG submission 203081) | Salt marsh sediment microbial communities from the Plum Island Ecosystem LTER, Massachusetts, United States - Salt Marsh Sediment SW1601-30 ...
GCAATTTTTTATCAGTTTCTCCCCTATCTGGAAGCTCAACTCCACCACCAAAACCTAGTAATGACATTTTTGTTTAATTTGTAAAGTGTCGCCAAGTAGTTCATTAAAAACATTTAGAGGATTTTGATTAACCTCGTGTTTTTACTCCCCCTCGGTTAGGATTATAGATCGCGCCAACCATGCCATCATATGGACTCCTTTTACTCCTTCCATTCCTATCTCCTCCGGAAACTGTACATGAAAACAGCCCGAAACGGCGACAGACTCGCCGAAGCAGAGAAACAACTAGACTGGGAAGCCTTCAGACCCCTCATCAAACCCATGTACACCAACGACACCCCGCGGGGCGGCAGACCCAACACCGACCCGGTGGTGATGGTGAAGCTGCTGGTACTCCAGCAGTGGTACGGTCTCAGCGACCCCGAGCTGGAACGGCAGACCCTGAATCGCATCGACTTCCAGCACTTCCTGGGGTTCCCGGGAGACGCTCCCGACTATAGCACGGTTTGGAGCTTCAGGGAACGTCTGGCTGAGACTGGGACCGACAGACTCATCTGGGAGGAGCTGCAGCGGCAGCTGGACGAGAAAGGCCTCAAGGTCCGGAAGGGCGTGGTGCAGGACGCGTCGTTCATCACCAGTGACCCCGGCCACGCAGCGGCGGACAAGCCCCGCGGAGAGGAGGCCCGGACCCGGAGGAGCCGGGACGGCACGTGGACTAAGAAGAGAGTCAAGTCGTTCTTCGGGTACAAGCTGCACGCCAAGACGGATGTGGACCACATCCTCATCAGAGACCTGGAGACGACCCCGGCCAGCGTCCACGACAGCAGGGTAGACCTGTCCCGGCCCGGGGAGGCTGTGTACCGGGACAAGGGGTACTTCGGGGTCAAACCCAGGGGCTACGATGCGACGATGAAGCGGGCGTCGCGGGGTCACCCGCTGAGTATCTGGGACAGGCTGAGGAATGCCCGGGTTAACCGGAAGCGGTCTCCGGGGGAGAGGCCGTTCGCCGTCATCAAGCGTGTCTTCGGCTCGGGGCACGTGCTGGTGACAACTGTATCCCGAGTCAGGGTGAAGCTGACTTTCGCTTGTCTTTGTTTTAATCTGGTTCAGTTGGGTAGGCTTGGTGGGGTCGGGTAGCGTAAGCCTTGGATCTGGTGGGGGAGATGGGGTGGAAGAGAGTCTGAGTGGGTGTGAAGTGTGGCTGCTGGGTGAGGGGAGAGGCGGTTACGCCGGAGATGTTGGCCAGTTTGACGGGACATCTTCCTCAAATATGCGCAAAATGACGCTGGCTGAGAGAAAACAAAGAAAATCAAAATCCTCTTAACTCCTATTGATAGTTAGATTTTCAAGGAGTCTTGAACAAGTTGAATGAATCTACGGTTTTGCCTCGGCGCAGTCAGGTGCCCTTTGATGAGACATGGGACCTTGAGAGCGTCTTTGCATCCCCGGCGGACTGGGAGGCAGCAGGCAAAGAACTCACAGAAATGATAACTCAGCTAGCAGCGTATCAGGGGAAGGTAAAGGAAGGCCCCGAGACGCTACTCGCATACATAAGTCTAGCTGATGAAGCCGGTACGCTGGCTGGTAAGCTCCGTAACTATTCTAGTAACTATTACTCGGTTGATACCACGAACCAGAGTAACGGCGCCCGCCTGGGGCAGGCACGCAGCCTCCTCTCAGACCTTGGCGCAGCCACAGCGTTCTTTGAGCCTGAGCTCATGGAGATCGGCTTGGATGTGGTAGATAGCTGGGTAATATCAACAGCAGCGCTTGGCTACTTCCGCCACGGTTTGGATAAATTACGCCGTAAACAAGACCATGTACGCAGCGGGGAGGTCGAGGAGGCACTAGCCATGACAGCAGACCCTTTCGGGGGACCATCCACCATCTACAATGCGCTCAATAACGCTGACCTAGTCTTCAAACCAGCCGTCTCCTCTACTGGAGTTAGCATAGAGGTTGGCCAGGCGAGCATAGGCGGATTAACCACAGACACAGACCGGGAGACCCGCCGCACCGCGTGGGAGAACTACAACGACGGCTACCTAGCCTACAAGAACACCCTAGCAGCCATCTACATCTCCCAGGTAAAACAGGACGTCTTCAACGCCAGGACCCACAACTACGAGACAAGCCTACACGCCTCCCTAGGACCCAACAACATCCCAGTCGAGGTATACCACAACCTCCTGAAGGTCTTCCAGAAGAACCTGCCAACATGGCACCGCTACTGGAGACTACGCAGGGAAATCATGGAAGTTGACGCCTTCCACGTCTACGACATCAAGGCACCCTTGACCACCGACAAACCCCACGTGCCCTTCAAGCAGGCGGTTGACTGGATCTGCGAGGGCTTGGCCCCCCTAGGCGAGGAATGCGTTGATGTCGTGCGTAGAGGCTGTCTTGAGCAGCGTTGGGTGGATCGGGTCCGCAACAAGGGTAAGCGTCAGGGCGCGTTCACCAGCGGCACGGGTGGCACGTATCCCTTCATCATGATGTCTTGGGCTGACGATCTCTTCAGTCTGAGCACCCTCGCCCACGAGCTGGGTCACGCACTACACTCATACTACTCGTGGAGGACTCAGCCCTTCATCTATGGCAGGTACTCGCTCTTCGAGGCAGAGGTAGCGTCAAACTTCAACCAAGCTGTCGTGCGCGACTATCTGTTCCGCACACAGCCTGACCGTGATTTCCAGATAGCCTTGATCGAGGAAGCCATGTCCAACTTCCACCGCTACTTCTTCATCATGCCGACACTAGCCAGATTCGAGCTTGAAGCCCATACGCGGGCTGAGCGTGGCCAACCATTGAGCGCTGATATATTGATCGGGTTGATGGCTGATCTCTTCAAGGAAGGCTACGGTGAAGAGGTTGATTTCGACCGCGACCGCATCGGCATCACGTGGGCGCAGTTTGGTCACATGTACAGGAACTTCTACGTCTACCAGTACACCACAGGCATCTCAGGGGCGCACGCCTTGGCAAAGCCGATATTAGCAGGTGACTCAGACGCCGTTGAGCGGTACCATGGCTTCCTGAAGGCGGGCGGCTCACGTTACCCCACTGAAAACCTGAAGCAGACGGGAGTTGATCTTACAAAGCCTGAACCCGTTGAGAGCGCCTTTGACTACCTAGCGGGTCTAGTGGATAAGCTGGAGGCGTTGCTCGGTTAAGAGAACTAAGGTTTAGAGTAATTTGTCTGGGTGCTTTCTCCCAGGCCCATCAATCTATTATTTAAATAATTTTCTATCTCTCAAGTTAATATAAAAAAGGTAGAGGATTTTGTCTAAGTGCTTTTACGTTTCAGTAGATCGTATCCGATCAACGAGGCTAGCATCACTAGGGCTATGGTTATGAACGCCAGTTTGGCTTCAGGCGGATTTGGTAGGATTCCTAGGAGGAACTGGCTTCTGCCGATGAGCAGTGAATACCTTGTGAGCACCGTGTAGCCGTAGGCCGCTCCGAAGCCGGCCATGATGGTGTATCTCGCTATCTTCGATATGTGCTTCATTGGTCCAGTTTCTCGGGCTCCTCCTGTGAACCAGAAGTATAGCAGAACGCAGGGAGTCATTATGGTTAGCAGTATGTTGCTGAACGATTGAAGTAGATCACCACTAACGAAGAGAGGTATCCTGGCCTGTGCGATTATCTGATCTAGGAACTGTGTGAATACCACGGTTCTTAGAGCCATTCCTATGCCTGTCCCGACGACGATGGCTAGAGTCCATCTGTATAGGAAGAAGTATTTTTTGTTGAACCGGGCGTACCAGAGCAGCCCCATCGCTAGGGCGAAGAGGTAAAGCACCGCCATGCCTCCTGTCATGGACCATCTGTTGACCCACTGGTCTCGGAGATAGTCTAGGTTAAAGGCGACGGCATAGCCAACTGATACACCAGCGTAAACGTGCTCCGCGAAGCGGAACCAAGGGTTCTCCCTGTAGAGGAAGCTGTATAGCGCAAGGGTGAAGAAGACAGCGGCCCATATGGGTAAGAGCGTCATAAGGGACATCTAGTTTACCCCCTTCGACTTTGACGCAAAGAACGCTATGTTCCCCACGACCACAAGCAGAACCACCAAAAGGTGAGACATCGAAACCGCGTCAAGCCCAGAGACTGCGAGTCCTGGTCTGCTGATGAGTATTTCGTATTCTCCGCTCGCTGTAAGCCCAGGCATTAAGGCATCCAACTGTCCGGAGTCAAGATACGGTGCCATGCCTGGAACAGATACGCCGATGCACCCAACTATGATGGGTGTACCGAAAGGAGTGTTCCATTGTCTTAGCCATTCAGGTAGCCCAGGAGTTCCAGTCTCGAAGCTAACGATAATATCAATGTCTTCAGCAGTTTTAATGTTCTCCATGATGGGATAATCTGACAGGGGCCTGTTCTCAAGAAAGTCTACTGGTGTCTGGCTCCACATATCCGTTGCTAGAGCTGCCATGCCGGTCTCTTGGCCGGGTATCCACCCCAGCTCGATCCAGTCTTCTCCATATACTACTCCGTATGTCGAATCGGGGTTCATCTGATCCAGCAGTGTGTCAAACACCAAGGGTCCCTGGTTCCAGCTGGCGACAACTACGATCTTGAAGTTCTTCGTTTGAGTATCTCTCCATAGGTGGTGCATGGTGGCTACCGTCATTGGGTAGAGTTCTGGCATCCCGGATACGCCGTAATCCAGGGTAAATAATATTGTGCTGTCATCTGGTATGTTATCTATGTACTCTTTCCATGCCTTTGATTCTCTGCCTATAGGTACTGGTAGACCCAGCGGAAAGAGCAGTGGAAAGAGGACGAAGACCCAGGCAAGAAGGTAGATGTACCTTCGATCAATATTCTGTAACTTTTCTAGGATGGACAAGCTAGTCCTCGCCTCCTCCTCTGAGGTATCCGCGTTCGATGCCCATTAGGGTACGTACCGCTAGGGCTATGGCTCCGAGTGCTGCCCCCATCATTACGCCTCTCATAGTAGCTGTGTTGGGAACGTCGAATATCCAGTTTTTCCAGGTGATTAGGAATGGTAGGGTTGCGGTGAATAACGGTGCATTGGACATGACAACGATGGTCCCAGAGACCAGTATTAACGCGGCCTCGATGTTCCTTGCTCTGAACGCCCTATATGCAGCGGAAGTGATGAAGAACGCTATAATGCTGTACATGGTGCTGCCTAGAGGAGTCATGACGTGTATGAATAGGAAATTGTAGATGGAGTTGTCCAATCCTAGTCCTATCGATTCAATGGGTAGCCCTGTAAGTGCCATGATGATCAGTGATATCATCAGTACTACGCTGTACTCCCAGTTCTTAGCCCGCCTCATTATCTTCTTTCCGTGTACTTGTCCGATCGAAATGACGCCTACAAAGACCGCCATGTTGACTATCAGCAACATCCAGTCCCGTTCTATGGCTGAAGCCTGGTCGATGACTGGTATGTTGAAATAGTAGGGTATGACCTGTAGCAGGGTGCATATGGCGGTGATTATTATGGGTATCTCGATACCTCTTAACTTTTCAGACATCTATTTCACATCCCGAAGATTTTCAACAGCAGATCACTACCTGCCGTTGCGAATAAGGCACCAAGTACGCAGAGTACTACGGCTATGATCCTGCCCACATCCTGTCCTGCCAAGCTAGCTATGAGGGGGGCGTCCTGTGTCAAGTATGCTCCTGCAGAGTAGATCTCTTCACCGATTAGGCAATAGTCCGTCGTCACGAGGAAGAAGGGAATCTGCGAGGTCTGTGCCGTCCCAGATATCTGGAAAGCTCCGACCCGGTTTCCCGTCTCCCCCAGCTGCAGTGATTCAGCCCAATAGGCGCCTATCATTATGTTGGCCGCAGGCCTTTCCCTCATCAGGAGACCCAGGTAGTTTGACGAGAAACCGAATTGATCAGGTGATAGAAACCGGATGTCCCCTTCATCGAATTCCTCATCTCTACCGGCTAACTTGTACTCCGTCTCAACGATGTCGGCTGCGATGGGCCAAACCTCTGCCTGCCTGACAGGGACGATGACCTTTGCACCGGTCTCGATCGCCTTCTTCGATACGTAGGATAGCACGCTAAGACCGGCCAATGTCTGCGGTCCAGTTGTTGCACCCCTCAGGTCTGCTATTCCGTGGGAGCAGATCACCGGTCTACCCATCTCAACGGCCCTTCCGATGGCCTCATCGATAGCGTCGATACCTGCGATCCTCCTGAGAGTGGGAACCCTCCCCTTCTCCGCTGACTTGATAAAGTAGTATACAGATGCCATGATAACTAGAAGCAGTAAAAGTCCAAAGTTTCTTTCTTGCATTAGTAAACTCATGTTTATCCAAAGAAGTATATAGAGGTGATTAAGACTTAAGCTTTAGTATCGGAACATGGGGGGGGTGTTGCCGGCCCTAGGGCGAGGGAGAAAAAAAACCCATGGAGCGGAACCCGCCTGACCGGAAAGGAAAGTTCTACCTGCAACGATTTCCCCGACATCCAAGACTCCATGTCTCCATTAGGCCCCTAGCCCTCTCTACCACAGGATGAGGCACATCACAGATTAAACGTCACTATTAAGTAAAAATAAGGGTGGTTACCTGCAGGTTTTAAAAAAAGCGTGTTGTCACTCCTTTAAGAGTTAACGTGCGCGCAAGCGTAGCGGAGCCTGAGCTCTATGGGTCACCCGAACCATGAATAATAGTTAATGAAGAAAAATGAATACGGTGTCGTCCCACCCGGGAGCGTGGGTTCGAATCCCACTCCCTGCGCCACAACCGAACTCCTTGTATCTCAGGGTTTTGAAAAGTATCTAAGTGAAGTGAGAGGTAACGCACCCATCCCCGCCAAGAATAAGCGACCCAAGAAATAGATCTAGGCGAGTTTGAAGAGTTAAAGACGTGGAAGTGACTTCTTTGAAACCAAGAGATTCGTAAAGTAGGTACATTTAAAATATGAACTAAAAATTATCGATTCCGTCTAGTTTGAACAAATGAGTTCAAGTAACTCCTCATTCGAACCCCACCCCAATTCTTCTTGGCTGGAGGCATTATACTCGCTAAAAATATACTAACACTTTACACAACTCGATGAACTGTCACTCCAGTGTAACGTCACTGGTTACATTCATCTTTTTGGAACACTAAACAAAGTCTATCATGGTTTCTACCATGGAGAAATGTGGGATCTGTGGAAAACAAGTGAACGCACAGCCTCGCGTAACAGCAGAAGGCAAGTGCTCAATATGCGGAGCTAAACTCAAGCCCGCATAATCCCCTTTTTATTGAAAAAAGGATGACTATTCTTCGGTGTATCCGACATATGCCCCGTAGGCACCGATTACTACCTTTAGGGCTGCATGCCATTGAGGCTCAGTTCCCATCATGAGGCTTGGAACTAGCCCAGCGATCCCCATTAAGAGGACTACCACGCCAATAATCATTAGGACGGTTTTAGAAGACGGCATGTTACTGTAAGCGGCTTAAATTCTTGTTATTAAATGTGTAACCCAGCCAGAGCCTTTAAGGTGACTTTACAGTGCAAGTTTCATAGCTTTATTATTATGAGCCACAAAATCATATTACACGCGCAGCTCCACGCCAAATTACAGCATTGAGTAGATGCCGGTAGAACCTTTAAAAAACGGTAAGAACCCTACTTCTTCTTTTCGAGCAGGTTCGAGTCTCTCATATTCTTGAGACTCTCGGAGATTGAATGTTTTTCCTTGAGTCGTTCGGACATATACTTGAACCAGTTGTCAGCGTGGAACCTCTCACCAACGACGTCCACGATGTCCAGCTCATCTGGGAACAGGACCGCGCACTTGGACGCCTTAATCTCTTTGGAATCCATTTCAGACAGTCCCGTTAAAGCATAAAGGGTGTCTTAAGAACATCGTGGAAAGCCGGTTCAGAGCCTAGATCTGAATCACTAATCCTTTTTTACGGTAAGCACGAACAGGTCTTCACCGATGCCCGAGCCAGGCGTTTCCGTGGCGGCAAAGACTGGCGCCGACGGCTAGGCGAGAACCTAGAGCCGGGTAGTAACTAACAGAAACTTCTTCAAAAAACGGTTAAATCCCTACTTTTCGAGCAGGTTCGAGCCTCTCATCTTGTCGAGACTCTCGGAGATCGTACGCTTTTCCTTAAGCTGATCAGACATATACTTGAACCAGTTACCTGCGTGGAACCTCTCACCCACGACGTCCACGATGTCCAGCTCATCGGGGAAGAGGACAGCGTCCTTAGACGCGGTGACTTGATTATACACCATTTTTTCACCTGCAAGTAACACACACAACTTATATCTAAAGAACATCATGGAACGATCGTTTCAGCCATTTCCCGCGAAAATACACCTAAAAAAACTGTTTTTTACGCTCCTGTTCTATATTATTAATACTTATTTAACGAAAAAACAGTAATAAATAGGTTTCAGACGATGCGAGAGACCGGGGCCAAGCGTTTCCGCTGCGGCGAGGAATGGCGCAGATGGCTGCATGAGAACCATGGCGAGGAGAACGAGGCGTGGGTGATAATCCAGAAGGTGCGGTCGCCCAACGAGGGCCTCAGTTACGAGGAGGCCGTCGACGAGGCCACTTGCTTCGGCTGGATAGACGGCAAGATGAGGCGGCTAAACGACCACGAGTTCACCCAGCGCTTCAGCCCCCGGAGGCCGCGGAGCATCTGGAGCCGCATCAACAGGAACCGGGCGGAGAGGCTCATCGAGGAGGGCAGGATGACAGGGGCGGGGCTCAGGGCAGTCGAGGAGGCCAAGAGCAACGGCAGATGGGAGAAGGCGTACACCTCTAGGGAGCCCCCCGAGACGCCGGACGACCTCCTGGAGGCGCTCAAGGAGAGCCCCGAGGCGCACAGGAACTTCATGGGCTTCCCTAACTCCGCCAGGTTCATGTACATACACTGGATAAACGACGCCAAGAGGGCCGAGACGAGGGCGAGGCGGATAAAACGGGTGGTCGAGAGAGCCGAGCAGAACAAGAGGCCCGGAATAGACATGTGACCCTTTTTTCAAATCATTTTAAACCTCAATTTAAAGCCATGGTCAAGTTTATGAGGCGGCTCACATCTGGAATCGATGCCCTCATATTAGATGCAGACTTATCCTTCAGTGAGGGTTAACATGCTCACGTTCGCCATAGTGGGCAAGACCAACGTAGGTAAGACCACGCTCTTCAACGCCGCCACGCTACTCAACGCCGAGATAAGCAACTACACCTTCACCACCAAGGAGCCCAGAGCCGGCACCGCCTACGTCTGCGACACCTGCGTCTGCAGGGATCTCGACGTAATCGACAGCCCCAAGAACAGCGCCTGCATAGAGGGCTGGCGCTACATCCCCGTGAGGATCATCGACGTCCCCGGGCTCCTCAAGGACGCGTGGAGGGGCCGCGGCCTCGGCAACAGGTTCCTCTCCGCCATCGGGCAGGCAGACGCCCTCATCCACGTCGTGGACGCGTCGGGCAGCGTCGACGAGGAGGGCGGCATCAGCAGCCCAGGCAGCGGCAACCCCGTCCAGGACTTCATGGACATCGAGACGGAGATGGAGCTCTGGATCAGCCACATAATCGACAGGAACAGGCAGCACATAGAGCGCGAGACCCAGAAGACCAGCCTAGAGGAGGGCCTGACCAAGGCCCTCACAGGGATAAAGACGAGGACCCAAGACGTAGCCCAGGCTCTAGTGGACGCCGAGCTAGCCGACACGCCCTTCACCAAGTGGACACCTGAGGAGACGCTGGCGTTCAGCGGCAGCCTCCTCCCTAGGGTCAAGCCGACGCTGCTCATCGCCAACAAGATGGACCTGCCCACCGCCGAGGACAACCTGGAGAAGCTCATAGACTACCACAGCGAGGGACTGGTGGCGGCGTGCAGCGCCGAGGCCGAGCTGGCCCTCCGCCGCGCCGACCAGAGCGGCCTCATCAAGTACGCCCCAGGCCAAGAAAAGTTCACGGTGGTGGACGAGGACAGGCTCACCCTGGAGCAGAGGAAGGCCATAGACTACATCGAGCAGCGGGTCATGTACAAGTACATGCGCACCGGCATCCAGCAGGCACTGAACACCGTCGCCTTCAAGCTCCTACGCCGCAACATGGTGTACCCCGTCAGCGACGAAGACAGGTACAGCGACGGCGACGGCAACGTCCTCCCCGACGTCTATCTCATGCCCAACGACGCCACCCCCCTCGACCTCGCCGAGACAGTCCACACCCGGCTCGCCGAGAACTACATCCTCGCCATAGACGCCCGCACAGGACTCAGGCTACCCAAGGACTACACGCTGAGACACCGAGACATAGTCAAGATCATGACCCAGAAACGAGGCAAACAGAAGTAGCGAAACAGATCTAACCTGTAGTAGGTCACGACGAGAAAGACCTCAGAAGCCCCTATACGAGCCTCAGCCAAACCAGCGAATGAGCATGTGAAACAGTTTCTAGGCGAAGTACCCACGCGCATAGTCACTGAACCCTATGTTTCCCGTGAGCCCTACGAGGATGAGCCCTAAGAGTATCATCTCGAAGAACGCCTTCACCACTATCTGGACTGCTATTGTGGTCGCCAGGCCAGCAGGCAGACCTGCGACCACCGGCAGCACGTACCTGAACAGAGCCAGGGTCAGCAGGGCCTCGGGTATGTACGAGGTGACCGTGGAAGCCACCAACCGCAGAGGGCTGCCCTCTACGTACAGCCGCCGGAAGACGTAGCCGGCGGCGACGCCCGTCATGGCCTTGCCCAGCGGAAGGCCGATCCCCGTGACTATGTTACCCTTGCTGAACCCGAACTCGAAGGCCGCCACAAGCCCCGACAGGAGTCCGGTGAGGCCGCCCACGACGGGCCCGCCGAAGAGGGACGCTATGAAGGTGGAGAGGTGGCTCAGGTCCAACGCGAGGGACACGGTCACGGGGCCCAGCGGTATGTTAGGGGCCAGCGGAGTCAGTTGGATGGAGAGGAAGCTCAGCGCGTTCCCGAGGGCGGCCATGATGGCCGCGAAGGCAAGGGTCTTAGATTCTAACCGCGGATGCATTGATGGTCCCGGTTCTAGTGGAGCCCTTCACTAAGATATTGGTTGTTACAAAAAACTTAGTAGAGTTTGCATCTCTCGATGAGCCGCTCCAGCGCCGCGACGGCCCTACCGGCGTCCACCTTCTTCACGAGTATATGGTCCCTGAGGTAGGTGGAGAGAGCGTATATGCTGACCCCCTCATCGGCCAGCACAGAGGAAACCACGGAGAGGTAACCAACCAGGGAGAGGTCCAGGACTATGTCGAAGGTGATAAGCGTGTAAGGCCCCTCCACCCGGTACGCCGTGAACCCGCCCTTGAGCCTCCCCCACTCCG
>Ga0315533_1003030_pt1 | contig 11324 bp, 24 predicted proteins | sample SalMarSW160130MG_FD_203081 | JGI IMG/M metagenome (GOLD analysis project Ga0315533, IMG submission 203081) | Salt marsh sediment microbial communities from the Plum Island Ecosystem LTER, Massachusetts, United States - Salt Marsh Sediment SW1601-30 ...
CATCCTCTCGGCTTTCGCCGCCGCCGACATAATTCATTATCAATACCGCCTGCATTATAACCCCAATTACCCCCGTGTCAACAAAAATATACAGGAATAATGCTTGACACCCGAAATTATATCTGGATAGCCGCACTTCCTCTTTTTGCCACTGAACGCACTCAAGGCAAAAGGCTTTTATCGCTGCTTTCATACTCCTGCCTTTTATAGTTTTCTTGTAGTTTGCCAGATGTATATCCGGCATCTGTTGACAGCGATGCTCTATCTACTCTTCTCGTGTTCTCATCATTCCCCCTTTGCCTGCTGCATAGCTTCAAAGGTTTTTCTGTCGGGTGCACCGACAGCCAGCCACTTAGCAATTGTGCTCTCTGCCCAACGCACAGAACCACCGATACGTATCGGAGCGGGTAGTTTTCCACAACTATTAAGGCGGAAGATTTGCCGCTTTGAGAGGCTCAACAAAGCACCTAACTTTTTTGCTGTGAGTAACTGGATTTCGTCTTTTGTGTTTTTGGTCTCCATAATTCAGCACCTTTCAATAAATTGGTTTTCTTTTCAACCAAAGGCACTGAAATAAACCTTCCAATCAACCTTCTAAGAAAAAAAAGCTTGCAACCATAGCCAGAGCAGGAAGTTATCAAATTCAAAAAAATCGTTACGAGGTTGATTTTGGAGTTGAAAAAAGCTCCAGAGAAGATAAGTGAAGTATTTAAATATCTTCGTTTGAGAGATTTGTTTGCCCCCGTCTGTCTTCGGGTAGTTTTTGAGCTTTGTTAAGATTTATCGAGCGTGAATTTCGGGCTTTCATTTTAGCAGCTTTGAAACATTTTGAACTGTGCAGCGCATCTCAATTGCTGCCTGCTGATGGGTTTTACTCTGAACGTGTATCAGGGTGAAAACTTCGGTTTCCTTTGGGGTTAAGCCTGAGGATATTTTTATATTTCTCTTTTTGGTTTTCCTTTTTGGATAACCCAAAGCTTGAAGCTTTTCACCGCTGATTTTCCATTGTTGAAGCCTTTCGGTTTTAATTTCTATCAGTCCGGCACAATCTTCATCTTCACAAAAATAAACGCCTACACTTTGGCCGTCCTTTTGCCTTAATCTTGTCACGCCTTCGCCGCTGTCTCGCCATATCAGCTTCTCGCTGCCTGCCCTTGTCTTTGTATGCCATAAACCCAATCCTAACAAATACAATAACGTAAGTCAAGAGAAATATCTTGCCCATTTTAACATAGTCAAAATCAAAATACAGGTTGAGGTAGCTAATGAAAAAGGACGCCACCGGGGCATTGGGGGGTTTCGTGTTTCCCTGGGAAAAACTTTGGGACTTGTTCAGGAAATGCGTTTCCGGGCTGATATTGAGGATTTGAGGGACAAATGAAACATAACCCTTATTCTCGGACGTTGTTATTAGCTTGCCTTCAGGCCGTATTTCTCACCTAATCGCAGCCTTGCAAGCTCTGCGGCCTCCGCCTTCTGCCGCTCATCCAGCTCTTTCTGGCGTGTTAGGTCGGTTGTATTGATGTTATCAGTTAGCATACCGAGCGTTCTGGCCAACAATTCCAACGCTCTGTTCCTATCTGCCTTGGTATTCTTCTTCTCAAAGGCAATATCCGCCAAATTGGCCGTAATTCTCTCTTCTGTAACGCCTTTGGCCAACATAATCTCTTTGGTTAAGTTAGTGACTTTTTCCCTAATTTCAGGCCTTTTTAACAATCTTGAAACAGCAGCGGCTTTAGCATTCTGCGTTTTTGCTTCGTAATTAGCTATATCAAAGGCTTTGTACTTATCGCCAGTATTGGCAATAGCCATACAAAACCGCTCTTCTCTTACATTTAATTCAGACATCTATGTGCCTCCACGTGACAGTTATGACACAAGATAATACCATTATTAACGTCTAAACGCAGGTCTTTGTAGTCTCTGTATGGCTTGATATGATGCACGACAACCTTTTTCTTTCCCCCGCAATCTTGGCACGTTCCATTATCTCTTTCTAACACTTTCAGCCGCCAATTAAAGTATTCTGATGTGCTTCTTTCCCCGGGTATTGATACTCGCTCTCTTTTCCACAGTGCTGCGTTTTCAGGCATTGACAGCCATATATAAAGTCTTTTTGCCTTTTCATAGAATCTATAAAGCTCATCCGTGATATATTGCGGTTTTAGTCTCTCAATCAATCTTAAAAACGCTTTTGTTGCTGTCTTCTGCTTATACCACAAAGAATAAAACAGCCCCCATTTTAATCTATCTATCAATTCGCTTTCAGCGCTCATTGCTCACAATCTCTCTTATCAACTCTTTGAGCCTGGCTCTCTGCTCTGGCCGCAAGGTCAAATCTGATTGATTCAAGGCCTTTTTGAATCTCAGGTAAATCCAGCCCTCCAATAAAACCTTTTTGACGTCTTTCATCGCCGCATTTCAACCTCATCTTTAACACAAAAACTCTATCTCATAATAGATTATGGGACGAATCCTGTCAAGAGAAATCTCAAGTTTTTTTTGCTTTTTTTCTTGCTTTTCGTCAACGATAGTGTATACTATAATCGGAGGCAAAAAATGATGACCAAGGAAATCTGGATACTGGCAATACTTGCATATATTTGTTTTTTATGAGGTGCTAAAATGTATCGAACCATAAAATACAACAACGAACACCGTCACGAATTAGACCGCTTTGAAGGCCTTGCTGAAGCCAAAAAATCAGCCGACAGCCTTCACCATCCCGACTGGCCAACTGGTCAGGGCATTAAGGTCGTTGATGAAAACGGCCATGTCCTTTATGACTCGGCCAGCAGAGCTAATCGCTAAAGCCCGCAATCCCTGCCAGTGCCGCTGGTCGGGATTATGAACTTTAACGTCTTAACCAGGCCCACAAGGGCAGAAAGTGAGGTTTGTTATGAAAGTTACAGAATTAGCACAAAAATTGTTTGAGGTCGCAAAGATAAACCCAAAAGCCGAAGCAGTATTAAGCGACGACGAAGGCTTCGTAAAGTTTAGCGGTTTTAGCTGCGATGATGCCTGTGATGTTGCCCTTTATATCGCCAGCGACGATAAACCGCATTAACTTGCTTAACCGCCCGCCCAGAACACCAAGCCAATCTAAAGCTGGAGCGGCGGGGCGGTATCGTAACTATATTAAGAAATCCATTGTTTTAAGTTAAGACCGTAAACTAAAATAAGAAAGGGCTGAAATTATGATTGATAAAATAGAAAAATGGGAATGGCCAGATACCATACGCACCTATAGTCCACGAATACCTCAAATACATTACAAGGGTATCAAGACAGATAGTTCCTCACGCATCCCGGACTTATCCCGGCGGAACTTTGAGCTATTGGCCAGAAAGGTCAATGAAATAATCAAAATAGTCAATCAGCTTATCGAACCCGTCAAACAAGGGTAGTTTAATACCCCTCGTCCTGCGTTTGGCCTTTAGACGGGACGTGGGAGCCTCGAAATAACCTGTTTTGGCCTGAAAAGGCAGAAAAGGAACTAAATGATGCTGTATGAACGTAAGCAAAGACGGAAAGCTAAGCGACAAAAAAAAGAACTTAATCGGGCGAGAAGAAGCAAATTAGAAAAAGCCGCCCTTGATTTATTGGCAGTGTGCAAAGCTTTAGTCAATTACAGCCACAACAATGTTAGTTTGTTTGATATTGTTTCTCAGGCCGAAGCCGCTATCGCCAAAGCCGAACCTAAATCTTAACTTGTAAAAGAGCCTCAAAACGGAATATCATCATCCGGCGGATTGTAGTTCTCATCGTATTCGGGATTCGGCTTCCCCAAAAAAGCCGGCGTAGTTTGCAAGATGCCGCCCACAGAATCGCTTGGACTACCCACAGAGTCGCTGGCAAGGCCTCTGGCTTCGCTTGTAGTGGGCAAACTCGCCCCAGAGGGTATCATATTAGGGTTTGCCCTTAAAAAATCGATTAGCCAACGTTTAGTTTTGCCTTCTTTACCGTTAAGAATCATCGTAAATGCCTTTTCCCGTGCGGGTTTACCGTAAATCCTGCCCGGCTCCGGCTTGAATTCTTCTTCTTTTTCTGGTATGAACACCTGGTTTATCGCCAGCTTGGCCTTCGTGATAAAAACCGCTATTAACGGCCTCCGGGTGATGCGCCTGGCGTCTTTGACATAGCTAAACATCGCTTTTTCGGCTATGTTTTTGGCGTAACGGCTCAAAACCCTGCACCAATCCTTGATTTCCATATCGGTCGGCGTCCACGCTGGCCACCGGCTGCGGACTTGCTCAATCAAAAACTGGTTTGCTTCCGCCCACGTCATATCTCACCCGCCTTATGCAATCGCTCCATCTGCTGCTCCATAGTCTCGCCCGCCGGCGGCTGGCGTCGCTTCCACGTGCGAATCGCTGCTCGCCAGTCTTTCATCTTGTTCTTGCCCACCATCCAGCCCTTGCTTGCGTAGAAATCAATAAACTGCTCAGCGTCAAATTGAAAATCTATGCTTTTAGCGTATTCAGAAACTTCCAAAAGAGAGGGCGGGTTAAAGGGCGCAGCCCTTTTCTTTTTTTCCTTTTTTTCTTTTATTGCTTTTGCCTCTGCTTTTGCCTCTGCCTCTGCCTCTGCCTCTGCCTCTGCTATAGGTTGATACTGGTTGACATTGTTGACGTCAACAGTTTTGTTCTTTTTTGCCCTGAATTCGGCCTGTTTTATTCTTAAATACTCCGTGCGCTCGACAGAACGCATTTTATTACGATATTTTGCATAATTCAAAATATGCCAACCGCCATCGATGTCTTCTATTCTGCGACCATCATAGTCTCTTGTACGACTATCGGGGTCGGGAGATTTTAATGTCCGCAAGGCGGCTTCGCATCTTTTGCGTTCAACATTTGCAAGCACAACCAATCCTGGAATTGAAGCATTTATATTTCCGTATCGGTCAGCTAAAGCCAGTAGCGTAATCCATACAATCCGGGTCTTGTCGTCTTCTCGCCATATAGTTGAAGTAATTATATCCGAGAACAATTTTGTGTATCCGGCCATATTAACCTCCTTGTATAAAAATTCCTTTGCTTTGCGCCACAACGCTCGACTTTGCCTTCGCTGGGCTTCTCATTGCGCAGTTATGCCTCGCCCTTGCTTTGCCTTGCCGTGCCATAGCACTGCGTTGTCATACATTGCCTCTGCCGTGCTACGCCGAGCGAAGCTATTGCACTTCACGCCAGCTAAAGCGGCCATAAGAGGCATTTCGCCACTGACCGAGACCTCGCCACTGGCCATAGTCTAACCAAAGCTTTACGGCTTTTTCAAGTTTCGGGTCGAGAAATATAATCTCAAATTCAATCTTTGAATCAGCCGGAGCAGCTTCGGAGCGGGCGAGGCATATCCGCTCACCTTGCGCCGTCTGGCCACGCAAGGGTCGTTCTAAAATAGTTATCTCGCCTGAAAGTTGAATTGGTATCTTGCGGGGCTTGACAAAAATTAAACCATCCACAATTTTCTTATGTGCCTTCAGTCGTTTTTCTTTGGCCATTGTTCGATTTAACATCCCGGCAGCATCTTTGAGAAAACCTTTGATTTGATAATCCCAGAGAAAAGGCGTTCCATCTTCTAATCGCATAAAAACAGTAGAAGATTTCTCAATTTCCTGCTCCGGCAGGCTTTCCTGCTCATCTTCTGCGATTCAATTTTCATAAAAATCCTCTCAAAAAACCTATTTTCAGCAGTATATCAGGGATATTTGCTCAAGTCAACAAAAATATACATTTTTTCCTTGCATTTTTATTTTCTTGTGTTATACTTTGAGTGTGAGGCTTGCGGTAAATTATTCTCACCCCTCTTCCGCACGCTTATCGCAAGCCTCTTTTAAGGAGTAGCAATATGGACAAGATAGAAAAAGCGCAAAGAGATTTGCGGCATCTCGAAACAATCTATGGTTTCTGGCTGCTCGATGTATTGTTCGAGCTTATGCTGACCAATAAATTAACAGAAAAAGAAACCGAAAATTTAATGAATAGCTTGTGAGAAGGCAGGTCGCCCACCCCCAAACCACTCCTCTTTGGACGACCTGTTTTTTTGAAAGGATAAAAAAATGAAAAAGTATTTCATTCTCATATTGTTAAGTTTATTTTTAGGTTGCGACAGCCAATCGCCGGAGGCAAGATTTGTTTCGGGCTTGAACGTAAGTTTGTTTTTTGATCCGCCCCACACAGAACAACCTTTTCAATTAGACTTGTGGGAAGTGTCATCGGACGATGCGGGCAGAAACATATACAGCGCTTCTTTTGGTTTCGTAATGCAAGTGACTGCACCTGACGGATTAGAAGATAGCCCGGTTGCGGGAATTAGAGTCGATTGTTATATCGAGCATTGTGACCCTTTTGATGCGGGTTATGATATATGGGATAAATATGCTGATATTGGTAAAAAATATGGTTTTGTCAATGCCTATCCCGCACAAACCGCTCACTGGAATTTTGATGAAAGCCACGCCTCTGTTAAAACTGACACTTCGGGTTTTGTGGCGTTTTTTATCGGTTTGGGTAAACCTGAACCGCCTAGTTCAGAAATCCCTTGGGGATGGGAATGGCCAAGAGGCAGCGGCACTATGGTTTCGACTGCTGTAAAATTGAGATTCACTATTCGTAAATGGAACGGCCCGATTGAGCAGGAATGTCACACTTACTTTATTCGTCCGCAAGCCGCTGATTTTTGGGAGCCGGAAGGCGTAGGTGTATATTATGCTTCGTTTAGCTCACTGAATCCTGCCCCGGGAATATGGGGTATGTTGGGTATGACGGAGACAGAGACAAAAGAATCAGCGAGACCTGCGACATTGCCTGGAATCAATCATTTCCCTCGCTTGGAAGGAATTCCCCCGGTGGATTTGCAAAAAAGAACAAGCGCAGACGACGCCTATCTTGATGAAGATTGGTTTCAGCTTACCCTTGGCGATGGTGGATACTGGAGCTGGAATGATTTTAATGCTCTAAATGTTTTGGTTTCGCCCGACCCTTGTATTCCAAACGATGCGAACGACATCTTTTCGTCTTGTGAACCATACGCTTTTTTTAGTGTAGTAGAATTCCCTGGAGAGTTCTACGCTTACTCGCATACGGTAATTCTAAAATCTTTCACAGCAGAGGAAGAGCTTGTATCCTGGCTGCCAATAAAAACATATATAATTGATGCAGGTTACTACTACACATATCTTTTTAGGACAGAATATGTAGTGCCGATAGATACCTCAGCAGGTGAAGGCAATTATATAGACCAGTGGGGATACTCAGGAGTGATGATAAAAACAGTTGAAGGCGGACATTTGGAAGTGAAAGTGGATGATTTTTACGGCGACTTTAATTTTGACAGCGTTGTTAATGGAGAAGATTTTGCGTTGTTTACTAATAAATGGAACAGAAGTATTTTGGATGGTAATTATGACCTGATGTATGATGCTACCCAAGACGGCTGGACAAAAGAGGATGATTTGGCTATTTTTGTAGATAACTGGTTAAAAGAGAGGCCGGAATAATGCACACAGAACTAATACGTGAGAGCGAGGAACACGGCGGAGACTACCCGATTGAGGTTGCCGATGCCACTGACATTACCTGTGATTGCGGCAAAATCGTTGATATTGATGACAGTGTTATGTGCGAAATTTGCGAGAAGCGATTTTGTGAAAGCTGTGTTCTTATTAAGCACACTTTCGACCACCGAATCTGTTATGGTTGCTTTGATGAGATGTTATTTGAAAGGTTAAGCCGTGAAAATTAAAGGAGAAATATAATGTTAATACAAGATGCGATTAGAAAGGCCGTCGGCTCTGTGGTAAAGGATTTAGATGTAGCTGTAACCACTGCGGGGAAAACATCGCAGGCCGATGAGACTTTGCCAATCAAACAAAGCGAACAGGGATGGCAACAAAAACTCGGCCTTACCGACACTTCCGGCCATATTTGGGCTATTGTTTCAATGTCTAAATATAACCCCATAATCAAGGGCTATGAACTTAAAATACAGGAGGCTACCGTTGACGTATTTATGAATAAGGGCGGCGAAGAAGAAAAGCGTTTAATTATTACCAAATACAGAATACCCACAACCACCGAGCCGCCCGAAGAAAAAAACAAATTTGAAGGAGTGCTTGACCCTTTGGTTGAGAACATCTTGGCAAAATACGACATTGCTGCAACCGAGGCACTGTGGCCGTGCACCAGAAAGAACACAAAGACGGGGATTGTTACAACAAACTGGATTATCTACCACAGATACTGCGAACAGATTGCAGCAAAGGCAGGCATTATGTTTAGTGAACCAAAACTAATAGTCAACGAAATCGACGAAAAGGGGAAGCGCTCCGTCGTCCTTCTGGTTACTGGCCAATTGGGATATGTCAAAGAATGGTCTTACGGAGAGGCGTCGCCTTCAACAACTTTTCTCCCCTACACATTTGCTATGGCCGAAAAGCGAGCCAAAGACAGAGTAATTCTCAAATTAGCGGGTTTCCACGGAATGGTTTATTCGGACGTAGAAGAAAACTGGAAAAACGGAAAGTAGGAGAACAAAAATGCCAAATCAAAATGATAATTCGGGTGTTCTGTTCAAAAACGACAGGAAAGAAACCCCCAAACAACCTGACTACACAGGCAGCGCCCAAATTGATGGTCGGGACTATTGGCTCTCGGCTTGGATAAAACAGGGCAAACAACAGAAGTTTATGTCTTTGGCGTTCACTCTCAAGGATGTTGAAAGGTCACCAATAGTCACGAGCCAACGTGAGCGACAAGATGATATACCTTTTTAAGGCGCAATAATGGACACAGGAATTGCAAGAAAGATAAACGATAAGATTAAATTGCTGGAAAAAGGCAGAAGCGAATTAAAGGCCGCTGCGATAGAGAAAGCAAACAGGTCGGCCGAATACGATAAGGTCATTGCAATAACTCTTATCGAACTCAAAAACGGCGTAACTAAAGAGCTTAATGGGCAGATGATACAAAATCCACCCGCTACTATATCAGAGAAAATCGCCAAGGGCTTATGCTGGCAGGAACGGCTCGAAGCCGACAAGGCAGAGGCGCTCTACAAAATTACTGTTCAAAAAATGCAATCTATACAAGCTGAATTAAACGGATATCAATCAATTTTCAGATATCAGGATGAGACGTCGTAATGACTATTAGAGAAATACAACTCGAAGAAGCGGCCAAGAAAGCCCTGACCGGCAATGTAAAAGACCTTGAGGCATACTTGCAAGTTCGCAGAGATTGGCGACCAACCTTATTGGCAAAAGTGGGGAAATGAGCAAGGATGCTGACATAGAAGGAATAAAAAAATGAGACCACTCGACCAGTTAAAAAGAATGCTACCAAAAATCGTCGATTCCAACGAAGATGGTTTGGATACAATATATTCGACGGGCGGCACAAGCTTTATGATACGAGCAAGTTGGGGGCTTGGCTGGGAGCACGTCAGCGTTTCAATTCCGAGGACAACGAGTCCGATAAAAAGAACGCCTACGTGGGGGGAAATGTGTATGATAAAAGACTTGTTCTGGTTCCCGGAAGAAACGGTTATCCAGTTTCACCCCGCCAAAACCGAGTATATAAATATGCACAAGTATTGCCTGCATTTGTGGAGGCCGACAAAAGAAAAACTGCCGATACCCCCGAAAATGATGACTGGTTTTTAATTATGAAACGAGAAATACCTAAAAAATACCAACATATGTATGAAAGGCGGAAAAAGAGCAGAAAAGCGGCAATACGCCTATTTTGCCTGGAATGTGTAGGGATATGCCGAAAGAGAGGTCAGTCTTTGCACTGACAAGGATTGCCCCCTGTTTAAGTGGCGGTTGAGAGGATGATATGAAAGGAATGAGTCGGCGGCGGCGTGGTAGCGTCGGAGTTGTAGGCAATGGTTGGCAAGAGTCCCGTGCCTGAACTACCAATATAAAGGTTACGGTGGCTTATGTATATGGTGCTGGGTGAATAATCCTGCCCGACCGTGCCATTTATAAGATATGAATTATGGCAAAAATGGGCTTTAACGAAAAACCGTTCAGAAGAAGAAAATACGGCAACGTGCCGACAACCGGCGTCTTTAGCGGCAGGGCAGTTATATTCAAGAGCAAACTCGAATATCGTTACGCCCAGTATCTTGATTTTCTTAAAACTGCCGGGGAAATACAGGATTGGAATTATGAAGGACGCACTTTTCGTTTCAGTAATAGGACAAAAGCACCTTACGAATACACACCGGATTTCGTTGTTAAAACCAAAAATGGGAAACTCGAATATCACGAAACAAAAGGTATGGTCGCCAGATACGACCTCGAAAAATTCCGCTTGCTCTGGGAGCAGGACATTAAACTGATAGTTATATTTGCTCAAAAACCGAAACTCTCTGTCCAGAAAATTAAAAAACTTGAACGCTACTGTATCCGTGTAATATGGAACGCACGGACTCTATGGGAAAATATACCGATGGATATGACATAATACTTCTTCCTTGCAATTGGTGTGTTCTGTGGGATTTATTATCCTTCGGAACGGGTTGGGATGGTGGGCAATTTTTTTAGCGGTTTAGTTTCATTTCCGCATAGCATTTCTGGCAAGGGTAGCGATTTTTTTTACTATCTTCTCCCAAATCTACAAATCCCGGCTCGCCGCAATTACAGCGCCACGGATATTTATCGTAATCTTCCTTTTTCGGTTTTTGCCGTTTGTATTTTTTCATTTATGTTCGAGAAGATATGTGTATATTTTTTCTATCTTGTCCCATATTTTGCTGTTATCTTCTTTTAAGTGCTTGATGTCGTTCCGCATAATGACGTGAGTTACAATCGTGTTATAAATAACTGCTGCTATTGCAACTATAGCTAAAATCCATTGCGCCGTTATCATATAAAAGCCTCTTTTTATTTTGGTTTTTCTTTTGGTTTTTCTTTCAGTAATTCCATCTTATTGAGAATTGCAAGGACGCCTTCCAGATTTGCCAAGCCGGCCGTTTTCAGGGCGATGTCGCACAAATTCTTCAAAAGTCCTTGAGCCTCTTTGTCCACGACAATCTTCATATTTTGCTCCTTATGTGGCTGCAATTAGGCCGTGTGTAATCATTGCGTCTCTCAAGGCATCAATAACGCCATCGGTAGTAGCGTCTCCACTATTAACAGCATCATCACAACGTGCATCTATCACCCTATTGCCAATCACCTGAACGCTATCAATTTCATAATGACCTGCAACATCCAAGTTACCCGACATAGTATTATTGCCGGTAGTTAACAATACTAACTGGTCTGTGTTTGCACCAGTACAAAGTTTAATAGGTCGGACAGTTCCAGTTCCACCCTT
>Ga0315533_1003031_pt1 | contig 11323 bp, 7 predicted proteins | sample SalMarSW160130MG_FD_203081 | JGI IMG/M metagenome (GOLD analysis project Ga0315533, IMG submission 203081) | Salt marsh sediment microbial communities from the Plum Island Ecosystem LTER, Massachusetts, United States - Salt Marsh Sediment SW1601-30 ...
TAAAAAGCAAGAGCGAAACGTCTTTGATTTTATTCATCATACACTGCTTGCTCACTGGAATAATACCTGTTATCCCGAATTATTGTGAACGGTTACGAATTCTGTTGTTTCTGCAACGAATACCCCTGCGCCGAACTCCATAAATTTATGAATGACGAATGGCCTCACCACTGGACGATGGAGCCCAATCTTGAATTTATCAAGGAAAATGGTAAGCAAGAGTGGCTGCAGGCACAGGAAAAGGAATGGTCCTGTAAGAGTTGTGGCGCTGAAGTAAAGTGGTATCAGAAGAAATGTAGTTGTGGCCAGGAATTAGATGCATGGGATGTACCAGCATAACATCTCAATCCAGGGGACTTGCTACGCTCGCCGGTGAGATAAACGTTATGGATTGAATTGGGTGAGGGTTTTTGATTTATTATACCCGCCCGTTCGACTTCGCTCCCCGCACCAAACGACCCCGCACTAATTTACGGCAGTGGCCTAATTCGTGCGGGGCAAGCGACAGAAATTTGTTTGGTACGGGGCAGGCGGAATGAATTTATTATTTATGAGTTATGATCCATTCGACTTTGCTCAGGACAGGTTTATTATTGGGGATGTTGAGATTCTTCACTTCGTTCAGAATGACAGATTAAAATAGATTCCTCCCTTCGATTACACTCAGGGTAAACTCCTGCGCTCGGAATGACTTTTCGACTGATTATCGATTATTTTTTTGAGATTCTTCGCTTCCACCTTCGCGGAGGCTACGGCGGACAAGTCGTTCAGAATGAATAGGTGACTGACGAGTTGCGATTGATAGCAAATGGCGGACGGGAAGTGGTTATTCTGGGGGGATTGGCATAGACCTTCGTGGTGTGGTCCAGCCGGGCGCAAATATTTTTGTGATTTTTAGCTTGCTGCGTTTATTGCGTCGGCGAGCTTAAGTGTGCCTTCGTAGAGGGCCCGGCCGATTATGGCCGCTTCAACGCCGGTTTCGGTGAGCTTTTTTATATCGGCTATTTCTGTAATGCCGCCGGAGGCGACGACGGGAATATCCACCGCCTCGGCCACTTGTTTCGTTCTTTCGAGGTTCGGGCCTGCGAGCATACCGTCTTTTGTGATGTCGGTGTATATTATCGCCGCCAGCGGTAATTTTGCGGCCTCGGCTGCGAACTGCAGGAGGGTTTGGGGGCTGTCTTGTGTCCAGCCGTGGGTGGCGACCTTCGAGCCGCGTGCGTCGAGTCCGAGAGCGATTTTGCCGGTGAACTTTTGTGCCATTCGGCTGAACCACTGGAAGTCGCTTACGGCCTTGGTGCCGATTATCACCCTTTCGGCGCCTATATCGAGCAGCTGTTTTATGGAATCTTCGTTTCTGATTCCGCCGCCGACCTCGATTTTCAGTTTTCCGAGGGCTGCTATGGCGGATATTGTGTCGGTATTGACCGGCATGCCGACTTTTGCGCCGTCCAAATCGACGATGTGCAGCCAGTGGGCTGATTGTGCGATAAATTCCTTTGCCTGGGTGACGGGGTTTTGCTGATAGGTTATTCGGCGGTGATAGTCGCCCTGGATGAGGCGGACACATTTGCCTTCGAGCAGGTCAATTGCCGGTATGATATACATTTTCGAACTCCAGAACCGTTGGTAACCAATTCGTGGGATTTTAGACAAATGGTCCTGTAGTTTCAACAGATTTCGGATGATTATTTTTATCTGCGAAGATTTCGTCAATTATGAGTAAGTGTGCTATATTGGCTGGGCGGTGGCCGCCGGAGCGAAGACATCAAAGTCAGGGCCGAACTGGCCCAGATAGTAAAGCGAATAAGCCCGTTTGAAAACGAGCAGGGGCAGCATCAGGACGGTGCCGATATAAGGTATCGCCAGGAAGAGGGCGGCACAGCAGCAGGTCCCAAATACTAATGCTATCAAAATCGCAGCAATAACCATTGCTATTACAATCTGGAAGAGGATGTATAATGCAAAAGCGCCTTTTCCGGACGAAAGTATTTGAAGAAATCGTCGCCAAGCGTTGGTACAGCTGCAAGGGTGGAGATACATAATGGGTACTACGAAATCATTTGTGAATTTGAAGAACAGGGCGGAAGCGATTGCTATGAGAGCCGTTACAAGAGCAAGGCACACTATCGCAAGGATTTCGGCAGCCCTGATACGACCGCAACTTTTAGTCAAAAGAACAACCATCAGGGCAATCATTGCTGTGCACAGGGCAAGGCAGATAAAAACGATAAATCCTGATACAAGTTTAAAGAGCCAGAGACTGTTGGCAGGTTTCCGAAAGTTTTGCCAGGGTGTTTTGACTTCGGCCTTGTTTTCGGCGATGCAGTAGAGAAACATAAATCGGCCTCTGCTATTGAGCCAGAGCAGGGTAATCATAACAGCCAATCCGATTAGCAGGCCAAACGAAGCGAGGACTGCTATCAGTAAAAAATGCTCTGAAAAGATGCTCTTAACCTGGCTTAAAGGGGTTCCAAGGCGGCAGAAGTTGTTGCAAGGGAAATTGAGGCGGAAATTCCCTCCTCTTTGGCCAAGAAATGCCAGCCAGGCACAGAAACCAATAGTGAACCACTTGCCTATCTCGAAAGGTTTGAAAAGTATAGCTTTCACCTTTTCTATAGCGGGGCTGATAGGTTTAATTACACTTATAGCAGATAGCTGTTCCGGGGCCATACGGTCAGTCCTCTGTGATGTTTCGGGATAAATGCTTTGCTTTGGAAACAGTCAACATTTACCCATCGGATAGATTCTACCTTTTGACAAAAGTTTTAGTTAACATACGTTGTTTGTCAAGAAAAACCCGACTTTTTTCAATTATAAGTCATTGAAGTAATAGGGTCTTATTCAAAGTTTTCAGCTGATTTGTGCCGTACTTCTTGAGCAGCTTGTAGATTCCCTACGGGAACAAGACGGATTGCAATCCTTATAGGAACCGGTTACGAGCGGCCAATGAGCTGAACGTCCTGATATGCAGGAGCAGCTACTTTGCCGGGTATCCTACAGTCTGGGCTATTAGAAACCGTTGATTATCTCGCAGCCCTATCGCTTTGGCCAGGGCCGGTCCGTCGACCAAGGCGCGGGCCACAGTCGCCAAACCCTCGGACGCACAGAACAGGTGGACATTCTGGACGATGCAGCCCGTTGAGATTGCCGCACGAAAGACCGCTGCGTCTTCATCGCTGGCACCTCTCGAGAGATCCACTACATAGACGAGGTTCACAGGCGCAGATTTCACAAACTCCTGCCTCCCAGTCACTGCCCGGAGGTCTTTAGCAAGGATATGTTTCAACTGATGTGCCTTCGCGTCATACAGGTATACACCGTCGGCGGTGGTAACGTAAATATCGACTTCCTGCCTGTTCTTTGCAGACGGAGCAGTACGTCTGCCCGATTCCGGACGGTTTATTCCCCATGCCGCCCAGAGCAGGTTCGACAACACCTGGTCGGACAGCTTCTTCGTACTGAAGTTGCGCTCGCTTTTCCTGTTCTTCAGCACCTGGAACAGCAGCTTACCACCGTCCATCTGCGGTTCCGGAAGCTGGATGGATTTCAGCTCCGCCGTAAGCGCCAGTGGCGCATACGCGAGCATACCAGCCAACACCACACAAACGAATCGAGACGATTTTGTGTTCATGACGGTTCTCCTATGTTAAAAGTCTACTCCAATTTTCATTATTTTTTCACACAACTAAAGGAGGAGATTTCAACTCCTGTTGTGATTTTACCATTATACATTTTTCTTTCAAGTAGTTTTTGCCGTCTTGGGCGGTGCGCACGAAACTTACTCTGTTGGCGATGAGTAGTTAATATGCTTGTAATTTCCGGTATTGGTGTGTATAGGTTGTATGGTTTGGAGAGGTGTCCGAGCGGCTTAAGGAGCCGGTTTCGAAAACCGGTGTGCGGTTTCCGTACCGCGGGTTCGAATCCCGCCCTCTCCGTTTTTCAGGCAGGCATTATGATTGTTTATTTTGCGTGCCGGATGTGAGGTCGGTGAGGATTTGTTCGGCTATCCGGCTTAGCTTTTCACTGACTTCGGGTGTGCAGTGTTCAGAAAACCTTGACAGCTCTTTTGCCTCGATGCCATAAATGCGAATATCTGTGGGGACGGCATAGCCCCATTCTCTGCCCATCCGAAGGGCGGTTGCGAAGTTTGTGTCGTGGGGGCAGCTTACCCTAATCGTATCTGCCAACTCATCGAGAGTGAAACGATACAGCGTTCCGGGCGGCGCAGAGCCGAGCTGAATAGCATCAACCACTACCAATCGGTCATAGCCAACGATTTGCGGAATAATATCCATCGTTGCCGCTGAAGACTTGATGATGTCATATTGCGGAGCGGCTTCGGTGGACGAGTGGTTCAGCCGTTCTGCGAGGCGGTCGGCCACCTCGTGAGCGACGCCGTCGTCTGAAAGAATCGGATTGCCGAGGGCAAGAATAAGCGTTTTCATTTTTCGTATTAGCTGCGCTTTATGGTTTTGATTAGCTGTCTTTCGCTGTCAAAGATACTGACTTCGATGGGCATCTGGCCCGGCAGGGCGTGTGTGGAGCAGGAGAAGCACGGGTCATACGCACGGAAACACATCTCTAACATATTCAGGATGCCGTTGCTGACTTCAAATTTATGGATGAGCGCCTTTGCGACCTTCTTCATTGACAGATTCATCGCAGGGTAATTGATACTGGAGGCGACCAGCAGGTTAAGTTTTTTAATCAGCCCTTTATCATCACATTCGTAATGGTGTATGAGTGTGCCCCGCGGTGCGGCAATGATGCCGACGCCTTCGGTGGGTTTTTCAGTAGGGATATTTCGCACATCTTTAGAGGTGATTTGCGGGTCGTTGACCAGCTCTTTCAGGCGTTCGGCGGCATACAGGCACTCGATAGCGCGTGCCCAGTGGAATGCCAGTGTATAATGGGCCGGCTTGCCGCCGAGTGTCTTGAAGAAATATTCGGCGGCTTCTTGTGCCAATGGTGTGGGGATTTTGTCGGCGACATTCAGCCGTGCCAGCGGCGCCACCCTTACGATGCCGCTGTCTGGGCCGTCTTTGAAGCCGTGCCAGCCGATTTTGCGTAGGTACGGCATCTTGAGATAGCTCCAGGGCACGACGTGCTCGGCCATATATTCGATGTAGTTTTGCGGGCCGAACCGGCCGAATTCCTTGCCGGCGGGGTCGATGATGCGAATATCGCCGTCATAAAAGTTGAGCTCATTATCTTTATTGACCATCCCCATATAATAGGTTTCGTGGTAAAACAGGTCCTTGTTGACGACAGTATCCACGAGCTTTTTGTTTTTGAGGATGAAGTCGTCAACGACTTGCAGCGTGAACTTGCCGAATTCGACGAGCTCGTCAGCCATTTTTGCGATTTTGTCGCGGTTTTCTTTCGAGAGCGGCTGCGAGACGCCACCCGGCAGGCCGAAGATTGGGTGTGTTGCTTTTCCGCCGATGATTTCCTGGATTTGTGCGGTGTAGGCGCGGTTTGTGAGGACTTTTTTTCCGATTTCGGGTCCGACGACATTGATGACGCCGACGATGTTTCTTTCCTCGGGTTCCGCCGCCCAGCCGCAAATCATATCCGGCCCGACGCTCATTGCGTATATGTGGGCGATATGGCTGTGGAGCATATGTGCGCAGTAGCCAAGCTCTCGGAGCTTCTTAGCGGTTGGCGTCGGCTCGACGCCATAAGCCATATCGACGGCCTTGATGGCGGCGAGATGGTGCGGCCAGGGACACACGCCGCACAGGCGGGTCGTGATGCGCGGTATTTCCTCGATGGGTCGGCCCTTGCAGAACTCCTCAAAGCCGCGCAGTTCGACGACCTGGAAGTAGGTATCCTCGACCTCGCCGTTGTCATCCAGAAAGACATTGATTTGTGCGTGTCCTTCGAGGCGGGTGGCCGGGGCTATGCGGATGACCTTTTCCTTAACCTTGTATTTTTCGTCTTCGAGTTTTGGATAAGTCATATTTCGTATCTCGTATCTTGTGTTTCTAATTTTACTTTTCGTCTTTTGATTCTTTTATCACGCGTTTAAGAAGCGATTTTGGCAGTGTGAATCGATATAACGTTCCCAGCGGGTCTCGCATTTTCTCCATTAGCTTTTCAATATCTTCCTCGGGCAGTTCGGTTTCGACAGAGGAGACTTTCAGGATAGAGGCAAGTGCGCTTAACATACTGCCGCCGTGGTCGAGCACGGCTGCTGTCGGTCCCATACAGCCGCGGCAGGGCATATTAACGTTTATACATTTGGAGTCGCAGCCGGCCCGGGTTGCAGGCCCAAAGCACAGTATTCCCTGCTCAAGGAAGCACTTCTCCGGGTCCAGCTCTGTATAATCTATGCTTTTAATCTCATCGATAAAGACCTTTTCGGGCTTCTGCCTGGGACATTCGTCACAAAGGGTTCTTTCGGAGGCGAGAATTATTCCTTTTGGCGGCAAGGGTGCCTTGCCGTTGACAAAATCCAGAACTATCTGCAGCAATTTCACATTCATTTCCCTTGTGGGTGGACAGGCACCAATGATGTAGTCCACATCGACGACTTCGTCGAGGGTCTTGACATCCTCGAACAGCTCGGGCAGCTCGAGGTCGTGACCCTGGGGGGTTATGAAATGGGTCTGGGGACGGGTGTGTTCGGGATTTACGGTAGTTGCAGTTTCGTCGTAGACGGTGTCGAGGATTTTGTTTTTTGTGGTAACATTAGCCAGTCCCGGGATGCCGCCGAAGGCAGCACAGGCGCCGTAAGCGACCATAATCTTCGATTTTTTGCGCAGGAGCTTTGCAACATATTCATTTTCGCTGTTGCGGACAGCGCCGTGATACAAACATATAGTGATTTCGCCATCGGCCATTGCCTCGACGTCTTTGAATTTTATATCCGCAGCCAGTGGTGCAAATGTAAGGTCGGCTACCTCGAAAAGCTTAAGAAGCTCGACATCCAAGTCGAGGATGGCGATGTCACATCCGGAACAGGTCGCCCCCTGTGCAAGAGCGATTTTAATTTTTTCAGGCATCAAGAACCTCCTTTGCGGTGTCGGTGTGCTGGTTAGATTGAGCCGGCTTTGCATAGGGACTTGGGCCAAGCTCAACGATGCAGTCGATGAAGCTGTTCATAGTGTTGGCGAACTTCTCGGCATCGCCGGCGGATATCCAAGCCAGTCCGAGCCGATGGGGGTTTAATCCGAACTGCTTCAGCAAGGAGCGCAGAAGGGCTATTCTTCTTCTTGTTCGGTAGTTTCCGCCGATATAATGACAGTCTCCCGGGTGACATCCGGCCACCATTATGCCGTCGGCGCCGAGCCGGAATGCCTCCATAATCCACTCGGGGTCAACACGGGCCGAGCACATAGTTCTTATGACACGAAAGTACGGTTTAATCTGGTATCTGCTTATGCCCGCCAAATCGCCGCCGGCGTAGGCACACCAGTTACAACAAAAGACAATAATTTTGGGTTTGAACTGGTTTTCCATAATCACACCTAATCAGCCAGGGCTGCTCTTATCATTGCCAGCATTTGCTCGTTCTTGAATCCTTTTTGCTCCATAGCACCGCTTGGGCAGGCGGCGACGCATCCGCCGCAGCCCTTGCACAGCGCCTCACTGAGCTGGACGATTTTCTCATCCTCGCCGCCGCCTTTGCGGGAGACGACCTCGAGGGCGTTATATTCACAAACCGGCACGCAGATACCACAGCCGTCACAAAGGTCCTCGTTGACCGCTGCGATGGTTGGCTCTGCCTCGTATTTGTCTTTCGAGATAATGGTGGCGGCCTTTGCGGCAGCGGCCTTGGCCTGGGCGATTGTCTCGGGGATGGATTTCGGGCTGTGGGCAACACCGGCGATAAAGATGCCTTCGGTGGCGAACTCGACAGGTCGAAGCTTGGCGTGCGCCTCTAAGAAAAAGCCATCTTCGTTCATAGGGACCTTCAGCATTTGAGCAATCACCTCGTTGCCGCTGCCGGGGTCGATTCTGCTGCTTAAAACAAGCAGGTCGGGCTCTAATACAAGCTTGCGGTCGAGCAAGGGCTCACGAACCGCTACTTTGAGCCTGCCGTTATTGGAGACCACCGGCTTGTTGTCCGGCTCGTAGCGCACAAAGACGATGCCTTTGTCACGTGCGGCGATGTAATACTGTTCGTTAAAGCCGTAGGTGCGGATGTCACGGTATAATATGTAGACCTCGGTTTCGGGAGAAAGCTCTTTAATTCTCAAGGCGTTCTTGACAGCGGTGCTGCAGCATACTCGGCTGCAATACATATGTCCTTCTTCTCTTGAGCCGACGCATTGAATGAAACAGGCCGTTTTCACCGCGGATATCCGGCCGTTTTCGGACAGGAAATCCTCCAACTGCAACTGGGTCATAATGCGGTCGTCGGTGCCGTATAAGTATTCATCTGGTTTGTGCTCGTTTCCGCCGGTAGCGACGATAATGACGCCGTGCTTGATTTTCGTATCTCGTATCTCGTATCTCGTATCTCGCTTGATACTTTTTGTTTTCAGGGTGCTCTCGAAATTGCCGACAAACCCTTCTACATTCTCCAGCGTGGTATTGGTATAAACGTTAATGTTTTCATGCCTTCGCACGTTTGAGATTAACTGTTCGAGATACGCCCGGATATCCGGCTGGTCGAGTGTGGAATGCAGGTTTCTGATGTTTCCTCCGAGCTTTTTTTCGCGTTCAACGAGTGCAACTTCAAACCTCTGGTCGGCGATGGCGATAGCAGCGGTCATACCGGCCAATCCGCCGCCGATTACGAGCGCCGAAGGGGTAACGTCCAGAACCGCTGCGGCCAGGGGTTCAACGAGAGCGACCTTGGCAACCGCCATACGGACGAGGTCTTTTGCCTTTTCTGTTGCCTCGGCGGGCTGACTTCTATGAATCCAGGAACACTGGTCGCGGATATTAGCCATCTCGAAGAGATAAGGATTAAGGCCTGCCTCGCGTAAGGTCTGCTGGAAAAGCGACTCATGGGTGCGGGGCGAGCAGGATGCCACAACCACGCGGTTCAGGTCGTGCTCTGCTATCTTTTCTCGAATGCGGTCTTGCGTATCCTGTGAGCAGGTGTAAAGGTTGTCCTCGGCATAAACCACAAAGGGGAGGGTTCCGGCATACTCTGCGGTTGATGGCACATCAACGACCGAGCCGATATTGATTCCACAATGGCAGACAAACACGCCTATGCGCGGCTGTTGTCCGTTTACATCTTTTTCCGGCGGGAACTGGCGTTCAGCGGTCAGGGTGCCCCTGACATCCGCCAGCAGGCGGCCGGCCTCGCAGGCGGTGGCGCTGGCCTGTGTTACGGTCTCCGGTATGTCTTTAGGCCCGCAGGCGGCGCCGCCGACAAAGATTCCCTGCCGGGAGGTCTCCAGCGGCTGTGAGGGAGCGGTCCAGATAAATCCGTTGCTGTCAAGGCGGACACCGAGCTTTTCAGCCAAATGCCTTGATTTTTCAGGGGGCTGCAGGCCGACCGACAGTATCACCATATCGAAGTCCTGTTCGGCCACCTGGCCGGATTCGGGGGCATATTTGACCGTGAGCTCACCGCTGCCGTTTTTCTTATAGACGTCGGAGACTCTTGCCCGCTCAAAATGCACGCCATATTCGTTCTTTGCCCGCTCGTAGTATTTGTCGAAGTCCTTGCCGAAGGCGCGCATATCCATAAAGAAGATAGTAACGTCAACGCCTTTGAGGTGCTCCTTGGCGATTACCGCCTCCTTGATTGCATACATACAGCACACCGAGGAGCAGTAGGCGTTCCGGCAGGATATGTCCCGCGAGCCGACACACTGCAGGAAGGCGATTTTTTTCGGTTCCTTTCCATCCGAGAGCCTTCGCACATGGCCGGTAAACGGGCCCGAGGCAGACAGGATTCTCTCGAACTGAATGCTGCTGACGACGTCGGGGTAGCGGCTATACCCGAAGTCATACTTAAGTCGGGCCAAGAATTCCTCGAAGCCAGGCACAACCACGATCGCACCGACATCAATCTGCTCAATTGTCTCGTGCTGCTGGTGACAGATGGCTTCGGCCTTGCAGGTACTTACGCACTGTAAACACTCCGAACAGGTACTGCAGTGCAGGCATCGTTTTGCTTCTTCAACGGCCTGGTCTTCGGTGTATCCGAGCTCGACCTCGTCGAAGCCCTTAATCCTTTCCTCTGCCGGCAAGGTGGGCATAGGCACCTTAAGAGCCCGGCTGTGAGCGCCTTCGGGTACGGCTGCCAAATCTTTCGGCGAAAGGCGTGGTTTTATGTCGTCGCGGTTTTCCTTTAGGCCTTCACCGTTGAGGAACCTGTCGATAGAGGCAGCGGCTCTGTGTCCTGCAACGATAGCATTTACGGCGATATCCGGCCCTGAGACGACATCTCCGCCTGCGAAGATTCGCTTTACGTTGGTGGCTAACGTATCCTCGTCAACAGAAATAAGTCCTGCCCGTGTCTCCAGCAGCCCGTCAGCCGCCTTTAATAACTCCCAATCGACTGCCTGTCCGATGGCAACCACGACCGAGTCGGCAGGCATAATCTGCTCGGAGCCGGGCTTGACAATAGGGCTAAATCTACCTTCTTTATCGAAGACGGACAGACATTCTCTAAACTCGACGCCGGCTACGTGTGAATTTCGGCCGACAATACGTTTGGGTGAAAGCCGGTTATGGATTAGGACACCTTCTTCTTTAGCTGCCCGTATTTCGCCGGCAGAGGCGAACATCTCATCAGGCGATTCGAGACAGGCAAGGTGCACATCCTTGACACCCAGACGTATAACGGTACGGGCGACGTCGATAGCGACGTTGCCTCCGCCGATGACTATTACTCTCCGGCCAAGGTCAACTCGCTCGCCCAGACTTGCGGCCCTCAAAAGGTCGGTAAAACCCCGGACGCCCTCCAATTCCATACCGGCGACGGGGACCAGCCCGGTCTCCGTAACGCGGACGGCCTTGAGGTCGGTCAAGACGCTAATATCGGCCTCCTGGCTTACGGCAGGAATCACTATATCGGCCTCGATTATGAATTTGGAATCGGGGACAGGAATCGGCCGTTTCCGGCCGGATTCGTCCGGCGGGCCGAGGGTCATTCTCATACATTCCAGCGCCGCTACCCTGCCGCCCGTACCGAGGATTCGTGTGGGTGCGGCCTGAAATCGGAATTCAACACCTTCTTCCTCGCAGGCTTTTATTTCATCGTCACTGGCAGGCATCTCCGCCCTGCTGCGGCGGTATAGAATGGTCACCCGCCGAGCGCCGAGACGCAAGGATGTGCGACACGCATCAGCAGCTGCGTTTCCCCCTCCAACAACCACGACAACCTTATTTGCGATGTCTGCCGGCT
>Ga0315533_1003033_pt1 | contig 11321 bp, 9 predicted proteins | sample SalMarSW160130MG_FD_203081 | JGI IMG/M metagenome (GOLD analysis project Ga0315533, IMG submission 203081) | Salt marsh sediment microbial communities from the Plum Island Ecosystem LTER, Massachusetts, United States - Salt Marsh Sediment SW1601-30 ...
AGTGGTCCTTACAAAGCAAGAGAGGTAAAGATGGAAGAATATGTACTTGGAGAAAAATTTGATGATTATTGGGAAGGATGGGACAAGGATGCACCAAAGTATTTTAAACTCTCCGGGGCATGCCAGCCTGTGACGGTTAGAACCGCAATGTTCCGCCAAGAACAGGAAATTTCTGACGAGATGCAACCACTGGAAGCCTATGCAGCAATGGCAAAAATTGAGGGGGTTAAGGTAGTAGCTTTTACGAATGGAAATAACTTGAATATATCTCTTAATACTAAAAAGGCACCTACGGATGATGTACATTTCCGAAAAGCATTGGCTTACATTATTGATTATGAGGTTATAACAGATCAGATATTCCCTTATTCGAGTATTGCCAATGGACCTGTACCGGCCAATTTACCTGGGGCTGATAATTCGCTTAAGCTCTATAAGAGAGATTTAGAAAAAGCCAAAGAAGAGCTTCAACTGTCTAAATACTATGACAACCTTAACGATTATCCCGTAACCATGGTATGGGTTGCTGAAGTACCTGATATGGAAAAAATAGCTCTTCTCTTCCAGGCGAATTGTACTGAACTTGGTATTAAGGTTGAAGTGACCAAAAAACCGTTTGGTGCTGTCATAGCTGATGCTCAGACTGTGGAAACCACACCAAATGCATCGGGTGTATTTGTTGCCCCAAGTTATATTGAAGCAGGGGGAATGATTAAAACCAGATATCATTCAAGTACTATTGGAACATGGGAACAGATGGAATGGTTGCAGGATGATTACCTTGATGCTCAGATTGATGATGCATTTGCAACGACTGACACAGAAGAACGATTTAAGAAATACTCTGAAATACAGAAATATATTATTGATCTATGTCCAACCATTTGGTTGATGGACCAGGCGGAAAAACGAGCATACCAAGCTTCCTATATTGATTGGCCTACAGCAAATATGGCTGAAAAAGGTGAAATGTTTATAAATCCTATGGGTTATAATGTCTATGTTCGTGATATGAAAGTATTCCCAGAAAAACGTTCAAAATAAAGTTTTGAATTTAAAAAGGGTGGTGTTTATTCATTGAAAACACCACCCTGAAAGTTGCCAGAACTAAAAAACAATATTCTTAAAATATTATAGGGGAAAAAGTAGGCGAAGACGATGAATAAAATAGAGTAATCCTAAAAGCCTTGCAAAACAAAGGTTTTAAAGTTTTCTAAAAGGCACAAAATATAAAATTTGAGGGGGTGAAATATGTCTAGTTATATTTTGAAAAATAAACAGGATGTGGAGGATTTTGTAAGAGGTGTGACTTTTATGGGAACAGGCGGCGGTGGAGATCCTAAATTAGGTCTAGACTTTCTTGTAAAAGCATTAGAAGAGGGATATAAATTAAGTTGGGTCGACATCTCAGAGATAAATGAAGAAGAATGGGTGGCAATGCCATTTTATATGGGTTCTATTGCACCTATCTCTGAGGAAAATTTAAAAAAACTAAAAGAAATGAGTTTAGGTGAACCTACCGTGGAAAGGCCGTTAATAAAAGCAGTCCAAGAACTGGAAAAATATAAACAAATAAAACTGGGCGCTTTGATTGCGGGAGAGTTAGGTGGAAGTAATACACCAGCACCATTAGATACGGCGGCAAGGTTGAATAAAGTTTTTATAGATGGAGATTTTGCGGGGAGAGCGATACCTGAATTAATCCAGGCAACTCCTTGTGTTAGAAATAAAAGCATTTGTCCCTTAGTTATGTGTGATTTATGGGGAAATGTTAATATTATTGAAAGTGCTATGAATTTTGGAATGGTAGAGGAATATGGACGTTCAATTGTTATGGTAACGAATCAAATGACGGGTAATATTGGATTTCTTATGAAAGTTAAAGAATTAAAAGAAGTGATAATACCTGGTACATTGACGGATAGTTATGTCGTTGGCAAAACAATAAGAAAAGCAAGAGAAGCAGCAGGACAGTACCCAGTGGAAAAAGTAGTTGAAGTAATTGGAGGACATTTACTTTTCAAAGGAACAGTTACAGGAAGAGAGTTTGAAGATAGAAAAGGCTTTATGTTTGGTACACATGTATTTGAAGGTTTAGATGAATTCCAAGGATATACGTTTAAGATATGGTTTAAAAATGAAAATCATATTACCTGGTTAGACAATAAACCATATGTTTGCAGCCCGGATATAGTAACAGTTGTTGCTTTGGAAGATTGTGAACCAATAACGAATACGTATTTAAAAGTAGGACAGCAAGTAGCTATAATTGGAAAACCTCATATAAAATACCGTGATAAGGGCGATGTCAACTTACTAACTCCAAAACACTTCGGTTTTGATATTGAATGGAAACCAATGGAGCGGATGTTCTAAGCATAAGCAAAACTTTTCCAATAGAATAAATTAATAATAAATAAAATGGGGTGATTATATGATTGATTTAAATATCAAGTTGTCTACAGAACCAGTTTTCATATACTTTGAGGAGATTTCAAGGATTCCCAGATGTTCAGGAAATGAGAAAGCCATAAGCGATTATCTTGTAGCTTTTGCTAAGTCAAAAAATCTTGAGGTAGTGCAAGATGATGCACGAAATGTTTTAATTAAAAAACCCGCTACTACAGGATATGAAAAGGCACCGACTGTTATCTTGCAGGGACATATGGATATGGTATGCGACAAAAAAAAATCGGTAAAACATGATTTCAAGAAAGATCCTATTGAACTTAGAGTTAAGGGAGATATGCTTTATGCAAAGGACACAACTCTTGGGGCGGATGACGGCATTGCAATTGCTTATGCTCTTGCACTTTTGGATTCACACACTATACCGCACCCTCCTTTAAAAATATTAATAACCACAGGGGAAGAAGTGGGGCTCATTGGCGCATCAGCTTTAGACCCTAAATACCTTGAAGGTGATATGCTTATCAATATGGATTGCGAAGAAGAAGGTATTTTATTTTCAAGTTGTGCAGGTGGTATAAGGGTAAAGCATTGTATACCAGCAAAATGGGAAAACCCTGAAAAAAACTGTATTTCATATCTAATCAGTATCAGCAGACTAAAAGGTGGTCACTCGGGAGTCGAGATAGACAAAGGCAGAGGGAATTCAAACAAACTTATGGGTAGGTTTTTAAATGACCTTTTGCAGGAAGTGGAATATTTTATTAGTGAAATAAATGGTGGATCTAAAATGAATGCTATCCCACAAGAAGCTGACACCACTGTTTTAATCAACCCCCGTGATGAAAGCAAACTGGCAGCTAAAGTGGATGAATGGAATTTGATTTTTAAAAATGAACTAAAAGTATCTGATCCACAGGTGAATCTTAGTGTAAAAAGGTTAGATAACACTAATTTAAAAGTGTTGTCAAGGGATACGATGAAGAAAGCTATTGCATTGCTAGTACTTATACCCAATGGCGTCCAGACAATGAGCAGAGATATCGAGGGGCTAGTAGAAAGTTCAACAAACTTAGGAGTAGTGGCTACTTCTGATGCAGACATACTATTTGAGAGTAATATTAGGAGTAATATAAAAAGTTTAAAGTATAATATATTAAATCAGGCCAAAATTATTGCGAATATTTTAAATATTGATTTTGAAACGGATTCTGACTATCCAGAATGGGAGTATAGCCCTGATTCAAAGTTAAGGAATATATTTAAGAAGGTCTATACAAATATGTATAACAAGGAACTAAAAGTAGCGGCAATTCATGCAGGATTGGAATGTGGTTTGTTCAAAGAAAAGAATAAGAATCTTGATATGGTTGCTTTTGGTCCTAATATGTATGATGTACATACTTCTAACGAACATATAAGTATATCCTCTATAGAAAGGATATGGGAATGCCTACTGGCAGTTTTTAAAGAGATAAAACCTGCATAATGAACACTGGCATCAAAAAAGTATAGTACGTTATTAAAATAATTGTTAAATTTCACAAAAGGCATATGTTCTTTAGGATTTTTAGCGAAGGGGGAAATACTACTAAAAACCTTAGTAATAAACCCTTTTATATAAGTTAAACTGGGGTTAATATATCAATAAATTAAGAAGGGAGTCAGTAATATTATGTCAAGATTTATAACTACAATACAAGAGGTTGAAGATTTGGTAAGAGGTGTTACATTCTTTGGGACAGGAGGAGGTGGAGATCCTGTAAAAGGTTCAAAGTTCTTAAAAGAGACATTAAAGGATGTTGGGAAGATTGAAATTATTGATATTGATGAATTAGATGATAATGCGACAGTATGCACATGCTTTTATATGGGTTCAATCGCGCCGCATACACCTGAAGTTCAAGAAAAGATGAAAAAGATGGGTTATATAGATATAGAAGTTGAAAGAGTACTACCTGAAGCAGTTAAGAGACTGGAAAAATATATTGGAAAAGAGATTGATGCAATTGTTGCAGTTGAATTGGGAGGTATTAATACACCTGCTCCTATAGATGCTGCAGCAAGGTTAGGGAAAAAAATAATAAATGGTGATTATGCAGGTAGAGCCATTCCTGAAATTGTTCAAACAACGCCATCACTGGCAGAGAAAAATGTGTGTCCCATGATCAGTGTTGATGAGTGGGGAAATGTAGTATATATCGAGAAAGTTAAAAATCATTTATGTTCTGAAGCTATGGGTAAAGCAATTAGTACTGTCGCATTTGGATTGGTAGGGCAAACTTCTTTTGTTATGACAGGCAAAGAAATGAAAGAAATTATTATTGAAGGTACAATCACAGAAAGTTTAGCAGTTGGCAAGGTTCTTAGAGAAGCAGCAGAGTCAGGCAAAGATCCAGCTAAAAAAGTAGCTGATTTACTTAACGGATGGGTACTCTTCAAAGGAAAAGTTGTTGAAAAGGTTTGGGAAGACAAGGAGGGTTATTTTTGGGGAACAAATACCATTAATGGCACTGATGATTTTTCGGGACATGAGTTCAAAATATGGTTTAAGAACGAAAATCATATTACCTGGTTAGACGGAGAAGTGTATGTGACAAGCCCTGATATCATTGAAGTCATTAGTTCAAAAACGGGGGAACCTATAACTAATCCAGATATAAAAAAAGGAGATGAAGTTACAGTTATTGGGGTAAAGAAGAGAGCAGCTTTTGATACAAAGATAGGTGTAGATAGAGTAGGCCCTACTCATTATGGATTTAATATTAAACATAAGCCAATTGAAGAAGTTGTTAAGTAAACTATTATATTAATTAACATTAAGTTATATTTAAATAAACTATAAGTTGTTTTTTGTTTAACTTATTTTTAGTTGTAAAAAAACGGATTCAATTTGCAAGTAATATTTAACTTTATTTTGTTATAGAGCAAGTTTTCTGAGTGTTCTTTGTATATATAAAAATTATATAAAGGTGTCAAAAAATAAGGAGACGTAAATTTGTGAGTAGGAAAGTTAATATAGGAATTATCCAAATGAACTCTAAGTTGGGTGATGTAGAACTAAATATCAGTAGGGCACTAAAATTTATACAAAAGGCAGTGGAAATGAAAGCTAATATAGTTTGTTTACCTGAGCTTTTCTCTACAGGGTATAATATGAAGATACTTGCAGAGAAAAATGCTGAAATCGGGTTAAGGTACTATAATTATATAGTAGATAGAATATCAAATACTGCAAAGGAAAATAAGATTTTTATTGTTGCGCCATTTGCTGAGAGGAAAGATTCATCTAGTGTGGTATACAATTCGGCAATCCTATTTGACGATGAAGGCAATATCTGTGGCAGTTATGCAAAAACTCATCTTTATTCCTCCGAAGGTTTATATTTTAAAGAAGGGTCTCAATATAAAGTATTTAATACTAAATATGGCAAAATTGGTATAATGATATGCTATGATGCTGGTTTTCCGGAAGTATGTAGAACTTTATGTTTATCAGGCGCAGAAATAGTTTTTGTTCCTTCAGCTTGGAGAATCCAGGATGAATATATGTGGGATTTGAACATCCCTCAAAGAGCGTTAGAGAATTTATTATTTGTTGTGGGTGTAAACGGGGTAGGGACTGAAAATAAATTGCATCTTTTTGGTAGAAGTAAGATATGTAACCCCCGAGGTACTATTATTATAGAATTACCAAAAGATGAAGAAAAGGTTGTAATGGTAACTATTAATTTGAGTAATATAGAAAGATTCAGGACAGAAATAACATATCTAAAAGACAGAAGGCCATTTTTATATAATAAAATTACCAAGGTGTAGCAATATTAACTTTTATGTTTATTTTGTGTTAAATAGTTGCCAGTTGATAAAATTAGCAAACATCTAATAGTGTAAATATTTCATCAACTTTAAATGTAATAAAGAAAATGAAGGTAATTTGAAATTTAAAGAATAGGAAATTAGAGGATCGGAAATGAAAATTTTTAATATAGGGCTAATCAGAGTACTTACTACAAATGATAGAGAGCTTTTAAATTTTCATGGTAATATTTTACACGACAATTTTCCTTTTGAAGTTGAAAGTAACTGTATTCATGATCAATATACTGGCGTGCATTCAAAAGAAACCTTTCTTAAAGCTGTTCCTAAAATTTTAGATTTAGCTATTGAAATGAAGAAAAAGGGTAAAGATGGAATAATAATTAGCTGTACGGAAGACCCAAGCGTAACAGAAGCAAAGCGGTCATTACAGATACCTGTGGTTGGGGCGGGTACTGCTGTAGCATTAATAGCTTTTAGTTATAGTACAAAAATTGGGATTTTAAATTTAACTAAGTCAACTCCGGGAGGTGTGAAACAAATTTTAGGTAGACGTCTTATAGCGGAAAAAACGATAAATGCTAAAAATACTCTTGAGCTAATGACTTCCGAGGGAATAGAGAACATAATCCAATCTTCATTAGAGCTAAAGAAATTAGGAGTAGAGGTTATTGTTTTGGCGTGTACCGGAATGTCTACGGTAAATGCTGCAAGTAGGATAGAGAAGAGAGTGGGTATACGTGTAATAGATCCAGTGATTGCAGAAGGAGTGGTTATGTGGAGTTTGTTGAAACGTTAGGAGGAAACCCAAAACTGGCAGGAATTAGAGCTTGTCGTTAAGGGTAATATTTAAAGTGGCGAGCTAATCACTTAGATAAAGTTGTAAAAGTAAAACAGGAGACGAAAAAGGTTGGTTTATAAATTATATTTTTTAGAAAGGATATTTAAACGTGTTAAAACAGGTAATAGAGCTTTTTGATCTTTTAGATAGCAGCAAAGTAAATGGTGAAGTAATTAAGGAGTTTTTGAATAAAAGAAATCAGAAGAACGTTTTGGTTGAAACTATTTATGGAGAAAAAGGGGAAACGGATTTTATAAAGATTAAAGTTTCTGGTACAAATGGAAAAGATAAAGGCGGGGATGCGCCCACTCTTGGAATAATTGGGAGGCTGGGAGGCTTGGGCGCCCGTCCTGAAAAAATAGGATTTGTATCTGATGGAGATGGTGCCCTTACTGTATTGAGTGTTGCCTTAAAGCTTTCAGAAATGACAATTCAAGGGGATTATCTGGATGGAGATGTGATAATAGCAACCCATATATGCCCTCATGCACCTACAAAGTTCCACGACCCTGTTGCCTTTATGGATTCCCCTGTTGACATATTTACAATGAATAAACATGAAATAGATAGCGAAATGGATGCCATACTTTCTGTTGATGCTACAAAAGGTAATAGAATAATAAATCATAAAGGTTTTGCCATATCTCCTACAGTAAAACAAGGTTATATCTTAAGGGTTAGTGAGGACTTGTTAAATCTAATGGAAATTGTTACCGGAAGATTTCCTGTTGTTTTTCCCATTACAACTCAAGATATAACTCCTTACGGAAACGGTATTTATCATTTGAATAGTATTCTCCAACCATCCGTCGCAACCTCAGCCCCCGTTGTAGGTGTTGGTATTACAACTGAAATTGCCGTTCCTGGATGTACAACAGGTGCAACCCATCTAACAGATATAGAAAAGGCTGGCAGATTTTGCATTGAAGTTGCAAAGAGTTTTGGGAAAAAATGCTGCAGATTTTACAATGAACAGGAGTTTGAACGGATAAATAAGCTATATGGTGGGTTGTGCCATTTACAGACCCTTAAGGGGTAATATATGATACACAATAACCCTTACAGGCTCCAAAGGAGAATGGCTTATAGCAGAAGGTATTATTCGTATACCTGAATTTAATATGTAATACAATCAAGGAAAATTCAATTAAGAAGTCGTGCTACTATATCAGTAATTTCTGAAAAATTGGTTAAAGAAAGCCGAAGATAAGCGGCAGAATATTTCCTTCTAGAACAAAAGGAAGTATATATATTAAATGCAGATCTGCCCAATAACATATTAATACATAAGGGAAATATATATAATGTGGATGAAATAATGGGAGAAATGGCACTGGCCATGGGGCCAGAAGATGCATGTTTGATACCTGCAAATTCTATAGATTCTTAAGGGAATTTTGACAAGTTAATATTAGATTTAATTAGAAGATGTTACTATGTAATTCCTGTGGGTTTATAAAAGATAATTTCATGTAAAATCTCCCGGGTAACAAAAGTAGTATGTGGAGAAAAACCGGGCATTGCCATGGCAATGCCTGTAGAGTTAATACCTCTTCTAATGGGATGGGTGTTTACCAAAATAGATGTTATAAAAACTATAATTAGATTTGAGGCTATAGTAATCGGTTATGGGGAGATTGGCGGCACAGAGGTTCTGTTGTATTTTCCGCTTAAGGCAATCACCGTTGGGTGATGTCACTTTCCGTAATTATTCCGATAACATTCTGTTCATTATCAACAACCGGTAACCCCACCATACGTTGTCGGCTCATAATCTTGACCACTTCTTTTATTGGGGTATTCGCAGATACGGAAGTTAGGTCCGGTATCATAATTTCTTTAATTTTCAAGATTATCCCCCCTCTTAATTGGCAATTTTACTTAATTATATTCCTTTTTATGTTTTTAGCAAGCCCGAACAGAAAGTATCGAGTATCGAGTATATAGTATATAGTGAAGAAGAAGATTATTAAGCGTATAGGGCATTAGTTATCCGGGTTACCCGGTTATCTAGTTAACTGGTTAAGATAAAGACTACTGGTTGGTCAGTTATAAGATATAGGATAAAAACTGTAGCACAGACTCTCGACCCTCTTTGAATTAAGGCAGGGATTCGATTCATCGAACCCGCTGGTAAAATTTCCAAAACAACTTGGGTCGGATAAATCCGACCCCTACTAAAAAATGCATATAGAATTTTTATTTCCTCACCTCTTAAAAGAGAGATTAAAGGTAAAGTTGAATGAAGTTTAAATTATAAAAAGCAAATATTTTTTTATGATACTATACGCTAAACGCTGTACGCTCTACGCTATATATGTTTTGAGTTTTGAATTATGGTTTTTAACTTTTCACTTTAAATTTTTAGTTAAATACTAAGGATCAGTATTTAAAACTAACGAATATTCACTATTAACTAATGACTAATAACGAAGCGTTTCAATAAAAAATAAAAATTTTTATCTAATTTTTATAAAAAAGAAGGATTTTTAAAAAATTTGTAGAATTAATTATATATAAAGAAAATATACAATGAATTTAAACTTGAAGAAAGGAGGGGCAAAAAATTGAAAGCGTTGTTGTTTGGCGAAATTCTCTGGGATATTATAGATAGTAAACCTTATATTGGCGGCGCCCCCTTTAACCTTGCTGCTCATCTGACAAAAATGGGACTTGAATCAACACTCGTTTCTTCCGTGGGCAAAGATGCTCTGGGAAGAGAAGCTCTAAAGGAAGTAGAAAAAAGGAGTATTGATTCTACTTTTATTCGGATTCATCCCCATTTGCCCACTGGGATTGTGGAGGTAAGTCTGGATGAAAGAGGTCATCCTACTTATCTAATAAAAGAAAATGTTGCCTGGGATAATATTATTTTAGATCAAGATTTAGCCGATAGTTCAGCCAAAAATAAATGGGAGGTATTCTGTTTTGGAACTCTCGCTCAACGTACTGAAGAAAACCGGGAAGTACTCAGCCAAATCATCTCTCAAGTACACCCTCATCAGGTGTTTTACGATGTAAATTTGAGACAAAATTACTACAAAAAGGAATGGATTGAAAAATCCTTATACCAGAGCTCAATAGTAAAACTAAATGATAGAGAGGCTCTTATTATTTCTGAGCTCCTCTTCGGTCAAACATTGAAACAAGAAAATCTTGCTGAGCTTATTTGCCGGGAATACGACCCTTCTATTGTCTGCATTACTCATGGAAAGAATGGCTCATCTGTTTACCGTAATGGCAAGTTGGAAAAGGTAGCAGGTATAAATGGACCGGTAGCCGATACCGTAGGAGGAGGGGATAGCTATAGTGCAGGTTTTCTGTTTTCTTATTTGTGCGGGACAAGTATATATGAGGCGGCGGAGTTTGCAGAAATATTAGGTAATTTCGTGGTTTCCCAATCCGGCGCAGTACCTAAATATCCCAGATGGCTGGAAAAAGAGATAGAAAATTTAAAATATAAGATAAAAAAATGACAGGGGACGGTCCTTTGTCATGAAAAAAAGGAGGTTAAAATTATGAAATTAGAAAGTCTTGAATTCGAAAATAATGGGTTTATTCCCCAAAAATTTACCTGTGATGGTGAAGATATTAACCCCGGTCTGATTATTGAAGATATACCGGAAGGAACTAAAAGATTAGCACTGATTGTGGATGATCCCGATGCACCGATGGGGACCTGGGTGCATTGGGTGGTATTTAATATCCATGTTACCGATGTTATAGAGGAAAATACCGTTCCGGGCACTCAAGGAACTAATGATTTTAGGAAATTAGAATATGGAGGACCATGCCCGCCCTCGGGTACTCACCGTTATTTCTTTAAATTATATGCCCTTGATGAAAAACTTCATATAGAGGAGGGTTGCAAGAAGAAGGAATTGGAGGAAGCCATGGAGGGGCATATTTTAGCTACAGCAGAGCTAATTGGCCTATACGAGAGAGAGAAAAATAAAGAATAAGGGGTTTAAGATGAATAAAGTAATAAAAATTGTAGTATTTTTAGGATTAATTTTGTTCGTTGGTGTCAATGTCTACGCTGCCGAAGTTGAGGTGAATTCGCAAATTAGCGAGATTTGCGTCTATACTGACTCTGCTTTGATTAATAGGGTTACCCATCTTGAACTTGACAAGGGAACTTATAAGGCAATTTTCACTGATATCATTCCCGATGTTGACGAAAATTCTTTAAGAGTTTCGGCAGAAGGAACAGCGATAATTAGGCTTTTTGGAGCACAGGTGAAAAAAGAAT
>Ga0315533_1003035_pt1 | contig 11319 bp, 9 predicted proteins | sample SalMarSW160130MG_FD_203081 | JGI IMG/M metagenome (GOLD analysis project Ga0315533, IMG submission 203081) | Salt marsh sediment microbial communities from the Plum Island Ecosystem LTER, Massachusetts, United States - Salt Marsh Sediment SW1601-30 ...
CAACAAAGCTCGTGGGTGAGATAATACCTGTCTTGCTCTTGGTTGCCTGGATTGGGGGACTTTGGTTGGCAGTCTTATGCCAATTATTTAAGCTATTTAAGCAATGTCTGAACTGCTGTTAAGCTGCGATTAATTGCATAGACAAAAACTCAATGCTAACACGTCAGACGGATTAAAAAGAGTAATACTGAATATCAATCAGAGCCAGAACAGTCTAATTATCCATTACTTATTCTTTTATCTATATATTCCTGAGCAACTATTTTATCATCGAAATCGAATTTTTGCGTTCCGATGATTTGGTAGTTTTCGTGGCCTTTGCCGGCGATGAGCACAATATCATCTTTTGCGGCGGTTTTTATAGCTAACTCGATAGCCTTTTTTCTGTCCGGCTGTATTTTGATTGTTTGCGAGTTCGGATTTTCAAAGCCGGTAATTATTTCGTTTATTATGCCCTCAGGCCTTTCTGTTCGTGGATTATCGCTGGTAACGATTACAAAATCGGCTAATCGCTCGGCAACTGCGGCCATACGAGGGCGCTTGGTTCTGTCCCTGTCACCGCCACAGCCGAAAACAACAATCAATTTACCGCCGCATAAAGGCTTTAATGTAGAAAGTACATTTTTCAAGGCATCGTCGGTGTGAGCATAATCGATAAGTAGGGTGGGGCTTGCCCCACCATTTTCTTTGGTTCGTGAAGGTGGGCTAAAGCCCACCCTACAAACTTTTTCTAATCGGCCTGACACGCCCTGCAAGGCCGAAAGGCCGGCAGCTATTGTTTCCAAATCAAAACCGGCTGCGAGACACAAACCAGCTGCTGTGAGAGAGTTGCTGACGTTATATTGGCCAAGTAAAGTGGTTTTGACGATGGACGATTGGCCTGAGTATTCCAGAGTAAATACGGTTCCATTTATGTCCATCGACTCTATATGAGCACTAATATCGGCTGGTTCATCGACGGCATACCATAAGATTTTTGCTTTGGTCTGGCCGGCGAGCTGTCTGGCCTCCAGCGATTGTTTATTCAAGACGGCTGTGGCATTGACAGAGAGTGTCTTGAAGAGTTTTGCTTTGGCGGCCAAGTAATCTTGTTTGGTTTTATGATAGTCCAGATGGTCACCGCCGAGATTGGTAAAGGCAGCGGCCTTGAAGTTGATAGCAGCCAAGCGGTTTTGCGACAGGGCGTGGCTGCTGGCCTCGATGACCATATACTTTGCGCCGGCTTTTACCATTTGCGATTGTGCTTCAGCTATATCCAGGCAATCCGGCGTTGTAAGAACCGCCTGCGAACTGGCCAGACCGGTATCATAAATGATTGTACCGATAAGGCCACACTTTTCACCGGCGGCCTGAATTATCGAGCGAACAAGATATGCAACGGTGGTCTTTCCATTTGTACCGGTAACAGATAAGTTGGTCAATTTTGAAGCCGGGTTTCCCCTGCTTGCCTGTGCAAGAGCCGCTGCTGCTTCTGCGGAATCATCGACGATTATCACTTGTGATTCTTCGCGATGATAAGGCCTTTCACAAACGACATATTTAGCACCATTGGCAAGGGCCTGGACAATGAAGTCGTGGCCGTCGTAAACGCTGCCTTTGACGGCAACAAAGATATCGCCAGCCCAGACAAGACGAGAATCGATGCGAATACCAAGCGATTTGTCTGAAGAAACAAGATTTATCAATTCATTAAAAACCATCCGGCACGCTCAAAAAAAGGGTTTTTGCCTATTTTAGCCAAGAGAACAAATATTGCGATGAAAATTTATGTCCCAGCGGTTATAATTAAATGATTGTATATTTCTTCGTTTTCGCAGGGAACAAATCCTGATAAATTAAAGGTGAACCCGCCTTGCCTGTCTCGGGTTGGCCGAGCCAAGACGGGCGGGAGTCAGTTGAAAGGGATTAATTATGACAAACAAACAAATTCACAAACTTTATTTAGTTTTATTGTTGGCCTATCTGGTCATTCCTGCACCTGTAAAATTGCAGGCACAGATACCTGACTCGAATGAAACGGAGTATTTCGCTGTGTTTATGCAAGGCAAGAAGGTCGGCTTTGGAATTCAAAGCCGTGTCGTAGCTAAAGGTAAGGTTACTACCACCGAAAGAATCAGCATAACGGTAAGTCGAGCTGATGTACCTGTAACTATCGATGCGACTGAAACCAGTATCGAAATGCCCAATGGCGAGCCGTTGGGCTTCGAGGCAGTGCAGCAGTTCAGTGCGATGACAATGAAAGTAAGCGGCACAGTAGATAAACAGGGAATAGTAAGTCTTACTACCTTCGCAATGGGAGAAGAGCAAAAAGGCACTATTGAATGGCCGAGAGGGGCGGTGATGGCAGAGGGATTGCGCCTGCTGACGTTGAAAAAAGGCCTCACGCAAGGCACAAAATACACCGCCAAAATATTCAGTCCGGGAATCTTACAGGCCATCGATGGCCAAATAGAAATCGGGCCAAAACAAAACGTTGACCTGTTAGGACGCGTGGTAGCTTTAACAGAGATTACAAGCAGCTACAATCTACCGGGGGCCAGCGAGATTGTCAGCATTAGCTATGTTGATGATGACGTTCGTCCGCAAAAGGCCATTCTGCCGATAGCCGGGATGCAAGTTGAAATGATTGCCTGCGCAAAAGAGTTCGCCTTCGGTGAAAATGATGTATTTGAAATAATTGATAAGATGTCTTTGTCCACCCCGGAGCCGCTGGATAATGTCCAATCGGCCAAATCAATTGTTTATCATCTAAGTCCAACACAGGGGACGGATAACTTGAAGGTCCCAGCCGGAGACAGTCAAAAAGTACAACAGCTCGAAGACGGCAAAGTAATTGTCACAGTTGAGCCCGTTAAGATACCAAAAGGTGCAAAATTTCCATATAAAGGCGACTATTTGACTATACTACAGGCAATGAAATCCACAAGATTTGTGCAGAGCGATAACAAAAAGATATTTGACCTTGCCCGTCAGGCGATTGGTGGTACGGACGATGCAGGTGAAGCGGTACAAAGAATCGAAGCTTTTGTCGCCAAGTATATTGAGAACAAGGACTTATCGATTGGCTATGCATCGGCGGCGGAGGTAGCGGCCAGCAAACAAGGGGATTGCTCGGAATTCGCAGTTTTGACAACAGCTTTATGTAGAGCTATCGGAATTCCGGCGCAGGTGGTTACAGGAGTTGCGTACGTGGATGACTGGTCCGGTTTTCGGGGATTCGGCGGACATGCGTGGACACAGGCGTATGTCGGCGATAAATGGGTTGGGCTGGATGCAGCTTTCAAAAGTGCAGGCCGAGGCGGTTTTGGGGCCGGTCATATTGCTTTAGCTATTGGTAATGGTAACCCGGAGGACTTCTTTAACTTAGTCGGCACTATCGGCCAGTTCAAAATCGATAAGATTATCGTAACAAAATAAACAGAGAATACTTAAATTTGCCCCAATGTGTGAACATAGTCTTTGCTCATACAAACAATTATTGGGCAAAAATTGGCACTAACACCAGAGCTAAATAAGCAATTATCATACTGGCCAAACCGACAAATGAACCAAGTTTTAGCCATTCGAAAAAATTAATCTTTATGTTCTTTTCTTTTTCAAGCACTCCCAAAGCCACGATATTCGCTGTGGATCCAATGGCTGTGATATTGCCTCCGAAACAGGCCCCGAATAACATAGCCCACCACAGTGGATGCAAGGTAGAGTGCATCAAATGGAGGTTTTTAACTACCGGGATATAAGATGCAACCACCACCGTGTTATCAAGAATACCAGAGAGAATACCACTTGAAAATAAGGTGACGCCTGAAAGTATTTTCGGGTGGCTTCCAATTTGAGCAACAAGCTTTTCTGCCAAAAACTGAGCTACACCAGATGACTGGACAACCCCTGCCTGGGCAAAGAGGAATATAAAAAATAGTAGTGACTTCCACTCCACCTCGTGCTCGATGCAGTGCAGGGCCTTGTCGTGGAAGCACAGAAGCGAAAGGCCAGCAAAGATGACCGGCAAAATAACCAACAATTCATTTTCCCCGACGCCGAGTGCTATTTCCAACCTTTTGTGCATCGCGATAAGAGTTATCATCAAACAGAAAAGTATAACGCTGCATATTTTCTTTGAATCGAAGACAATAACCTCAGAGGTGCGTTTTTCCCTGTCGAGCAAGGCAAGTTTGGAAGTAATATCCCGAAGATACCTCCTGTACCAAAAACAAAGTATTAAGATAACAGTTGCGAGAACAACCGCCGAGAGCGGCAATGCCCGTGTCAGGAAATCTTCAAACGTGAGATTCCCTCTCAGAGCTATTAAAATGCCAATAGGATTACCCAGGAGAGTTGATGCAGAACCAATATTGGTCGTCAGTACCGAAGATATGACCAAAGGAACCGGGTTTATTTTAAGCAGGTCGCTAATATCAAGTATGGCCGCTACCATAACTATTATTGATGTCACTTCACCAGTCAATCCCGATAGCAAGGCCGACATTATCATGATAATGACGAAAAGCCCCACACCGTTAAGATTCCTCATCGTCAAGAGCTTCTTCACAAGCCAGAGAAAAAAACCGGACTCCTTTATCATTCCGACCACAATCATCATTCCAATCAGAAATATGATTACATCGAGCGAGGCGAATTCTATGAAATGTCCGACGTCCACGCTTTTGGTGAGCAACAATATTCCGCTTCCCACAAACACAAACGCCAATCTAAAATCCCAGAAGAGCAGTGTTCCAAGAATAGAGGCTGAGAAAACAGAGACAACAAAGGTCTGTTCAGCACTCATTTCGCCCAGGTAAGCAGCCAAGCCGACCCCAGCGGATATACAAAATAGAACAAGAATCTTCCTCATCACAGCACCATGGGGCAATCCAAAATAGACAAAGGTATAGTAAACAAATAAAAGATCACAGACCAAAGATTAGAGATTTGAGTCCTGTGCCTTATTCGAACTGGATGTCGGCGAGGACAAACTCGACGTTGCTGTTGCCGTTATAGGTATTAATCTGCGGCTGATAGGCAACATTAAAGAACTCATTGTCAAGCAGCTTCTTTTCCAATCTGCCGAACCTAAAGCCAATACAACGGACCGCGGTTGCATTATCGGTTATGGTTAGCTGCAGATGGTCACCGCCTGAGCCGACCCTTCTCGGCTCAGAGGCGAGGCGTACACCTTTCGTTGCGAAAATCGGTTCGGGATTGCCCTGCCCGAAGGGTCCGAGCATTTGCAGCTCGTTGACCATTTCTTTTCTGAAATCACCCAAACCAGCCAGCGCATCTATGTATAGCTTTGCAACTATATCATCTTCGTTGAGATTTTCCTTTGTATAGGACTCGAAGTCCGCTGCGAATTGCTCAATTTTCTGAGTCTCTAATTTGATTCCAGCAGCCATTTTGTGGCCGCCATATTTGACTAAATGCTTCGAGCAGTGCTTGATGGCGCTCAGTAAACAAAAGCCCGGAATCGAGCGGCCGGAACCCTGAGCGATACCGTCTTCGGCGGCCTCAGAGCTAATAATAATTGCCGGACGACAGAATTTTTCCGCAATCCTCGACGCCACAACACCTATCACGCCGCCATGCCAGTTTTCATCTGCAAGAACGATGCTTTTGTGGTCGGGATGATTCAAGCCATATTCCGCTATCATTTGACAGGCCTGTTTGAATATCTTTCTCTCCGACTGCTGGCGTTTGCTGTTTTGCTCCTTGAGATATTGAGCTATTTGCATTGAGTGAACAGGGCTGTCGCTTGTTAACAGCTCAACCGCCAGTCTTGCATGTCCCATCCTTCCTGCTGCGTTGAGCATTGGAGCAAGGCGAAAGCCAATATGAAAGCTATCGAGACCCTGTCCGGTCAACCCAGCCGATTCAATCAGGGCCTGTATGCCGGTAAGTTTGCACTGTGACAGTGTACTAAGGCCATAGCTTGTCAGAATTCTGTTCTCTCCCCGCAAATCCACAACATCGGCAATAGTGCCCATTGCGGCAAGAGACGTTGCATTTAACATAAATTCGCACAATTTCGGTTCGAGTTTTGCGCCGGCCTTGAACTCGTTGGCAATGGCCCAGCCGAGCTTAAAGGCAACCATCGAGCCGGATGAATCCTGGTTGGGATACGCCTCATCCAGCGCAGGATGGATTATGGCGAGGGCTTTCGGCTGCTCAGGTTCAAGCTGGTGGTGGTCGGTTATTATCAACTCAAGGCCCAACTGCTCGGCAAGCTCGGTAGAACTAAAGGCTGTGATGCCACAGTCAACAGTTACAAGCAGTTTTGTTCCGGATTCCGCAAGTGACCGGACTGCATCGGCATTCAGGCCATAACCCTCATCAATGCGATGCGGGATATAGTAATCGACATCGGCACCGAGTAATCTCAAAATCTGCCAGAGTATCGCAACGCCTGTAATACCATCCACATCGTAATCGCCATAAATGGTGATTTTTTCCTTATTTTTAATTGCCCGCTTTAACCGGCTAACTGCCGCTTCAACTCCCGGTAACTGCGATGGTTCGATGAGCTGAGTCAGTTTGGGCCTAAGGAAAACACCGCCTGTTTGAGAATCTGTTATTCCGCGATTAATCAGGACTTGTGCCAAAAGGGGCGAAACCTTCAGCGACCTGGCAAACTGGTCAGAACGGCTGTCCGGCGGTGAGATTATCCATCGTTTCTCAAGAGTTCCCAAACGCCCCTTGTTACGATTAGATGTCCCATGCATCCGTGTTGAAAGTGACATTTATCGTCTGCCTTTTTCTTTATTCTGTTGATTATAGTATCAGTACACTATTATATACCAAAAAAGACTCGCAAACTACAAGAATTGTTTATTCAGAATCCTGCTAATGGTGAAATAAAAAGACAGGCTGTGCTTTTTAGAGTAGCTCCTCGATAGCGGCAATGATGTCCTTTTTGCTGGTTAAGCCGACCCATTTTTTCTGTACCTGGCCGTCTTTGAGTAAAATAAGGGTTGGTATCGCCTGTATGCCGAACTCTATCGCACTATCACGAGCATCATCAGTATTGAGCCTGCAGATGTTGGCCTTGTCGGCATATTCGTTCGCGATTTCTTGTAAAATGGGGGCCATCATTACACAGGGTCCGCACCACGGCGCCCAGAAATCAACCAGCACCGGAACATCCGAACTGTGAACAGTCTTATCGAAAGCAGCATCTGACAGCTCAATTACGTTACCAGCCATTTCTTTATCCTTTCAACCAAGTTTTTCCCACTCGCCGTGCGAAGCCCGTCGCAGCAGGTAAAAACAAGGGGTTGTCTGAATCGCTATAATACACCAATTCTGCTCGAAATTGCAACTAATTTTCAAAAGATTTTGTCTTTTCTTTGTTTTTACCATCCGCCCGGCTGCAGGATATCGCTGACCGGTTCATTCCACCAGTTCGGGTCTCTGAAATACTGTTTTAGCATCATAGCAGCTACGACGCCATCACCGACGGCTGTGGCCAATTGCATAGCAGCTCCTATTCGGCAGTCGCCGGCAACAAAGACGCCCGGCACCTTTGTTCGTAGATACGCACAGTCGCACTTGATAAAGCCCCGGTCGGTCAGCTCCACAAAACCTTTTAGAAAACCGGTGTTCGGCACCATACCAATAAATATAAAAACTCCATCGCAGGGATAATATTCTTCCTCGTTGGTTTTGACGTTTTTCAATTTTACCGACTGGACTTTGCCTTTGCCCTCGATAGCCGTTGCTATGGTGTTGTATTTGATAACCAGATTTGATTTCGGCTCATTGGCCTTTGCCAAAAGCTCTTCAACCAGAACCCTGGATGCCCTGAATTCGTCTCTGCGGTGAATGATGGTTACTTTAGCAGCGTATTTTGTCAGGTGTAGAGTTTCTTCTATCGCGGTATTACCGCCGCCGACACTGACAACGTTTTTGTCCTTAAAAAATGGCGCATCACAGGTTCCGCAGTAACTGACACCGGAGCCGGCAAATTCCTCTTCGCCGGGGATGCCGAGCTTGCGATAGATACTGCCCAGCGCAAGAATAACAACTCTTGCAGTGAATTTATCCTTATCACAATAAACGTCGATATTGCCGTCTTTTAGTTTTTCAAGTTTTGATACTTCACAGCCGGTCTTAAGCTCTGCGCCGAAGCTCTCGACCTGCTTTTGCATTTGTGCAACCAGCCCGGCACCATCGATTCTCTCTATGGCTGGGTAGTTTTCAATTCTATCGGTATTGATGATTTGTCCGCCGGGCATAAACTTTTCCAGGAGTAGTGTCTTGAGTCTATCGCGTGCGGTATAAAGCGCAGCTCCCAATCCTGCCGGCCCGGCACCAATAATTATAACATCGTAAATATCACTCATTTTTCAAAACCTCAGTGTCTAAACATAGTATTTTATGGAGTATTTTCTATTTCATCTTCACTTTGTATTTGATTCAATTGCAGGCCGAGACGGTCGAGTTTTTTATGGCCTTCATCGTATTGGCTGTATGCGTTACGCAAATGCTTGCCGAGCACGTCCCAGTTGTTGATAAAATCTGCAAAAGAGGCGTTCAGCCGTTTTAAGTTCTGTCTGATTTCGGCTGCCTGCTTTTCTATCTGCAGCCCATGCAGGCCCATTACCACCGTCATCAAATACGCATATAAAAGATTCGGCGATACGGGGATTACCTTTTTATCAAGGCAGTATTGCAAGATATCGTTCGCTTCACCTGCGTATTTGACAATCGTTTCGTAATAGATATTTTCAGCGGGTATATACATTATGGCAAAATCCAGCGTGCCCTCAGCAGGTCTTATATAATCGACAGAAATTTTTTCAATATGATTGGTTACATCCTTGATGAATAGTCTTCGCAATTTGATTTTTTCTTCTTCGCTTTCTGCAACTATAACTTTTTCAAAACTCGGCAGAGGGAATTTTGCATCGATGGAGACTGAAAAATCAGCTAACTGAATCAGAGCATCTGCCCTTTGGCCGTCTTTGAATGAGTATTGGAGTTTGTAACTATCTTTCGGCAGGATTTGCGCAAGGAGATTTTCGAGCGACCATTCCCCCATCTGGCCTCGCAGCTTGGGCGAGCTCAAGATATCCTGCAGCCGACGGACCTCGGCTCCGACCTGGAGCATCTGCTTATTTGTACCCTGCAATTCACCGATTTGGGTATTTAGCTGACCTAAAACCTGCTGGCTTGACTGCAGGCCCTGAGTAAGTGAGTTTTGGCCCTGCTGAAGAGAATTTTGCAGGCTTTCGGTAGTTTTATCCTGAGCGGCTTTCAGCGCTTCAAGCTGCTGCTGGAGCATTCCGATGCCTGTAGCCTGGCCGGCTATATCTCTTCTGGCTGCGAAACTGGAGCTTATGAGCCAAATCAAAAACGCCAAGACAGCCAAAACCAAAACAATTCCTATGGCAATTAAAATCGGTTCCATCCTCTTATCCTTATAAACCTGCCTTGATTATAAAATGACAACCGGCAAACGTCAACCCCGTTAGAAATAACCATCTCTATTCTCTTTATAACCCTCTTAACCCCGTTAGATAAAAGGGTAGTTCAATATCTAACAGGGTAAAGCAAATTTTCTCCGTAAGGAGTCCATAGGACTAACGGGGTCAAAGAGTAAAAGCAGGTACTTCAGGGTTCTAAATAGAGCTTGATATGTAAGCCGAACCTTTGTATCGTCTTGGGGCGAAATAAAAAATCAACAGTATCCTTTATATGCAATGACAGAGATAAACGCTCTTATTTTTGACTGGGGAGGCGTTTTGATAGATGACCCGGCTCCGGGGCTGATGCAATATTGCGCCGATAAGCTGTCGGTATCCAAAGAAAATTATATAAAAGCCCATAACAGGTTCGCCGCTGATTTCCAGAAAGGATTAATCAGTGAAGAAAACTTCTGGGCCAAAGTTTGTGGAGAGCTTGATAAACCAATCCCGAAAGTACCTTCACTATGGAGTAATGCGCTTCAGTCTATCTATTCACCAAGGGCCGATGTTTTTGCTATGGTCTCGACACTTCATAATAACGGCTACCGCATTGCCCTATTATCCAATACTGAAATGCCTGCAATGCAATTCTTTCACGATTTGGGATATGATATGTTCGATGTGCTGGTCCTCTCATGTGCCGAAGGGACAATGAAACCGGAGAAGAAAATCTATGAGCTTACCGTTCAAAGACTTGGCACAACACCGGAGCAAACAGTATTTATAGATGATAAACCAGAGTTTATAAAAGGCGCAAAGCAAACAGGTATCAAAACCATCCTTTTTGAAAGTATTGAACAAGTCAAAAACGAATTAGCGGCCCTCTCTGTTAACATAGAATGATAAGAGATAAATAAGAAACAGAGGTAACAGCGTAATTGAAAACGGACTTTTTAACATTCTTAGGCACAAAAGATGTAATCCTGCTTGATGGAGCAATAGGAACTGAGCTGGACAAGCGCGGCCTTATGGGTCGGGCCCGTAACAACCTTGACAATCCGGAGGTTGTTCTTGAAATCCAGCGAGAATATGCTCAGAGCGGCTGCGATGCTTTGACCACCAACACACTTACGATGAACCACATTTACATCAAGACTCATGATGTCGATGTGTCAGTGCAAGAAGTGAATCGGGCGGCAGTTGGATTGGCAAGACAAGCAATCGCTGATAATCAATTCGTGCTCGGCGATATCAGCTCAACAGGCCAATTACTTGAGCCTTACGGCACTTACAAAGAGCAGCAATTCTACGATGCCTATAAATAAAGAACAGGCAGAAATTCTGGCTGAGGCCGGCGTGGATGGATTTATCGTTGAAACAGTGTTCGACCTGCGTGAGGCGCTATGTGCTCTTCGTGCATGTAAAGATAACTTATCGCTTGCTGTAATTGTCTCGATAGCATTTGCAACTGAAGAAAAGGGTGGCAGAACGATGATGGGTAACTCCGCAGAGGATTGTGCCAAAAAACTCACTGACGGCGGTGCAGATGTTATTGGGACCAACTGCGGTGACCTTGACCCGGCACAAATGGCTGTCGTGGTATCTATACTTAAATCAGCAACAACTGTGCCTATACTGGCACAGCCTAACGCCGGAAAACCAAAATTGGTTGACGACAAGACCGTATTTGAAATGGCACCGGCGCCTTTCGCTATCGGCATTGCCAAATGCCTGGACGCCGGAGCTGCTATCGTAGGCGGCTGCTGCGGAACGACCCCAGAGCACATTCGCGCTGTGGCTGACCTGCTGAAAAACAAGTGGGGAACATCGTAACCAAACAGATAGAGCAATGACCAATTATCATCTTGTAATCCTGAAAAAGCCGTATTTAGATGCGATTTTAGCCAGTCAAAAACGC
>Ga0315533_1003037_pt1 | contig 11318 bp, 8 predicted proteins | sample SalMarSW160130MG_FD_203081 | JGI IMG/M metagenome (GOLD analysis project Ga0315533, IMG submission 203081) | Salt marsh sediment microbial communities from the Plum Island Ecosystem LTER, Massachusetts, United States - Salt Marsh Sediment SW1601-30 ...
CACAGCCGGACTGATCTCCATGAGAATCGCACCAAGTGCGCCGGCCACATCTACTTCGACACTCGCAATCGGCATCTCCATCTTACCGCTGGCCGCGCACCACCAGTCCAATTCAGTCATCGTCGTCCATTCCCCGATGCAGCTTGCCGCGGTAACCGCTAGAGCGCTCTCGACAGACCCCGGAGCAGCCGGTCCAACTGTTCCGTCGTGTGTCCTGAGAACACCGCTATTCGGAGCACTTCAACAGGTGGGCAATCTGAGTATCCATTCGGGCCGATGTGCGAAACAACAATGTCCTCCCGCGACAGTGTCGTGGCAACATGCTCGAGGTCAACGCCATCCCGCCCGACAATGCAGACGATCGGCACAGGAGAACGCGGCGTCTCGATGCCCAGGTCGGCCAGCCCTTCACGGAGATGCGAAACGTTGATCCGGAGTTCTGCCCTCATCTCGGGATGCGCCGAGAGAACACGCAGGCCTTCAGCCGCTGCCGCCACAGCGCCCGTGGACAGTGGGCTAGCTCCCTCGGGAATCCGATCGCTACGAACGACATCGCCGATGAATTCCTGTGTCCCTGTGACGAATCCGCCGAGGGCACCGAACGCTTTGCTGAGCGTTGCGCCGAAGTAGTTATCCGGACCGACAAGTCCGAAGTGCTCGTACGTTCCGCGTCCGTGCTCGCCGAGGACACCGACTCCGTGCGAGTCATCTATACAGAGAAGCCCGCCCGCGTAGTCGCTAAGCACGTCGGCGTAGGCGTCCACTGGTGCAATGGCGCCGGTGACGGGGAAGACTCCGTCGCTCATCACTAGCGGAACGCCACCCGCAGGGAGGCGATCTGCGATCTTCGCTCTCAGGTCTTCGGGATTTCGATGGGCGAACTGTATGATCGACTTGCCAGTCACCCGCAAACCGTCGTAGACGCTGTAGTGCGCCTTCTCGTCGACAAAAGCGACGTTAAACCTTGGCGACAGTGTGTGAGCAAGCATCATGTCGGACAAGTAGCCGGACGCGACAACGCACGCGTCCTGCGTGCCGAAGTAGCGGGCTATCTGCTCGCGGAGCTTCCGCATCGGGGGCGTATCGACGGTGTTCCCGGGGCCGGTTCCGTAACGCGCGATCGCGTCTCGGGCCGCCTCGATCAGCCGACTGTCAGCGTGAAGGCCATAGTAGCTGGTTCCGCCGTAGTAGTCGACCGTTCTCCCGTTGATGACCGCTCTAGGCCCGACGGCCGTCTCCATCAGTGTTGTCATTGCTTCTCCTCTCCCCTTCGACTCGCTCACATGCCGCCAGCTAGGGCCTCCGTGAAGAAGGCGATCATTCGCGACAGGACGAGAACGTTGTTCTTGGACTTCAATATGCCGTGCCCTTCGTCATCCAACCACAGGATCTCGTACTCGACGTCGTCCTCGTCAAGCTGGGGGACGATCGCATGTACGTGATCTGGCGGTACGTTCGGGTCTCGTGATCCTTGCACAATCAGAACCTTTGCTTCGATACGATCCACGAAGTGAATCGGCGAGCGCTCTCTGTAAAGCTCGGGGCATTCCGTCGGCTTCCCGCCCATCATGCGATCGGTCAGTGGACGTAGATCGGGGCGCGTTCTCTCGTAGTCCATGACGAGATCCGTCATCCCACAGACCGGCGCGGCAGCAGCAACGATTTCGCGTGGGAAGTGTGTGACAGCATGCCAGGTGGAGTATCCGCCATACGAGAGTCCTGTCATCCCAACCCTGCCCGGCTGCGCGATACCATGCTCCATCAGCGCCTCTATGCCCGTCCTGATGTCTTCCTGCTCCAGGCCGCCCCATCCTGTGGCCCGGATCGCCTCCTGATAGCCCAGCGAGAACCCCGTGCTCCCCCGGTAGTTGGGCACAAGCACATTGAACCCTGCTGCCCGGAACGCCTGCGGCTCCAAGTCGAATTCGTCGCCTAGATGCCACGTCGGTCCTCCGTGGACACAGACAATGGTCCCGCACCCCTGACCTTCGGCTCGGTACAGCCACCCCTGAATCTTGAGACCGTCGACGGAATCCCAACAGAAACTCTCCGCACGCCCCAGTGGTTCCGCGGATCTGTCGACACGGCTTGATGCGTGCGAGATGCTAACACATGTCTTCGGATCCCCCAGCGGAACGGTCACCCGCACCAGGTCACTCGCTGCATTCGTGGCGTTCGCCTGAGCGATCCACGTATTGTCCGAGACGGGAGCCAGCAGAAGCAGTTCTCCAGTCCCACTCGGAGAAACGTCGATGCGGCCTGATCGCCCGTCGATCAGAACGCTTCGCGTCCGGGCATTCCGCGCGACCAAGGCGACAATCTGATCCGAACCTGCCGGAACGTACGCCCGCTCAATATTGAACCCGGGGTCGTCAATCAGCCACTCGAGCCGCCGCGTTGCCAGATCCCAGACGCCCAGTTTGCGGTGTGTCCGAGTCTCTGTCTCAGCAAGGATCAGAAGTCGCGTACCGTCCGGATACCACGAAGCCTGCACCTTGAGCTCCTCTCCAACATTGACGATCTCGGAATCGTTCTTCCCGTCGATGCCGACCAACCAGACCTGGACGCCTGCTGGATGCCGATCGGATCGGAAGTAGACGACGTGGTCTCCCGTCGGACTAAGCACAGGGGCGTTCTCTCCACCTCCTACCGGCCTGGCGAGCTCAATCTCCCTACCGCTGATGAGATCGCGGCGAATGACACACGTGGGCTCGATCGGTTGGCCCGTGGCGACATCGACGTTGGCTCCGTAAACCAGAGTTTTTCCATCTTGGTGAAGCGACCCTCCGCGCACAAAGAACTGCGGGCTGCCAGGTGTCAGGGCGACGATTTCAGCAGGCTGCTCTAAGTCAATACGGCAGAGCCAGGATCGCTCATCTCCATCGTCCTCACGTTCGATCAGGATCGAGCGGCTGTCCGATGACCACGACACAACGCGAGCCGCCAAGCCGATCCTTCCCAAACGAAACGGTGGCGTCCGTCCCTCTGTTGAGGCAACGTACGCCTCGTCGCTATCCCCTGTTCCCGACCAGGTCCAGGCGACCCACTGCGCGTCTGGCGAAACGCAGGGCGACAACATCCGAGGTACGTGAACCAGATGTGTCAACTGCTCGATTCGGTATGTCATGTTCCCCCTGACGCCGGCAGCTTTGGAGCCCGGCGTTTGACGTGATGGCACCGTTTCACGTTCCTCGCCTCAGCCTCGGGTCGAGGATGTCGCGCAACGCGTCGCCCACCAGATTCCAGCTGAGCACGAACAGCACAAGTGCGCCAGCCGGATAGACGAGCGTGTACCAGTATTCGAACGGATTTCCTCCGCTCGAGATAATCCAGTTGCGCGAGAAGCTGATGACCTGCCCCCAATCGGCATACCCCTCGGGAGCACCGACACCGAGGAAACTGAGCGTCGATGCCCAGACGACCATGGAGCCGATCTGCATCGTTGCCTGCACGAGGACCGGGAACATGCAATTGGGGAGGATGTGCCGAGTGAGGATCCTGAACGGATTCGCACCGATCGCCCGGGCGGCGGAGACAAACTCCTTTTCGCGGACGGCCATGATGTCACCGCGGATCAGGCGGGCATACCCCATCCATCCGAATGTCACCATGGCAATCATTACCTTGTCGACCCCTTTCCCGAGGAGCGTTGCGAGGAACATCGCCGCAACGATGAACGGAAAGGCTAAGAAGATGTCGACGATACGCATCAGGATCTCGTCCAGCCACCCGCCATGCATCGCGGCCAGGGAGCCAATGGCGATTCCGGCCACCATGGAAATACCTGTGACGATAAGACCTATCCGTAGGGCGGTTCTCGTGCCCCATATCATCGCATAGTAGATGTCGTACTGGCCCTCAGTGGTGCCGAACGGGTGCTCTTCGCTGGGCGCCTTCGGCTCAACCTTGAATCCGGATCGTGGGATCCGATACGGTTCCGCCGGCCGCGGCGGTGGAGCAAGGACAGGCGCAAGCACGGCGACGAGGATAAAGGCTATGAGCAGCAGCGTACCAACGAGCGAGAGAGGGTTTTTAAGGAGTTTCTTGAGTACGGTCATGAGAGTCGGATCCTCGGATCGACGACGACGTAGAGAATGTCGACCAGCAAGTTTACGGCAACGAGCACCGTTGCATTGAACAACGCGAACCCGATGATGGCAGGGAAGTCGAACTGTCGGGCCGCCTCGGTTGCCCACCAACCGATCCCCTTGTAGTTGAACACCATCTCCACGACGACGTCACCTCCGATCATGCTGGCCACGAGAAGACCGCTCGTGGTGATCACGGGAATCAGCGCGTTGCGGAGCGCATGACGATAAACGACGACTCGTTCCGTTAGCCCCTTGGAGCGGGCAGTGGTGATGTAGTCCTGCCGAAGCGTCTCTAGCATGCTCGATCGGGTGAGTCGCAAAATCAGTGCCCAACTGACGAGGCTAACCGTCGCCACGGGTGCGATGAGATGGCGAATGACGTCCAGCAGAACGCCGAACTCGCCGTTGAGGATCGCATCGATCGTGTAGATCCCGGTGAACTGCTTCATCTCGTGGATGATCGGCAGCGCCCATGTGCTAACGCGTCCGGGTGGGAACCAGTCGAGCAGGCCATAGAAGATGGCCAGGGCCAACAGGCCGGCGACAAACGTCGGCAACGACCAGCCGGTGATCGCCAACACCCGAACCACATGGTCAGTCGCGCGGTTGCGCCTGCGCGCGGCGAGCGAGCCCAGCCAGATGCCTCCGAGGATCACCGGAATGACCGAATACGAGACCAACTCAAGCGTGGCCGGGAAGTACAGGGCAATCGCCTCTGTAACAGGAAGTGAGACAGTGCTCGAGTATCCCAGGTTCCCGTGGAAGATGTTGTTGAGCCATCGGGAGTACTGCACGAAAATGGGATCGTTCAGCCCATGCATCTCAATCAATGCTTCCCTGCTCTCTCCCCGCAGCTTCCTCGGATCACTGACAAAGGCCATGAGGCGCTGCGTCGGCGTCAAGAACTGCATCATGAGAAAGATCAGCAAGCTCAAGCCAAAAAGAACGATGGGCAGGAGCAAGATACGTCTGGCGATGTAGTTGATCATGGTTTAGGGGACAGGGAGGGGACAAGCATCCCTCCCTGTCGGTTCTTCTTACTCCGCGGACTTACTCAACGGGTAGTAGTACTCGATGGTCCATTGCGGAATGAACGGGTACCAACCGCGGACCCACTCGCGCGATACCTGCCACTCGGTCGGTTGTGCGTAGAAAATCGACAGCGCGTCATCATAGCAAATCTGCTGGAGCTGCTTGTAGAGTGCCTCTCGCTCCGGACCGTCGGCCATGGCTCCGCCTTGCTCAACCAGGTCGTCGTAGCCAGTGATGTTCTCCCTGCCGGCATAGTAACCGATGCTGTGCATGAACGGCTGCGTGAAGTTGTGCGGATCGAGGTAATCGGCACCCCAACCCGAGATAAACGCCGGGAGGCGGCCGGCGTTGGCCTCGTCCTCGAACGTCCCACCCATTATCGGCTGAAGCTCGACATGGAACTTACTGTTGAGCGACTCAAGGCCCTGTTCGAGGATCTCGGCGGCCGCCTTGGATTCAGCCTCGCTCGATATAAAGGCGACTGTTAGGGTGAAGCCCTCCTCCCACAATTGGCCGTCGAAGGCAGACTTCAAGTACTGCGTGGCGAGATCCTCGTCGAACGGGTACGGATCGAGGTCTGGGTCGAAGTAGGCCATGCCGTACGGTACGCACGAGGCGGGGTGCAGGGCGTCTCCTCCGTACACATCCTCGATGAAGGCATCGGCGTCAAAAGCGTAGTTGAAGCCCTTGCGGACGTCGAGCGAATTGAAGAAGTCGGCTGGAACACCGTCTCCGAGTTCGCCGGTGCCGACAAAAGTGTTGTCAGTCATGTCTATGTCTTGAGTCATGAAGACCGCATAGATTACATACGTCGGGAGGTCGCGGATGACTCGAACGCCGTCCATCTCCTCCACCTGATCCAGATACTGGCGCGGAACGTTGACGATATCGGCATCTCCGTTCTCAAGCATCAGGCGGCGCGTCATCCATTCGTCGATCCGATACAAGAACACGCGCTCAAGCTGGGCTGGCTCGCGCCAGTAATTGTCGTTGCGGACGAAGATGGCTTCGACGCCCGGCGTCCAGCTGTCAAGCAGGAATGGTCCGGTTCCGACGATGTTCTTCGCGAGAACGGAGTCCTCGGGCGGCTGGTCCGCGTAGTCTTGCCACGTCTCTGCGGTTCCAGGCCATCCGCCAAGTCCAACGGTTGTCTCCTTCTCGACGACGGCGCAGAAAGTCAGCGCGATGATCTTAAGGAAGAACGCGGAGGGATTGCGCAGGTGGAAGACGACCATATTGCCTTCGACTTCGATCGCGCTGTCAATCTCCTCAAACGATTCGGCGGTGTAATCGGGAAGAAGGACCTCAGCAAGCATCCAGATCGGGCCGCCACTGGGATTGACGACCAGAGCGCGCTCGAAAGTGTACTCGACATCCTCCACGGTGAGGGGACTCCCGTTGGTGAAGGTTACCCCTTCGCGAATCGGGAACTTGTACGTGAGCCCGTCCTCAGAGATGAGCCCATTCTCGATCGAGGGCACTTCTGTCGAGAGGATACCGACAAAGTCATCGGCAGCCCCCTCGTTGTACGAGATCAGCGTCTCGAGCGACTGAGCAATTAGTTCTATCGTAGGCTCATCGTAGGCATAGACTGGATCGAGCGAGATTGCCTTGCCCGGCCCCACGCGTACGAGCGTGTTCGGGTTCTTCACCACATCTGCCCCAAGCATGCTCGTTGACGCAAGAAGCAGAACCAATACCAATACTGCGAAAACATACCCATGTTTCACGTTGCTTCGCCTCCTTAGTATATTGCCTTCTTAGCTCCATTCGCACGTCATCACGAAAACAACTCCTCTTGGCTATCCAACCACCTCCCTTCCGAAACCGCTGGTTCACTCATGGAGCGTCGGTTTCGCCGTCATAGCTGGACCAATGCATCCGCAAGTTGGCCACTGTGGCTTCGATGTGCTTTTCGACAACACGGCGCGCGGTGGATCCATCGCCCTGTTCAAGCGCTTCAAGCAATTGCGCGTGCTCACACAGCTCACGCTTGCTGGCCGTGGCCAGCGTCTTGGCGTCCTCTTCCGCTCCGTACTGAGTGAACATGAGTTGCCAAAGCTGTGTGAGAAGTCTGATCAGATGGGGTTTGTGCGACGCGTGAATCACGATCATGTGGAACTGCCGGTTCGCTTCGTGCGTCTCCATGATCGGACACGAAGGGGCGGTCACTGTTGTCAACGGGAGCAGCTGCCTCATTCGCTCTGTCTGCTCCGGTTGGATACTCTTCGCTGCACTCTCGGCAGCGAACCCTTCGAGAAGACATCGGATCTGATAGATCTCCTCGAGTTCGTGAAACGGAAACGATGCCACACGGAAGCCCTGTCTCGGCTCATGGCGTACCAATCCTTCTGCCACGAGGCGCATCAGTGCTTCACGGATGGTTCGTTGGCTAACACCGAGACTGTCGGCAATCGGTATCTGTTTGATCTGCTGCCCCGGTTTGAGTTCGCCGGTGACGATCGCATTGTGGATACGCTCATACACATCTTCCACGAGCGTCAATGCTCTCGCCGTCTCGCCGATCCCCGTCTTGGTCATGTCGCGCGCTCCTCACGTTCTTGACATCTTTAAGCATTATGAATAATATAACTATACACGATTCGTCCCAAGAATCCAAACGCATCGTGCAAGGCCCTAGAGGTCTCGAGCTTCTGGAGCTTCTCTCTGCTCAACCAGAGCGAAGAGTCCAAAATCGATGGGAGGAGCAATGAAAAATGACCGCTTCGCGTTCCTCGAACGCTTGATGGAAACAATTTGCCCATCCGGGTACGAAGCCGACGCATCGCGAATCTGGCACGCGGAGGCCGAGCGGTTCGCCGACCGGACGTGGGCCGATCAGCATGGCAATACATATGCCGGGATCAATGAGGGCGGACACCCGCGGGTAATGCTCGCAGGCCACATCGACGAGATCGGGTTGATGATTACCCGAATCGGCGACAAGGGCTTCCTCTCGTTCAGCAGAATCGGCATCTGGGACCCACAGATCCTCCCAGGCCAGCGCGTTCGAATACGGACCGAACAAGGCTTACTGCTCGGACTAGTTGGACGGAAGCCAATCCATCTTCTCGATGACGAGGCACTGAAGCGTGGAGTCACGTTCGATGATCTTTGGATCGACATCGGGGCACGAGATCGAGCGGATGCTGAGAGCATTGTCTCGATCGGCGACGTCGCCGTCCTCGACTACGGCTTCGCTCACATGCGAAACGGCCTTGTGGTAGGACGTGGATTGGATGATCGCATCGGCGCGTTTGTAGTACTCGAAGCCGCCCTCATGGCCGCACTCCGCGATCCCAAAGCCGAAATCATTGCCGTGGCAACGGTCCAGGAGGAGATCGGGTACCGGGGCGCTGTCACCAGTGCGTTCTCTCTCGAGCCAGATGTCGCTATCGTAGTCGACGTGGGACATGCCACCGACGTGCCTTCGACTAATCCTGGCAAGCAGCGAAGCGCAGATGTACATCTCGGCGCGGGGCCGGTGATCACTCGGGGACCGTACACGAATCATGCATTGACGCGTCTCCTCGTCGGCACGGCAAGAGTACAGGACATCCCGTTTCAACTGGACGCATCCTCCGGCGAGACAGGCACCGACACGGACGTTCTTCAGATCTCTCGAACTGGTGTCGCAACCGGTCTCGTCAGCATTCCCAACCGCTACATGCACTCGCCGTGCGAGATGCTCCACCTTGATGATCTGGCGAATGCCGCACGTCTCATCGCAGAAGTGATCGTGGCCATGACTCCAGAGACCACTTTCGTGTAGCTGCAAGAGATGTCATCGTGTCAATCTGAAGTCCTGCATCTCGTGCACCTCTATACATCTCGATGGGTGGACAACCGAATCTGGCGTGGCTCCGTCGCCGCACTTGAGGGAAACGTCAAGGTAGCACCGGCAATTGCCTGATGGCTCCACGGGTTACGTGGGGCCTCGTGCCAGGATTTTTGTTCCTCAGGGCAGTCAGAGTGGAACAGAGATTCAGTGGAGCTTCCGGTGTCTACCTTTATTCTTGATTCTTCTTTGCCTCGCCAACACGTTTCGCAATGACACTGATGGTCGAGAAGTGCAGATCCAACGAATCCCCCGCTTATCCGGGCGTGTGAGATAGATCTGTAAGGGGGGTGCGATGCGAAAGTTGCATCAGTTTAGGAGCTTGGAACTGCTAAGCCAAGTGCCTGCTGTGGTCTTGTTACGCAGCCCGAACGAGGAATAGAACCGCGACGCCTCCCACGGCTAGGGCGGTTCCGATTGCCGATCGCAGTGTGATTCGTTCCTTGAAGACGAATCGGGAGATGGGAAGCAGGAAGACCGGCGTCAGAGCCATCAGCGTCGATGCGATACCAACCGCAGCCGCGGAGAGCGCCACAAGCGATAAACTGACCCCAAGAAATGGCCCTGTAAAGGCCCCGCCAACCGTCGACATAACAGCAGTACGATCTCGCAGAGGCGCCAGGCTCCCACGGATCATCCCGCGAAACGCCGCCACTACCCACACCGCCACCGTAGCGGCAAGGATTTGCATCACGTTCGTCGACAAGATCGGGAACCCTCCACTCATCCCTTGCTTAGACAGGATGTAACGCAACGATTGCGCCACCACGGCACCGAGCGCGCATAGAATGCCAAACGAGGTTCGGCGACTAGTATTTGCAGCCTCTCGGTCCGACGAGCGTGCGCTGATGACCAAAGCAATCCCGCTGACTGTAATGAGCGCTGCAACGGCCTGAATAGCTGTCAGCTCTTCGCCAAGCGTGCCCCAAGCAAGCAGCGCACTGGTCACCGGGATCAACGCCATCAAGAGCGATGTCCGATGTGCACCGAGATGTAGCAGGGAGCGGAACAGGAGGGCATCGGAGATAGCAAACCCGATGACCCCGCTAAGAATGAGCCATCCCCAGCGTGCTGCCTCGGCATCAAGAGGGAAGGGAGTCCCATGCACAATCAGATGCGCAAGAACCAGAAATGCTAGCGCCACTGTCAGGCGCGTTCGATTGAGCAAGGATGCTCCGATACGGCGTACGGCCACCGTGAACTGCAGATACGTCATCGTCCACAGAACAGCCGTGCCCAACGCAGCAATCTCTCCCCAATGTGTGGCGATCATGGAATGGAGAGATTACCAGGTTCTTGGAATCAGTTCGAATCAAGCAATGAAATGACGCAACAGACCTTCTCGACATACGAGATTGCGTTGGGCACCTCGGCCAAGGCATACCGTCAATCGGATGATTGGCTTGATCTTACTGGCACGACGCAGAGCGACTGCGGCACACGGGTCCAAGAACAGACCATATAGCACCCGTTGGCAGAACCTGATTGTTTTCGCAAGTAATTCAGAGTTGCTGCAGCAAAGCAGGCTCACGAGTCAATGACGAACAAGTGCGTTCCAGGTACAGTTCCCCGGGCTCCGAAGCACTGAGCGCAGCAACCTGCGACACTTTGAGCAGTTGCCTTCATGCCGGTTCGCCCTTGCGCGAGGTGAACGCACAGACTGACTCTGAAGCTGAATTGAATATCAGGGACTGGTGATTGCCCTGCGAGAACAGATCTGATACCCTCCTCCTTAATCTACTTGGGAGGCACACGTGACAAGGACATCCTCCGGATCTCGCTGCAACGGCTCGATCCCGCGCTCCCTCGCTGTTGTTCTGTCGTTGATTCTAATTGCGGCGCTGCTTGTCTGCGTTCAGGCACAAGCATCCTACAACCGCCTGAGTGCTTTCCAATATGCCCAGAAGTACTGGAACAAGGTCTGCAGCGACGGTTACTTCTTCGCCGACAGCGAAACTCCCTCGATGCTTGGAGCGGGACAACCTGTACCAATGAATGAAGAGGGGTTCGATTGCGCCCACTTCGTGTCCTGTTGTATCGGCAGGGAACCGCGCGAGTCAGGGGGAGGGCTTGACGTTCCCTCAAGAACCCTTACCTATGGAGAGCCGGGCGCACAGCGGCTGGTGAATTGGCTTATCGGACAGGGGGCGACTCACGTTGCCACTATCTCCGCTATGGTGCCTGGAGACGTTGTTGCCTACGACGTCGACCGCAACGGCTGGATCGAGCACGTTGCCCTGTACATGGGAGATGGTCTCGTAACCGCCCACTCTATCAGTCGCTACAGCGGATGGAACCCGAAATCCGAGGCAGACATCGTTCTGCTGCACCTACCCGGTCCGTACACGCAGCCACCG
>Ga0315533_1003038_pt1 | contig 11316 bp, 11 predicted proteins | sample SalMarSW160130MG_FD_203081 | JGI IMG/M metagenome (GOLD analysis project Ga0315533, IMG submission 203081) | Salt marsh sediment microbial communities from the Plum Island Ecosystem LTER, Massachusetts, United States - Salt Marsh Sediment SW1601-30 ...
GCCATATTCTCCAGTTTCAATAAGCTGAGCAATCTTCTTGGCTAGCTCTTTGGTATAAGTAGGAGTTAAAATCTGGTCGTTTACCACCTTAATAGGTTTTCCTTCTTGGGCCAAACGGATCATAAGTTCCACAAAATTTCCGCCTTTGCCTGATGCTCCAGCTACTCCATAGAGCCCTGAGGTCCGGATGATGAAATGCCTCTGGCAAATGTGACGCACAAAATACTCTCCGGCGAGTTTAGAAACCCCATAGACATTCAGGGGATGGGGTAGGTCTTCTTCTCTATAAGGGTTCTTCTTTCCCCCCCCGAAGACATAATCGGTGCTGAGATACACCAGTACGCTCCCCAGATCCTGGGAAATCTTAGCCAGGTTCCTGACCGCATAGGTATTAACCTTAAAAGTCTCCTCTAAGTGATCTTCGCATAAATCTACTCGGTGGTAAGCGCTGGTATTTATAAGTACCTGCGGTTTGTGTTCCTCGAGGATCTTTTTTGTCCCCCGATGGTCACAGACTTCTATTTCTTTGTGGGTTAAGGCAATAACTTGATGGTGGCGCAGGATTCTCACTAAATCAGTTCCCAGTTGCCCATTAGCTCCAATAATAAGAATCTTCACTACCCATTCCTTTGACCAATTTAGTCTGAGCCAGGGGTGGTCTTGGGAGCCTCAAAGATAGAGCCGGTTACCTTAATGACCTTATCTGCCTCTTCCAGAAGCTTCATCCAGCGAATATTGTAATACTTAGGGTTGTCGAAATCTGTGTAAGCACTGTTTCTGATTCTCACCACCATATCTTTGACTGAGTTCTCTACGGAGATCACCGGTTGTATCTCGAGAATCTTTCTCAATTTCTTACCCGAAACCCGGTAGCTTCTTACCCCTTTGTATCGGTAGTCAGCTCTAATCTCGGCCTTAATACCTGCTTCTCGCAAAGCCTCCCTTACTCTAAAGGCAAGCTCCGACACCCTGAAATTCTTATAAACCACATTAAATATCTGCCCCCTTACCTTGTCCTCTTCAGCTTCCAGAACCGCAAGATAAGCCCTGGCTGCATCCCTTACCTCCACCAGAGGCCTCCACATCTCTCCTCCATAAAAGATAGTTAAGCAACCCTTATAGAGGGCATCTTTAACAAAGGTATTCACCACCAGATCGTACCGCATGCGAGGAGAAAAACCATAGATGGTTCCCTTCCTCAAGATCACCGGGCAAAACTCATCGTCCATTAGTCCCAACAGGGCTCTCTCTGCTTGATATTTGGAACTTGAATAAGCAGCCTTGGGATTCACTGGAGCATCTTCATCCAGAAGAACATCTCTTTCTTCCTCGCCCACCCCAAAGTCATAGATTGAGCAAGAGGAAGCCAGGATATATCTTCTCACTCCATTTTCTTTAGAGAGCCGGGCTGAAGTCTCTGTGGCCTTGGTATTCATCTCGAAGTTAGCCTTCGGATTATATTCAGCGGTAGGATCATTGGAAAGTCCGCCCAGATTTATTACCACCTCAACATCCTCCAAAATCCCAGGGGGAATCTCTCTCATATCACCTGATATCAACTCTACTCTCTCTCTTAAGTTTCTTAATCCTTCATCCCCATAATAGAGTCGATCAAAGACCCTTACGGCGTAGCCTTTCTCTAGAAGCTCCTCCACCAGAACGGATCCTACGTAGCCTGCCCCCCCAATTACCAGCACTTTCATAGTTCCACTCCCCCTCCCATCATCGTCCCTTAACTTCCCAGACATCTCCAAAGGAATCTGAGGGAATCCTCACCTCATCGGGTTCCTCTCGATTATAGACCTCGCTCGCCGTACTTATCATTTGCGTATCACCTTCCAGAGCCATCCAGCCATGAAAAACCTGGGGAGGCACTACCAGGAGACCGGGATTTCTGGCTGAAATAATAAATATATTCATCTCCCGGTAAGTCCTGCTGTTTTGCCGGTCATCCACCAAGACAAACTTAGCCGAGCCATGGCTAATGAAAAAATAATCCCAAAGCAGCTTATGTTTATGGAAAGCTCTGATGGTCCCCGGTACAAAATCCCCCACCAGATACACCTGACCAAATTTATTAAAATAGGGATCCACCGCTCGAACAATCTCGATGAGATATCCCCGATCATCCACATGTGCCACCAGAGGAACCAACTGCACATCCTTGATAGTCACCTGGTTAAACCCTCTTTTTACTACTTCTTTCTCCATAATTTAGCTCCTTTTCGGTTATCTGTAAATATTCACTGAATCCCGTCCGAGACTTTTTACTCACCATTTACTTTTTTAACTAAGATTATATCAATAATTCTCTCCTAAGGCAAGAAATATTTTTAATTTTTCCACTTACGCACCTTTTTCTTTTGTGATATTATTTCAAAAAAGAGGTTAGCAACGATGGAACACCATATCTTGAGAAGTCGCAAGTTTAGTGAAGCTGAGATAAAGCTAATAGTAAATATTCAGTGAAGGACACTCTATGTTGTTGACTGCGAGTAGCCACACCCTTTAGGGTGCGCATAAACGCAGGCTAAGATTTTGCGCAGGCTGAAGCCTGCGGCTACCGGCAACTACCGAGATTACTTCGCTCGCGATGACGGGGTTCACTGAGTATTTACGATATACATCCCCTGACAAAAAATGGGTGGCCAAGAAAAATGTTAAATGTTGAGACCTGACCCCTCTTTTTATAACCTCTTTGTCTGAGATAATAAAATCAACCTCATCGTTTATTCTCCAATAGTAAAGTTTCATATCGTTTCTCTTGCAAAACAGAAAGAGATTAATCCCCACAACATTTTCAAGGATTCAAGGCTTAATCCTGCAGAGCTTGTTCCCAAGGGAATTTCTCTCTATTACCTTCCTTTAGTCTGTTGGGTTCATTGGGTTTATAGAGTTTATTGAGTTTGTTGGGTTCATTCCAATTTCAAGGCTTTCTTTAAGGATTTACTGAGTTGCCTCATGAGCGTTTGGGGGAAGACGCCTAATTTCTGTTTTGCGATTGAATGATGAACAACCGTGATTTTCTCACTTTTTATTATCGAGGTCTTCTTTAGACCAGTTGAAGTAAAGTTACAACTCTTCTCGTAAATCATTACCCATGTGTCCTTTATCCTGTCAGGAATTCGTGAGAAAATTCCTAATATAATTAGATCATCTTCATGCTGAGAGATAACTAATGCAGGTCTTAGTTTAGAGGAAGACAAATCTGTGAATGGAAATTGCACCAGAATTATATCACCACGTCTGTACTGGCTACTCACTATAGATATCCTCTTCTGAGTTCTGCCATTCGGTGAAAGCTGACTCAGCCAATTTCATCATCCTAAAAGTTTCCGTTTTCTCCCTTAACTCTTCCATTAGCTTCGAAAGCTCTGAGGGTGAAAGCTGAGAAAGTAGATCCACTAGCTCCTTTGTTCGGAATTCGACTATCAGCTTTGGCATTTTACACCTCCCCATCTTGGGTTTATTGAGTTACTTGAGTTTATTGGGTTTGTTGAGTTTAATTCTCTAGTCCTTTGCGGCCATAACTTTTGACATTACCGGTTATCTTTCCCTGGCTGAATCGAACTCATGCAGAGGAACTACGAAAACTTTCTTTCTGGCCCACCCTTTAGCCTTCTTCATGATTACCGAGTCATCTGATAGACTTTCTACTATCTCCGAAGTTAGAATAACTGCATCAAAAGATTCTTGGCCAAATCTCATCTTTCTAATATCTTCGGTTGACACATACTGATGCAAAATTTCCCTTCTTTTAATCCCCTCCGAGGTAAAGGTTTCGCTTTTAATTAAATACGGTACTGATCGAAATTTGATGAGAAAATCCTTCCCCCAATGGAGAAATAGGATTTTTTCACAACCTCCCAGTTTTTTCTCTAGATATTGAGAATGATGAGGTATAGTTGAATATATCTTTCTATAGAGTGGCCTTAAAATTCTCTGAACCGATAAGGGGAGAATGCATCTACCCCACCAGAGCTTCCCGCAAGAGGTAAAGACCCGAGGAGAGCTAGCTCGATGTTTGATCCACACCTTTCGGTGAGCCCTCAAAAGACCCCCGGGATCCAGGGCGGGCAAGACATTCAGGGAATCATGATCAATAAAGGCCGGGATTACATAGGCCTTCAGTCCATGTTCCTTTACCGTCAAGCAATAATCCACCCCGTAAGCATGCCAGCCGGGGAGAGTCTCATCGAATTTAAACCTATCAAAAATTACCCTGGGAACTATCAAGAGAGACTCATCCAGGCTCTGCACCTCTTCCGGTTGGGCAGGAGGCCTACCCCACAGACAGCCTCTATCTTTTATCAACCCCAGCATTTTGCCATCCTGACTCACTCCGGAACATCCGGCCACCCCTAGAAACGGAACCCCGTCTAAGATCTTCTCCACCTCCTCCAGCCAGAATCTGCTGTATAGAACCACGTCGTGATGAACAAACATCAGGTACTTACCTTTCGCTTTGCTGGCACCATAATTCAACCCCTTGCAGGCTGACTCGAATTGTCCTTCGGTATTATCTACCCTGATTAGCTCAAATTTAGCCGTCTGGTTAGCGAGACTCCTCAACAAATGCTGCTTGAGGCCTTCTTGATTATTATAGACACACACTACGGAGATCATTTTGTCCTCGCATCTCTTTTACTGAAATAAAACCGACTGATAAATACCGTTTATCTTTTGAGCATTAGTGGTGAAATTATACCGTTGACAAGCTCTTTTCCTTCCCCTTTCCCCCAATTTTTTCCTCAAATCCTCATTGAGGCAGAGATCCCTCATCTTCAGGTACAGGTCACAAAAATCACCCGGATTACATAATAGACCTGCATCGCCAACGACCTCCGGAATAGAGCCACTGCGGGTAGAAACAACCGCACAACCAGAAGCCATACCCTCCAGCAGTACCATGCCCAGTTGTTCCTGCCACCATTTAGTAGAAACGCTGGGAAGAACAAGGATATCGGTAGTGTTGTAGACCTGCTGCATCTCCTCGTAAGGATAAAATCCATAAAAAAAAGTATCTTTTTCCAGACCGAATCGGCGTATCAGCTCTAGTAATATACCTTTTTTATCTCCTTCTCCAAAAAATGCTAACTTGATCTTACCGGGAAGAGATTTTATCTTTGAGTCCAAGGTTAGTTTTTTGAAGGCGTAGACGAGAAATTCGACTCCTTTAGAATAGGATAATCTTCCACAAAATGATATAAGTAGATCCTTATGATCTAAGCCACAATAATCCAGTAGTTTCTCGCTTTTTCCCCGGGGTTTAAAGTGGTCAACATCGACTCCAACCGGAGCCACCGTTATTCTATGGGGAGGAACTCCTTCCAGAAGCAGGGTTTCTCTTGCTCTCTCAGACATGGCAATGAAGTGATCAGTCCGGTTCAATACCATATATTTGATGCGCCGAGCTAGCCTATTGTGTTCAAAAAAAAAGGGGATATTCCCCCATTGGGTGACCACCAGTCGGCAGTGGTACTTATCCTTCGCTTTTGCTGCCTGATAGGAGTAGTAATACCAGGGGTCCGCAGTGTGGATGAGATCGAACTCCTCCAGCTCCTTCACTAAACCAAAGACCAGTTGACTGACCCCAACTACCCTTTGCAGGGCAAATTTTACATATTTTTGTATCCTCTCAGGTATGAAATGCGGCATAAAATCCTCACTGCACAAGAGCCTTCTATTGGGTAAATTAATGCCACTGATCTGGTGCTCAGGAAAGAGAGAGGAAAAGGTTTTTATCTCAAGATTTGACAACTGATTTAGCTTTTCATAGGTCTGCATCTCATATTTATTCAAGTTTGCTCCCCTTACTATGGCTACTTTTTCTCCAGGCATTTTTCCTACCAGGCTCCAGCTATTTGCTTCCCTTCACCTCTTGGTTAGAATCTGTTCTTTCAACCGGGCTATTTCTCCGAGAGTTACGCCCTTTAGTAATATAATAAGGACTGAATAGGTAAGAATACCCAGGGATATTGATAAGCCCAGATTCAAATTTCTAGCATAATATACCACGAGTCCCATAAAAGATGCCGCAACCAAAGGCTTCAGGGGATACTTCAGAATTTGAATCCTGCTCATCACCCGGAAATAAGAGAGCAGATAGGCCGAAAAGACAAACTCACTGATAACTGTGGCCACCGCCGCCCCTTTAAGGCTATAATAGGGGATTAAAATTATGTTTAAGCCAATATTGGTAAGAGCCCCCAACGCTACCCCCCACATAAATCTTTTCTCCAAATTGCAGGCAAGAAATGAGTGCTCGTAAATGCACCTTATGCAGATTATCACCACACTCCAGATCAATATTTGAAAACCAATTATCCCCTGGTTAAACTTTTCCCCGTAAAGAAAACCCATAATTGGCCTGGCCAGTATAGTTCCCCCGATTCCCAGTGGTAAGGCCACTGTACTTAAGAGCCTGGTTGTCGAGGAGATTAGAGTCCTTAACTTTTCTTGCGATTCCGTGTAATACCTGGACATCAGAGGAAATACTGCATTCACAAAAATGGGGATAAACCCCCAGATGAGCAATATTAGCTTATAGGCTGCACTGTACCATCCCACCACCTTATCCCCTTTGATAAATCCCAGCATCACCACATCAAAGTTATAATATATCTGAATCATAATTGCGGCAGCACCCATGGGTAGGGCCCGCCGCATCAAGTTCTTCCAGAAAGAGAAATTAAATCGTAGTCTTAACTTACCTAATCGCCTGACAAAGACAAAAATAAGGAATCCGGCTCCCACCAGACTACCAGCCAACCACAAATAAGGAATGAGTAACAGCTCTTTAGAACTTCGAACCCAAAGAAATATCAGCGCTCCGTAGAGAAGTTTGTCTAATACTCTGGCCATTCCAATAAACTGCATCTTTTCTATACCTTGAAAGAGCCACTCTATCAATAAAGCAGAGGAAAATAAGGTCAGACCGTAAACGACGATTAAATATTTTACCTCGTCGGACCGATGAATAAAAGTGACGAAAGCCAAAAGTGAGCAAAAAGAAAATAGTGCCAGGATCAATCTCAAGCTAACTATGTTGCTGGCGTAGTTATCGATACTATCCCTATCCCGGGCAACTTCCCGTACTCCCAGAACGGTCAACCCCAGATTAACCGGCAGCAAAAAATAGGCAACCACTGCTTGAGCAAAGCCTATCTTGCCAAAGTTTGCCGGAGCCAGAATCCTGGCCAGATATACAATAACAAGAAAGGTAATACCCCGAAGAATCACCTCGGCGAAGGAAACAGACAAAAAATTTCTTACCACTCTTCTTATCGTGCCCATTGATTAACTTTTCTCTTTCCCTATCTCTTCAAGACTACTCTTATAAGCGATATTATCAGGATCAGATACAGGGAAAAATAAAAAATGAAAAATGGTTTGTCGTCTAAAATAGCCCTTAGTATTCTTATCCTTAGATATGAAGGTAATTGTCTTACCTGAAGGTCATCAACCCAGAGGCTTCCCTTCCCCAATCTTTTGAGCAAAACTATTTTGACCGCGGTGGTGTCAACCGGAGTGTAAACCCAAATTTCCCTTTCCTGCCAAGAGAAAGGGGCAAGCATAGCTCGCTCCTCTTGTTTGATAACTTTGCCCTTACTGTCTAAACACATGAGAAAGACGGCTGTATTTAGATTATCAGCCCCTTCAGCCGTAATATTCGATCTTAGATGGGTCTTCAGGACGAAGAAACTCTTGGGCCTGGCGGGGAGCCATTGCCAGAGCTGCTGCCAGGGTTCGGTCCCCTGCATACAATTCCTGCCTCGATAAGGCCGCGTAATATGGGCAGACCAGCCACGCCCTACACCCCAAAACACAGGCCTACCTTGTGAGTCCAAGATTTCAAAATCCGAATTGAGAAGCAAATTCTTCGAGAGAGGTCTTAGCTCAATCCCATCAAACCAAATACTTCCCTCTCCCAATCTTTTACCCAGCTTAACCCGAATCTTTTCTGTTTTTGCCGGAGTCAAGATCACCCGTCCGTACAGCCCCCAGGAAGAGACAACGTAAATCAGACCAGGGTCTTCTTTGATAACCTTACCTTCCTTATCCAGGTAATCCAGCCACAAGAAGCTATTTTGGTAATTGGTTTTCCTCTCCACCCTAATATCTGATTTGACGTAGGCGGTGAGGGAATAATACTTTTTCGGCTTAGCTGGGACCTCTTGCGAGAGCCATCTCCAGGCTTCACTGGCCCGCATGCAACTTTTTCCTTGATAGGGCTCTTGGGTATCGACAGACCAGCCCCGTCCTCTACTCCAGAACCTTGGTTTATCTGGCGCCTCCAGAACTTCAAAATCGGAGTTACGAAGAAGATTTTCTGATTGATTCTCTCGTGCCTGTACACCTACCAGGATATTACCGACCAACTGTACGACCATTGCTCCAGTGACTACTACCAAAATGATTTTTTTTTCTTTCATCGCAATACCTCTTTTTTGACCAAGAAAAATTCTCTTAAGATTAAGTATATCATCCATAGGCAGATTCCAGAAAACACGCTACGAAAAATGCCCATAAATTTAGCAACGGAGTAATATCGGTTTATCAGATAAAAGGGGCTCGGAATGTGAGGGAAAAAAGCTGGATCCAGAGGGGTAAAGAGATCTGGTAGATATCTATCCCAATGAAGTGTATGAACGAAAACGCAGATGATCTGCAACCAATAAAGAGTTCTCACCTTTTTGTTTTCCACAGAAAAAAGAATTAGCAAGGGGGTTACCCAGACAAAGTACTGAGGCAGAAAAAATATCGTGGTATATAACCACAACAGAATGATTAACTCAACTCGCCACAGCGTCTCGAACGCCTCTTTGCTATCCTTAGCCCGGCTGTGAAAATAAGCAAGAGCCAGGATTATGGTGTATCCTACTATATAAACGTATGCTTTGTCGACGTTTCCTAGGTCGAAATGGAAATACAAAACAAACTCGTCCATTCCTGCCACTGTGGTGACAGCTTTCCTGAAGGTAGGAGATCCCCAGTAAGGGTACATGAGTAGTATGTATGGCACTATCCCGCACAGCAGCAACTTGAATTTCACTGCTTTTGTTCTTCCCAAAACAGTCAGAGCCGGAATCAAGAACAAAAGCGGAAACTGTTTGAGAGCTGCTCCTATCCCCAGAAAGAATAAAGACCTACAGAATTTCTTCGCTGCCACATAATACAGGCTTAATATAACAAAGAAAGTTGACAGAACATCAAACTGGCCCTGCATGTAAGAGACAAGAATTACTATCGGATTTAGCATCCAGAGTTTAAAGGCTAATAATTTCCTTTGGTTGTCAGCGATTAAACGAGGCAGTAGAAAGGCAACTCCCAAATCGAAAATCAGGTAATAGCTTTTTAAAAGAAACACATACCTGAATAGATGAGGACCAGAAAACCAGGGTAGGACTGAGTCCGACCACTGTTCAAACAGTGGCATCACCGGTCTAAAAAGAAGTTGAAAAAAGTAAGCCGTGAAATATGCCAGAGGTGGATAGTTCATCCGTCTCAAGGGGATATGTCCTTGATGCACCAAACAATAAGCGAACCAATTTATACCCACCAGGTCTCCATGCAGGGTAAAAGGCATAAAGGCCAGGCGTATAAGGAGCCCTATGAGCATCCATTTTAGATAAATCCTTCTGTTCTCCTGAGGAAATAACTTCTTTATCAGCACTCCAGTGATCCTTGTTTTTTACTTTGTTTACTTAGTTTCCTTCTCTACGCTTCTCGTCCTCTTCCTCTCAGAAAAAACTCCTTGAAGATCAAATAGGCCATCAGTAAGGAAATACCAGAAAATATGCTGCGGAAAACCCCGATGAATTTATCGGCTGGGTAATATTGATTTATGATTTTAAAGGGAGTCCGTAAACTCACAAAATAAGAAAAATCAAGAGGGGTGAAAAGAAAGCCGGCTAAATGTTGCCCCCATTGAAAAGTGTAAACAACAAAACATAAAACTAGGGCAACGAATAGCCCGATAAATCTTCTATCTTCCACAATTTGCAGGGTTAAAAGGGGAATCAGCCACATCAGGTAATGGACATGGAAGAAACAAGTGGCAAAGAATAGCAATAAGAGTATGAGAACAGCTTTCCACAAACTTGTAAAAGAATAATCGGTATTAAAGTAGGCATACAATAGTAAAAAGGTGTAGGCCACCACAAAGACAAATACGTTATCGTAAAGATGGTACAGGTAAAACCTCATCCCGAAAAAGTTTTCATGCCAGGGAATTTGGGTTAAGACTTTTACTTCGCGGGGTCCGCCGAATGACCTGGCTAAAATCATCATTGACCCTAAAGGAAGAAGACCCCAAAATCCTAGTTTTAGGCGTTTTGCCAGCTTCTTTCCCAGAATAACCACAAAGAAAGGTAGTAGAATCAAGGGATACCATCGGACAATAACACTTATTCCCAGGGAGAGAAGTGACCTTGTGGATGAATTATTTTTGGCATAATATAGACTCAACAGAATAAAAAATGCTGGAACACCCTCGTATCTGGCAGCAATGTAGGTAGCGAATATGACGATGGGATTCACTATCCAGAAGATAAAGGCCAACACTCCCTTTTTATGGTCTTGATAAATACGTAGCAGCAAGAAGGCACATCCAAGATCAAAGATTAAGTATGGTATCTTAAAAAGAAAAAGGGTCCTAAAGACATTAGGATGATTAACAAAGGCAATAAACATATCCTCGGTAACGCCAGGACCCATGGTGGGATTAAGAAGTATGTTATCGAAATAGGGCAGGAGTGGTTCAAAAATCCATAAAAAGAAAGCATGAAGATAGTGCGCAAACATCTGTCCCCCACCGGCCCAGGGCATTTTATGATAAGCAATAAGGGAGGAGCGCCAATAAATACCTAAAAGATCGGGGTGGTAGACAGCAATCGGCATAAGAGTAACTCTAATCAGAAGCCCGATTAAGAGCCATTTGAGTATGCTTGTCCGTATTGATGGTTCCTTCCTGTAGCTATCGGGAATCACCTTTACGACTAGTCTCTTTATAATTTCGATTATTTTACTTAATATATCCACTTACCTACCTCATTCTCCGTAGAATTTACCCATAGAGTATTTTAAGAATTCGGAAATGATATTCATCGTAAAGAACCTGGAGATGCCTCTTCTTGAGATCCTCTAGTAACTTACCGTAGCTCCTTTTACCATGGCCTAGATCCCAGTGGCGTTGATTAATTACCAGATGGGTAATCCCGGCGTTTCTAAATACTGCCAGTAAGTGCTTGCCACGTCCCAGGGAAGAAGGATTAAGACGACTTCCCTTTGTCACGATAGCCGTGACATAGCGCC
>Ga0315533_1003039_pt1 | contig 11314 bp, 7 predicted proteins | sample SalMarSW160130MG_FD_203081 | JGI IMG/M metagenome (GOLD analysis project Ga0315533, IMG submission 203081) | Salt marsh sediment microbial communities from the Plum Island Ecosystem LTER, Massachusetts, United States - Salt Marsh Sediment SW1601-30 ...
CTAATAAAGTATATAAAGGACTTCATCTTGATGATGAAACTTTAAGAATGATTTATCACGACAATGCAGAAAGAATTTTTTGGAAATAGACAAAATTTTTCTAAAATAATTAGCCCATATATATATGTTAACACTAATTCTTAAAAATCTTTATAAGATTGCTCCTCATTCTTTTAAATCAATCAGGAATTTAAAAAGATATGGGGAGCTAAATTATTAAACTCTAGAACTTTTTCTTTTAATAATTCATACCCTTTCTTCTGAGAAATATTTTATCCTCCTTTAATCTCACTGTTTTTATTCTATCATCCTCTTTTTTAGGGAAATTACTAAACCATATGCAGATATTGATATTAAAGGCAGATGCAATATTCCATTCCACCATAAAAGACTGGGAAACATAATAAAATTAGTTAAAATATTATAAAAGCCTATAATTACTCCTACAAGACTGGTTATCCTCAATATAACTATATTAATCCCGGGGTAGTATAGAATAAGCAGGGAAATATATACGGGGGTCATCATACAAAAAGTCAGACCAGCTTCATTAGTGAGTACGTAAAGGATATTAAAATCTGGCCCCATCGTCTCTGGGTTTATCGGGTACCAAAAGGCAAGAAAAGCAAGAGGAATAATCCAATACTTCTTTGATAATTTTGTTGGCGAGCTAAAATTATTTTTTTGTATCGCTGCTTCCCAGATCCAAAAAAAAGCAACCAGAAGAAACATAACTATATTTATGGTGATAATTGCTAAACCATACCTTTCAGTAAAGGCAATATTTTGTAAAAAGGCAAAAAGACAATATGTTGAAACTACATAGATATTAAAAATGCGAGTGACTCTATTTCTAAATAAGATTATACAGATGACCAATACAAGGGGAAGAATTTTGAAAATGAGATAAAAGGAAGGTATATTATATACCAAGGAATGGCTAAGAACCTCTCCTGTGACTACCCCTATTTCAGATATCTCAAATCCCTTTGACGCATAAGGTGGTATAAATTGTATTAAAATAAAGAATAGAAAAAACCACCATTTTCGAGTTATTAACTCTAATTTTATTTGTATATTTTCAAGATTATTTACAGACATATATTTTCTCCTTAAAAACCTGCCAGAGAACCGTCCCCTGGTAGTTTTTTCCTATAAATTATTAACTGCTCTTTCTATTCTCTTTAAACATTCTTCAAGAAAAGACCTGGGGCAAGCAATATTGATCCTCATAAAGCCCTTTCCTTCAGCGCCAAACCAATATCCGTTATCAAGGGCTACTCTGGCTTTTTTAATCATAAAATTATTTAAGTCCTTAGCATTAAATCCTAATTGCCGGCAATCCAGCCAGACTAAATAAGTTCCTTCCGGTTTTATAACTTTTATCTTTGGAATTCTCTCTTTAAAATATTTCATCAAAAATTCTAAATTTTCATTTAGATAAGACAATAGTTGCTCAAGCCATTCTTCCCCGTATCTATAAGCAGCTTCTAAAGCTACCAGTCCAAAAACATTATTCTCATCAAGGGCTAAACCATCTAAGATGTTTTCATAGATTTTATAATATTTTTTATTGGGAATAATAATGGTAGAAGTCTGAAGTCCTGCCAAATTAAAAGTTTTACTGGGAGCAGTACAGGTAATAGAATTGTGAGCAAATGCCGGTGAAATCGAAGCAAAAGGCAAATGTTTGTATCCTTTAAATAAAATATCAGCATGGATTTCATCAGAAACAACGATAATATTGTGTTTTATACAAATTTCTCCCAGTACAATAAGCTCTTCTTTCTGCCAAACCCGCCCTACGGGATTATGTGGACTGCAGAAAATTAATATTTTTACTCTGGGGTCATCAACTTTTCTTTCTAAATCCTCCCAATCTATAAAATATTTTTTATTATTAAGTTTTAAGGGATTATTTACTATGTGACAACCGTTATTTTCTATAACCCGAAAAAAGGGATAATAAACCGGTGGTTGAACAATAACCTTATCACCAGGTTGACAAAAAGCTCTGATTATCAAACTTAATGCCGGAATTACCCCGGGGCTATAAGCTATCCAATCTTTTTTTATTTTCCAATTATGTCTTTTTTCCATCCAATCAATTATTGCCTGATAATAAGATAATGGCCTGGAGGTATAACCATAAATACCATGTTCATTTGCTTTTTTTATGGCTTCAATTACCGGTTGTGGTGACCTAAATTCCATATCAGCAATCCACATGGGAAGCACATCCTTGGGGATATCACTAAAAGTGGTTTTCAGTTCATCCCACTTTACAGAATGATAATTAGTACGGTCAATAATCTCATCAAAGTTATACTTCATAACATTTCTCCTCAACTAATATAAATAAAAAGATGGATGTTTATAAAGATTAAAAACCAAATCAGAAGAGAGGTATCTTTTGATATGTTGATATAGTTACAGCCCCGAATGACATTCTATTATATTTTATAAGTTTAAATTTGTCTTTTTCTATCAAACTCAATAGCCCATCGTTTTGTATGTAACTTTTAAAATTTATATAATGCTCTCTTCCTGCGATTCTTTCAATTATACTTATTACTATTCTACCAAATTTAGTCGTTTTATTATCAAAAACATAATCAACAACAAGCATAAATCCATCTTTTTTTATAATTCTATACGCTTCATCTATAAGAGCTTGTTGAGTATTCCTATCTTTTTCGTGTATTGCAAAACTTATAATTACTATATCAAATGATGCATTGTTAAAACTTGTTTTTATTGCATTCTCATTATAAATCTTTATAAAGGAATTACTTCTTTTTGCAATTTCTAACATTGAATCAGATATATCGAGACAATAAAGGTTTCTAAATCCGTGTTTTGAAAGTAAGTTAAGCTGATTCCCGGTACCGCAACATAAATCTAAAATTACTTTCTCCTTGTATTTTAAAAGCTCATTCATTACCGCAATTCTTATTGACTTAAGAGGTAAATAAAAAATAGGGTCATATATCTTTGCTGTCAAACCATAATTACTTTTCATTTCGTGCCATATCCTTTACAGGCAATAAGAGTTTGATAAACTATCTAATTTCAATGCTCTCATCTTTACAAACTTCTGACCACTTTCGAAGAAGTAAGGGAATGCAATGTTTGTGGTTATTTGCGAATTTCATTTTCAACTGCTTTTTCAACTTTTCTTTTTACTTCTTCCCATAATTCTTTCGCCCTCTGTTTTGTTTTATGTGATTGTTTAATAAGTGACGAGATTTCTTGTTGAACTTTTTTAGAAAGGACTGGGACTTGTAAATTTTTAATTTGTTCGGGTCTCCAATGGGTAATTACCCCTCCATCCTCTCTTTTTATCTGAAGCTTCCCGATAATTGAATTAATACAAAGGGCTAAATATTCTTTATTGACTTTGTTTTCATTAATCTTTAATATCAGAATACTGCCGGTTGCAATTCCTCCTACAGGTTCCTTTACTATATAAGCTATCCCATGTATTACATCTTTAGTTAAAAGAAAATCTCCGACCTTAGGTTTATAAAGGGGTTTAAGTTTTTGGAAGTCGAGTATAAATTCCTTAATTTTTACTATTTTAGAATGCTCTTTTAAACATCCCATAAAACTATCATAAGTAGTCTGAAAATACTTAGCGTCTATACGATGAACTCCAAACGCTTTAGAAAGATTAGTAGTATAAGAAAGTTTATATTTTACTTGAAAACCTTTTAGCCCCAGTTCTTCTAAAAGAAGATTTTCAGCTTGAGAGTAAAGAGATTTTGCTTTTTCGATTAAATCAAAAGAGTTTTTAGCAAGCATTTCTATCTCCTGCTGAAAATCTGTATCAAATAGAGGAATTAGCAGTTCTTCTACTTCTCTACAGCTTAAGTTAAACTGCTCGGTTTGCCTGCTTAACATCCAAAGCTGTTCTCTACCATATTTGGAGTTAAGAAATACGGTTAGATAGAAGGGATTAAGCAAATTCTCATCCGTTTTTATAACCGCGATATTTTGGTTGGTTACTGATTGTGGATAGTAATCTAAGAAAATCGCCGCTCTACCAATAACATCGAAGTGTGCTCCACTAATTATTACCATAACATTATTGAATTTTAAGTAATCACTCTCTGATAAACTTCGAGCAGGTAAGAAGTCTGAATTTTCAAAATTAATTAATCCTTCTTTCAAATTATCTGTCTTTATAAAATTAATTCTTATATCATCTTGGTAAATATCTCGATCTCTCGGGATATTCCCCGTCCTAACCGTTTCTGCTACAAGATATCCTAATTTTCTGATGATAGTAATTTTCTTTAAGTCCTTCTCTAATTTAAGAAAGCTTGTACGATAACGTCCTGCATCAAACCTTTTAGACCTTTCAATTTCTGATAATTTTGCTATACTTATCCTGGCCATATTTTTTAAGACCTCCAGAAATTAAAATTATGTTCTTTGGCAAATTTAACAAAAGCCTTGGCTATTTCATCTAAATCATGGTCAATTATGCCACGCCCATGTCTATCTAAAAGTAATTCTCCTTTAACCCCTCTTTTATATCTATATTCTCCCTTATTATTTCTGAGCGATTTCTGGTTCACCGCAAAGAAAATAGGATAATCAATTTCTTTTATCACTTTGCCATCTAACCAGAATTTCTTAAATTGTTCGGTTATCTCTTCCTCATTTAAGACTAAATAGATTTGCCCGCCCAAGGTTCTTTGAGAAATCTCTCTAATAAACTTTTTAATTTCACCGGTCAAGGCGCTAATTTCTTTTTTTGTTTCTTCTATCTTTTTATCATTTAAAATATTGCCCTTTAATTTTTTTTGTTTCTCCCATAAAAGAACTTGCATTTCTTGTAATTTCTCAATTAGAGCTTTGAGTGATTTCCTACTTTTGATTTTTTGAGTCTCTTCAAAGTCCGAACCTTCAATGCTTTCTCCTGATTTTATCTTTGTTTTGAAATAGGTATTAATAAAAGATTTTAGTTCTTCAGATAGCTCTCCCTCGCATAACAATTTATCCCAACTTATATTTTGGTAATATTTTTTCACTTCTTCTACCAAATCGACATATTCAATTAAAGTTTTAAATGATTTTTTCCTCTTAATTTCTTCCATTTTTTCAGTCTCTTCAGCCTCTTCACCTTCCGAACCTTCAATTTTTTCTTCTAATTTTTTCCTCGTTTCTTCTTCTAATTCCTCTCTTTCCTCAAAATATGTCTCAACGAAAGTTTTTAATTCTTCGGACAGTTCTTCCTCGGACAGTAATTTATCCCAACCCACATCCTGGTATTTTTTCTTTAATTGTCCTATAAACTTGAACCATTCCCCTTTACATTTTACTTTAATTCTCTGGGTTTTCTGTTTTTCCTCATTGGTATATTTTTGCAAAAATAAGATACTTGTTTTTATCCCGGTGTGAGGCTTAAAGGTGTTCTCGTGTAAACCCACTACTGCTAAAATTCTCGCTTTATCTATAATAAATCTACGGATATATTCAGCGCTTGCACTATTTAATAGGCTTTGTGGTAAAACAATTGCCATTCTACCACCAGGTCTTATAAACTGTAATGAACGATCTATGAAAAGGATGTGTCGACCAATTTGTTTTACTAATCTACTATTTTTCTCTGCCAATTGATAAAGCCTTAGAATTTCTCTTTTCTTCACTTTGCCAGTAAAAAGTGGATTGGTCATGAGAAGGTCAAAATCAAAATACAAAAACCTGTTTTGATTTTCTTTATCTTTCTCCGGGTTTTCGGGAAATCTCAGAAGTCTCGGCCTTAAGACTGATTTTATTTCATTATTCCATATTAAAGGATTCAATGAATCGCCATGTGAACCGCCGCCAAATATATGGGATTTGCCATCTCCAACTATAATGTTAATAGCTTTGGCAATTTTTATAGCTTCTTTGGTAAAATCTATTCCGTATATATTGTTTTGTGTAAAATTCTTCGCCACCATAGGAAGCCCCTTACCGGTAATCACGCCTCCAGCAACCCACTTCACAGAATGCAGTAAAAAACCTGCTGAACCACAGTCCGGATCAATGACAAATTCGTGAGCTTTAGGGTTTAACATTTTCACAACCATATCCTGAATAGGTCTTGGCGTAAAGAATTGCCCTTCTTTCTTTTTAGACTCCTCGGGAATTAGATGTTTAAAAGCTTCATCAATTATTCGTAAATTTGAATTAAGTAGTTTTATTTTTTCTAAAAATGATACACAGACTTTTAAATGTGTCTCTACCAGTTCTATTTCATCCGTAGAATCAAACACTCCTGCCCAGCTTCCTTTAGCTCCTTCCAAGAGAATAGTAATAGCTCTTTTTACTTGTTCCGGACTTCTATCTCCGGCAAAAAATTCTAATTGATAGTCAGGATTATTTATTCCATTCCGCTCATCATAAAGCTTAGCATAAATCAATTTAAAAATTTCATCAAAAACCTTAACTTCAGCATCTCCCAAAACCAGTTCTTCAAGATCTAATAATATTTTTTTAAGTGTATTTTTACCTTGTTTTAGTTCATTGTGTTCCTCTAACCATTTAAAAACCCGTCTTTCAGTTAATATCTCACCAAGCGTTTCTGATATTTTAGGGATTCGAGGGATTTCTACAAATAAATTGAGTTCCTCTTTATAGAGTCTTATTATCTCATTTCCATTTGACCAAATGCCAATAGGAGTACCTTCCGTACTACAGTAACTTTTAAGCTGCTCTAACCCGGCAGTTCGATCAGGCTTTTTTATTTCAAATAAGATGTGAAAATCTTTTAAATCTTCCTGGAAAACAACAATATCTACGGCATGGGGTTCTATCAGAGAAGCAAAATAGATGGTTTTTTTTACACCAATTCGTTTTTTAGGATAATTATATTCATTAAGTAATCTGTAAATCCATAGTTGTCTTACTATTTCTTCCGGCTTAGCTATTTTATACCTATTCTTAATTTGACATTTTATAAAATATTTTCCCTCTTGCTCTATTGTTAATTTTTTAATTGCATTAATCTCATTCGAATTAAAAAGAGATAAACCATGTTTAACATCCGGTGCAGAAAATATTTTTTGGAGATTCAATTTATCCGGCATATTTTCACTCTCCTCATCCTTATGTTAAATATTTGAATTTTTATTTTAATCCTACTTTAATAACTTTAATTATATATTCTATATCCTGCCCTGTATATCCTTCTTTTTAATTTAATTTTAATCTAAAATTAAAAAAAACCCGAACAATAGGATAAATTCGGGCTTTTGGCTAAATAAACTTGATCACGTTAAAATTACACCAAACAACGGTCCTCTGATTTTACCAATCAAAATTTGTGAAGTTGTGAAGCCCCCGTGTTTTCTTGTACTTTCATAAGGGTTTTTATTCGGATTTTCTTCTATCTCTGCCGGTTCTTCTATCCTGGCCGCTTCTGCGTTTAGGTCCTTTATAATCTAGGTCATTAGATTTTCTGCGGTTTTCTCCTGATCTTCTTTCTTTTCCGGAACGGCGCTCTTCTTTCTTTTTCTTTTCTTTATACATATTCTCATCAGCTACTCTGATTAGTTCTTCTATGGATAGAGGATTGGATGTGTTATAATGGGAAAGACCGATACTGAAATCTATCTTGTAGGGTTTTGCCAGTTTTTGGTTTAATTTTTTTAAATTTTTATTTATTCTTCCTCTAATTTGAGGTGCCTTTTCAGGAAAAGTATCGGATAAGATTAGTAGGAACTCATCTCCTCCTATACGACAGATGATATCAATCTTTCTTAAAGTAGATTTGAAAAGTTTGACTACTTCTTTCAAGACCATATCCCCTTCTTTATGACCGAAGGTATCATTGATATATTTGAATTTATCTATATCGAGATAGAATAACATGATGGGAGTTTTCTTTCGATTAGCCGTCTTAATCTGCTGTTCCAAGAGAGCAAGACCATGTCCTCTACTGCAGCAGCCGGTAAGAACATCATAGTGGGCTAACTTTTGCAGCTTTTCTTCCAGTTTTTTTCTTTCAGTGATATCCCTATATAAAACGATGATTCCCTGAGGCTTTTCATCAATTATAACCGGGGAAGCAGATATAATCACAGGGATTAAAGTACCGTCCTTCTTTTTTCTAACGGTCTCATAATTAATAACACCTTTTAATACTTTTTTACTTAATCTTTCACCTTCCTCTGTCTTTCCTTTGGGATATATCATCCCTTCATTTATATCTCTACCTCTAATCTCTTCTAAGGTATAACCAAAAATTTCAGTAAAACGAGAATTAATACTTATGATGCCACCTTCTTTATCATAATAAAGGGCGGCTTCCGGACTGCTTTCAAATAGACTGGCAAACAGTTTTCTGGCTTTTTTCAGCTTTTTTTCTGCTTTCTTGCGTTTGGTAATATCACGTATATAAGCAATGAGTCTGGGCTTTCCTGCGATATTAATAATCTTTGAGGCGATTTCGGTGGGAAAGATAGTACCATCTTTCTTTTTACTTATCCGAGGTAAGAAAATACCGTGAGTGGTTTCCTTTTCAGTAATGATCGGGGGTAATATTTTAGCAAACTCTTCGGGAACTAAGTCACCTAAGGTCAGGCCAATCATCTCATCTTTAGTATAACCATATATCTTTGCTCCAGCAGTATTACATTCAAGTATGCGACCTTCTACTGTCTCTATTTGAATGCCATCAGTAATGCCTTCTACGATAACCCGAAATTTTTCCTCACTCTCAGTTAAGGCCTCTTCTATCTGCCGATATTTAGTCTCCGATTTTTGTAGCTCAGTAATTTGCTGACGCAATTTCACTAATTCATCCATTAATTGCTCTTTAGTTTTTTCTTTACCTGTCATTTACCCCTCTTATTCTTTTAGAATTTATGTTTTTTAGCCTTGTCTTCATTCCTACTTAAAATTATTCGATTAATGAATTTTTTTAATATTTCGTTAATATTATAATACTAAAATATGGTTATCTCCCAAAAACTAACTATTTAATACAACATATTTAACCTAAGCAGCAAATTTAACTCTATAGGTTCTTTGAAAACTAAATAGCGATAACAAATAGTTAAATAAAAGGATAGAAAGCTCAGGTATTGACCTATTCATCAACCCTTTTATCAATCTCTTACAGTTTATGGCCGATATCTTAAACCCTAAGTAGACCTTTACCTGTACTAATCCCCTTACCGGCAGATGATCTATCTTGTACCTCCTGCGAAGTATGGAGGGAATACCCTCAATCCCGGCTCTCTTACTGGCTAACTCTTGATACTCGGAAGTCCCCATCTTAGTAATAAGCTGGCAACGGTGTAAGGTTTTCTCTGATACTTTAAAGAGATAACTCTTCTTCTGTTCTATGACCGGACAATCTTTACGGAAGGGACAACTACTACAGTGTTTCTTATCAAAATGTGCTCTATAGGATCCTTCTTTAAACTTACTGGTTATCGGCTTATGACCAGAAGGACATTTCTTTACCAGATGTTCTTTCTCCTCTATCTCAAATTTATCACAATTATTATTTTTACCTCCACCTGTAAGGTTAGTAGGGACCATCTTTATGCCTTTGGCTTTGGCCTTATTGTTTATCTCTTCGGAGAAATAGGCACCATCAACCAGAGCAGTTACTCCATCCTTTTCTACAGGTAATTTGGAAATGGTATCCTTAGCGAATTTCTGATCACTGTAGGTATTTTTTTGTAAGTCATAGCCTTCTATCATCCGATTGTCATCATCAAACTTCTCTACAATATTTGCGGTATAACCGATGTGTTTCTTCTTACCTTTTTTGCGGTAGGTAGCATCCGGATCAGTAGGGCTTTGCAAAGAGTCGGGAGATATATGTTTAGATGACCTTTTCTGTTCCTTTAACACCCGGCTAAGGAGTTTAAACTCTTTGCTCTTTCTTATCTCTTTATCCTTTCTATATATAGAATAAAGTCTTACACCATCTTTAAGTACTTTTTTAATTTTAGTATTTAGATCTTTATCTCTTGAGCGGTAGATGGTATCATTATAGTGGCTTTCATCTAAATATGGTTTAAAGTATTCCGCTAGAGTAGTATTTTTATCTATGACCTTTATGAGTCTGGAAACGGTAGAGTAGATAATTTCCAAACGGGATAATTTCCTGCAGGAAGAACTTACTGCAAGGGAATCTATCCGGGTGGTCTTTCCATCTATTTTAAGTATTTTGCTAAACTCTTTGGCATGAGATTCTATCTCTTCCTGGACGAGATCAATCCCGTGTTCTTGGTTGTATCTGTATACCGCTGCCCGAAAGTTGGTAAGGCTGTTTTTGGATATCGGCTGTTCCTGGAAGCTGGTAGTATGTAAGGCATGCTGGTATCTGATATCAAACATCAGAGAATTAAGGGCTTCTTCATCTGATTGGTTAAATAACTCTCTTAAAATTAAAAGTCCGAAATAGACGTTTACCGGATTGTTAGGCCGGGAGGCAGAATTATCACTATATAATATCTTAAATCTGTCTTCATTTATGCAAGGGAATATCTTTTTACTGAAGGTTTCGGCCCAGGAGTTCATAAGATATTTTCTCTCTCTTTTGGTCAGTGATAATAGGGAATCATTGATGGCCATTTGTTGTGTGTTATTTGGATGAAAGGACATTGATAACCTCCTTATTTGTTAGTGTTTTTATATCTTATTATACCATAAAACGCTAATAAAATAAAGGGTTTTAGCCATTTTTACTACTTAAGTTTTCAAGGTGCATAGAGTAAATAATTTAAATATGTTGTTTGATACTATCGAATACTATTTGTAAAATATGGGTACTTTTTGGGTAGTAACCAAAATATTATATTTACAATATTACGAATTGCCTTATTAAAAATCTAAATGAAAAGAAGTCAAAGGGGACAGCTCTACACATTTGACAGAACTTGCCAGGGAACGCTCCTTTGATAAACTAACAAAAACTAAAGAAGTGCGGTACTGAAATATCTCTCTGCCCGGTCAGGCAGTACGGTCACTACACGATTGCGCCCATTATCCACATGAAGAGCGGCAAAGACATTAGCCCCTGATGAAGTTCCCACCAACAACCCCTCTTCTCTGGAGAGTTGCCGGGTAGTTTCAATAGCTTCTTCATCAGTAACGGTAAATACCATATCTACCATTTTCACATCCAGGACAGCGGGAATAAATCCATCACCAATCCCCTGAATCTGATGAAGCCCTGGTTCTTGGCCTAATAAGGCGGAACTGTTTTTGGGTTCTACTGCTACAATTTTTACTTTAGGATTCTTTTCCTTTAAAAATTTTCCAATCCCTTGAAGGGTTCCTCCACTCCCTACTCCAGCCA
>Ga0315533_1003045_pt1 | contig 11301 bp, 8 predicted proteins | sample SalMarSW160130MG_FD_203081 | JGI IMG/M metagenome (GOLD analysis project Ga0315533, IMG submission 203081) | Salt marsh sediment microbial communities from the Plum Island Ecosystem LTER, Massachusetts, United States - Salt Marsh Sediment SW1601-30 ...
AGCCTGTTCTTTTGTAGCGTGAGCAGCTTGTCTGCCACGTTGAGCTTTGGACTATGGGCTTCATTTAGACTCACGACTATCTTTTTCTGCTTTTGCACTCGACCGATTGCAGATGTGCACTTGAACCAACTTCCATTCTTCGTGTCCTTCGTGCTCTTCGTGGTGAATTCTCTTCGGTCTTGCTTTGCATCCGGCATCCATCCCGTGCGAACCGAAATTAGAAGTCGCCACTCACTCGAAACAGCGAGGAGCCAAAAAAGAGTTTTTATGTTGCATTCGTTGCCCTAAGCCGGTATTCTATTCACGGAAATATCCTGTTGAAAAAAAGCCGAGTACTCCACATGGGAGATCTAAGAGCAGAGCAGGTTGGTATCATTTCGGTGAGAGGGTTCTTCAAGCGCTATATACTGAAGTGGGTGAAGCGAGCGACACGCCTTGCTCGTGAGCACGGACTCGACCCGCGGGTCTTCGTATTCCTCGCGCTCTTGGGGTACCTGATCCAGGGTCTCTACTTCCTTCCCTGGTTGAAGGGAAGGAGCGTCGGCCTCGGACTCCTAATCTCTCTCCGGATTGTCGGACTGATCGGACCGTTCTACATCCTGCTTAAGGGAAGGAGGATCGCTGCGGTGATCAACCTCTCCCTTGCCGTAACCTGGTCCTTCAACACCGCCTGGCACGTCTGCCACTTCGTCTATCTCTGATACCGGTTGATCAAGATATGTGGGCCGGTATAATCCTGTCTGTACGTAATCCGGGGGTGTAGCTCTAACTGGGAGAGCGCCCGCCTTGCACGCGGGAGGCTGGCGGTTCGAATCCGCTCACCTCCACCCGAGACAGCCCTATCGTAATTCTTATCTTCTTTTTCGCCATTCTCCCTAACAGATCCGAGGTTCATGAATGGAGAACTATCTCAACGAGCGATTGCGTTGCGTTTGAGCATCTTCTCCAATCTATCCACCCCAATCCATTTGACCTTCGTCATTTGCATAGAAGAACACGTCCAGTCTAAGATGGCCTTTGAAGCGATGGTGTGAGAGTATTGGCTGATCCCTAGAAAGAAGGGCTTGGGGCATGCGTGTCTCTCGCGCAATGGCTGAAAGGAGGCCACAATGATCGAGATTCGCGACTACTCTTCCATACTCGGCCGCATTCTTAGCTTCATCAAGGAGCACGGCGTGAGCCTTTCCGCCGGACTCCTTCTTGTAGTTGGCGGAGTGCTCATCGGGATTGCCCCGCTCACTAGTCGGGCCATCTGGATCGTGTCACTGACTCCCATGCTTGTGGGTGCCTGTGTTCCGCTTCTTGCGTTGGGGCGAGTCACCAATTGGGTCAATGGCTGGCAAGAGGTCTTCTCTTCAGGAATGGAGAAGGCGCGGAACAGCGACACCAAGGAAGCGCGGTATGTCCTAAGGCCTTTGCATGGTAGTGGTCTCGCAGTTTGGAGACTCTCCAAGCCGATACCGGGCGACCATCTCACAGCCGGCATCCGTCTCGCTGCAGTAATCTATCTCGGGATGGTTGTGCTCTCCCTGCTGGCCGCTGTATTGGCGGCGTGGCTGTTCGCGGTTGCTACTACTCTCGTGATCGCAGCGGGCCTTTGGATCTTCGGAAGCAAGGAAGAGGACAAATCTAGAGCCGAGTCGAGTGCAGACCCGTCCGGGTTCGATGGTCTTGCGCCAGTCCGTGGCCGCTTCTACAGAGGTTCCAGCTGGTTCACAGAGTAGATGGCCGGTCGAGTTGATGACGACGGCATCATCTACAGGGGAACGAGCTGGATTAGCGAGGAACGGATTGGGCGAGTCGACTCCGATGGGACCATCTACAAGGGCACCAACATGTTGAACGAGGAGAGAGTTGGTCGCATTGACCGGGACGGCGCCGTGTACAAAGGTTCGAACTGGTTCACAGAAGGAAGAGCTGGAAGAGTCACGGATGATGGGACAGTCTACGAGGGCAAGGGCTGGCTGGATGAGAAGAGAGCCGGGCGGGTTGATAGGGATTGATAGGCAGGTTCTCGTACGAATTTCGGTACGTCAAAGGAGGAGGACGGGATATGCGACGTGCAGGAACAGAACTAGGAGCTTGGAGCTCTGCGGTGCGCAATGAAGCTCTCGTGGTCGTTGTGCTGATGGTCGGACACCAAACCTCATAACTGGAGGGAATGACTATGCAGGAAGGCTTGATTTCGAGGGCAGGGTTGATCTTGGGTGTTCTCCTGAGTTTGCTGCTCAGCTGTGTGTTGGGAGGCTGCGACCTTTTTCCGTGGTGGGATCCTCCACTTGTGCCAACGTCCATCTACGCAGAGAACGTAGCGGCTATGGATGTTTGCACTGGAGGGAACGACTATTGCGATGGAACGGAGGCTGTCGGACCACCTGATGAGACGAGTCCTTGGACAGGGCGCTTCATATCGCTTGGCGGGGGTCACATCGTTGCCACCATGGAGCAGTGCTTCACAAACGGAGAGGGGGCCGACCTTTTTGTCTATGAGGTCGGCGGCGCAGGCCAGGGCGGAATCGATGAGCCATTTGACGTCTTCGTGAGTTCCGACCGCATCACATGGATCGCCGTGGCAACCGAGGTGGAGAATGATCCTGGAGCAGTGTTCTCTTCAATTGAACTATTGCCACTCACTGGCTCCTACCGGTATGTCAAGCTGGTTGACCACGGTTCTCAGGGCGGTCGAACACCAGGGGCGGATATCGATGCGTTGGAAGCTCGATACGCAGCGCCATGTACCCAGTCCGAGCCCACTATACTGCGGGGTGTTGATGTCAACGCGAGACATGAAGACAGCATCAACTGGCAATCCGTTTACGATGCGGGCTATAGGTTCGTGTTTGTGAAAGCCACTTCCGGAGATGCGGACCCGCAGGCACTGCGGAACACATACCTAGAGGATCAGGTGGAAGAAGCGGAAGATGAAGATCTGGCAGTGGGCGTCTATCACTTTGCCTATGCAGGATTCGGGAACAGCGCAACAGATGAAGCAGCGTGGTTTCTGAATGAAGCGGGAGACTACATTCGGGAAGGCTACTTGCGGCCTGCCCTGGATATCGAAGATGACGAAGAGCTGCCAGAAGGCCAGAGAAACTCTTCTCTCAGCGCCGAAGCACTAACCGCCTGGGTTGATGAGTGGATGGACACGGTGGAGGCATTAACGGGGGTCGAACCCATTCTCTACGTCAGCAGTAGCTACGCGAAGGACCACCTGCTGCCCTCAATAGAAGAATATGACGTCTGGATTGCTGAGTGGGATTGCACAACCGATGGTAGTCCTAAGCTACATGGGATTTGGGATGACTGGGCCTTCTGGCAGTACTACGGACCGGAGGGCTGTGGGTCGAATGAAGGCGATGATAGAGTCCCGGGAATTGACGATGATGTCGACCTGGACGTCTTCAACGGCGGCATGACCCAGCTGAACGAGTACAGGATTCCGCCTGGAGCGGGATGGAATCCCCCTAACGATTCACTGATTGCGTACTACGATTTCAACGAAGCCGTCATGACAACGCTTCTTGACAGATCGCAGTACCTGAACTTCGGTGACATCCAACAGCTCGAAGGTGTCGTTCCCGGGAAGGTTGGGCACGCATACAGCTTCGATGGAGTCAATGACTGGGTCAAGGTGCCCGATTCAGAGAGCCTGCGGAGCATCAGGAGGTTCACAATCAGCTGCTGGGTGAAGCCAGCCAGCCTTCCGCCTGTGGGTAGAGCCCCCTCAACAGGGATCGTTGCCTATGGCGAGGGATGGCAAGGGATGTGGGAGCTGAGACTCATGGGAGATGGTGCTCTGTTTCTCTTGCTCAACTGGAATACGCCCTCGGAGACAGATGTGGTGTCTTCTGCGCGCCTGACTGTCGGCACTTGGTATCGTGTTGCCGCAACGTTTGATGGAGAGACCGCTCGAGTCTATGTGGATGGCAGACTGGAAGGGGAGGAAGCGTGCCCAGAGCTCTTGCACTCCGGCGCAGCTAGCTACATGGCCATTGGCCTCAACTTTCCTGGTGCCAACGAGTACTTCCACGGGCTCATCGATGAGCTCCGGATCTACAATGAGGTCATCGCTCCATAGACAAGAGGTACCTGAGCTGCTGACTAGCACGTGGCTCTCTGTTACCGAAAGCTGTTTGTGAGCGCGGGAAGCAGCCGAACGAAGTGAGGCTCCTCGCGCAACGTTGAGGGCCATCTCCGTGGGTGGGTGCGGCGCTTGGTGATTGCCTATTCTGCGTTTCTCATGTTGTAATTTTGTGTCATCATGCACAAGGGAGGTAGTCGAATGAAGATAGCAAGACGGATGATCTTACTCGTTGTCGTGCTAGTGTTGGTGGTTGTGTCAGCTTCTGCGAACGGAGAATGGCTCCGACTCACTACCGGGGTATCTGGCGCGTTCAAACTCTGGCAGACACCTCCGCCGCCCACATTCGGGAGTGCAACATACTGGGGAGGGCTTGGCATCGGCATCCTCTACAGGTCGATCTCGTTTGAGATCGGGGTAACACTGGCCGATCTGGAGACACTCCGAATCGCGGAGAACCCTGCTATCAGCCTCGATGTCGCTCTCACCTTGGTTCGCTTCGGAGCCGTCAGCTTGAACATCTCGGCAGGACCCATGTTCCAAACAAACACTAGCCTCGTCACTATGGCTGTTGCTCTTGGTGCCTCCTGGGACGTGCTCCCGTTCACGACTGTGAAGGCATGGATTGGCTACGAAACTCTGGTGACCGTCACCTCTGGGAGCTGCATCTACGTCGGGGTCGGCACATCTGTGTATCTTCCGCTGCTCTGATTCGGATGACTGGTAGGAAGATCCCGGTGCCCGACGGTGCAGTCGCTGGCCTTCGAAACGGGAAGGTCGCAGTACGGAGTTCTCCAAACGTCCACCTCGGGTCTCCTGCTCAAGATGAAACAGTTCAATGGTCGAAGCTATGAAAGTTAGTTGAACAGAGGATTTCAGACCCACGGGCATGTCAGAACGAAGGTTCTCCAAGCATTCACCCAGGCTCCATACGAGAAGAAAGCTAACGTTATGGCGAAAGGAGCCACAATGGTTGAGATCCGCGACTACACTTCTGTACTCGGCCGTATTCGAAGCTTCCTCAAGGAGCACGGCGTACGCCTGTCTGCCGGACTCCTTCTTGTGATTGGCGGAGTGCTCATCGGGATTGCCCCGCTCACCAGTCGCGCCATCTGGCTCGTGTCACTGTCTCCTTTGCTTGTGGGTGCCTGCGTTCCGCTTCTTGCGTTGGGGCGAGTCACCAATTGGGTCAATGGCTGGCAAGAGGTCTTCTCTTCAGGAATGGAGAAGGCGCGGAACAGCGACACCAAGGAGGCGCGGTATGTCCTAAGGCCTTTGCATGGTAGTGGTCTCGCGGTTTGGAGACTCTCCAAGCCGATACCGGGCGACCATCTCAAAGCGGGTATCCGCCTCGCTGCGGTTCTCTATCTCGGCATGGTTGTGCTCTCCCTGCTGGCCGCCGTATTGGTAGCGTGGCTGTTTGCGGTTGCTGTTACTCTCGTGATCACGGCGGCCCTTTGGATCTTCGGAAGCAAGGAAGAGGAGAAGCCTACCGCTCAGACGAGCGCACCAGTTCGTGGATTGTTCTACAGAGGTTCGAGCTGGTTCACAGAGGAGATGGCTGGCCAAGTCGATGACGAAGGCAACATCTACAGGGGAACGAGCTGGATCAGCGAGGAACGGATTGGGCGCGTTGACTCCGATGGGACCATCTATAAGGGCACCAACATCCTGAACGAAGAGGCAATTGGCCGAATCGACCGCGACGGCACCGTGTACAAGGGCTCGAACTGGTTCACTAAAGAGAGAGCCGGACGGGTCGCGGATGATGGGACCGTCTACGAGGGCAAGAGCTGGCTTGATGAGAAGAGAATTGGGCGAGTCGACAAGGATTGACGGCAAGGCTTGCGAGCCGCCTTCGTGAGTGCCCCCAGAAGTCCCTCTTCGATCTGCCGAAAGATCAGCTCCAAGATGCGAATTGACAAGTTTCCCTGATGTTGATCAAATCCTAGAACACCGTATAATGGGAGAGTAGCAATGCCATTCAAACGAGATGACGGTGATCGCTACGCAGAGGAGGGTCGGAGATGAGGCAAGAAGCAGCGAAAGCGAGGGTCAGATGTACTGCTTTGCGACTTGGCGCTATCGCGCTTGTGGCAGTGATTCTTGGCATTGCGGCCGGGTGCGACTTGCTGCCAGACGGGGGATTCCGGATAGGTAGTCTGGTGAAGGTTGTGGGAACTTGTGCACTGGGGCTGCACGTTCGCGATGTCGCGGCAGGAGACGTCCTGTCCACTGTTCCTGATGGCTGGGTGTTTGAGATACTCGGCGGACCTGAGATGGCGCAGCTTGGCGGAACCACCTTCAAGTGGTGGCAGGTTCGAGACGAGCAGTACGACTCACCGGGACTCATCGGATGGGTGGCTGAACGGTACCTAGAGCAAGTGACTAGAGCGGGCCTTAAGCCACGCAATGAGGTGAGGTACTTCTCCGACGGTCAAGCTCGAGTGTTAGACGCGATCGATAGGGCGAATGACTACATCGAAGATGAGACCGAGTGGTATACCCCAGCCTTGGGCTACCTCTGTCTGAGATTCGTGCGGCAGTCGTATGCGGGCGCCCCGATTCCTGGCTGGATCTCTGCGAGGGCCGCTTTGGACGCGCTCAACGCAAGAGGAGTGTTCTACCCGGCAGCTGAGAGCTGGAATCCTCCAATGGGCGCTCTCGTCTTCTTCGAAAGCAATTCCAGCCCGGAGTACGATCACGTTGGACTCTTCCTTGGTTTGAGGCAGGTAGCACACGTAGAGGGCGATCGCAAGGCTCACGTTCGCGACCTGGGCGAAATCGTCCAGTACTCCTACATTGATGAGTACCTTGGATGGGCGTATCCGCCTGTGGAATGGCTTGGGTCAGATGATCTCCTCATTGCCTTCTTCTCCAACCAGGATGGCAACGCTGACATATGGGTCATGGCGGAGGACGGCACGGGTAGTACGAGGATCACAAGCGATATGGCAGATGATTGGGATCCGGACTGGTCTTCGGACGGGGCCACCATCGTCTTTGAAACGTGGAGGGACGGAAACGCCGAGATCTACTTGATGAGCTCGAGCGGCTCAGACCAGCGCAATGTGACCGATCACCCGGCTAAGGACGCGCATCCTGACTGGTCCCCAGATAGCTCAAGGATCGTATTCAGCTCAGATCGACGTGACATAGGAGGTACGCACGACATCTACATCATGGATCCGGATGGCTCTGGAGTCGTGAATCTCACAGAGCATCCCAGCTACGACTGGTATCCTGCTTGGTCCCCAGATGGTTCGAAGATAGCCTTCGCGTCGAATCGGAGTGGGCAATTCGAGGTGTACGTAGTGAGCACCGATGGGACTGGATTGGCTCAACTCACTCACGGAGATGGCGAGAGCAATCAACCCGCATGGTCTCCAGATGGAGAGTCAATCGCGTACTTCCACACGTCTTCAGGCTCGCGGGACATCTACGTGATGGACAGTGACGGGAGCAACAAGAGGAAGATCACGAGCGGTTCGTGGGAGGACAACCGAGATCCCAGCTGGGCTCCTGGGGATAAGATCCTGTTCTCGTCCAACCAAGCCGGGGATTTCGAAATCTACTCGATCGACTCAGATGGCTCCAACGAAAGACAGCTGTCCTACAATGCCCACGACGACTTTCATCCAGCGTGGCAACCTACTCAGTGACTGCCGCTGTAGACGGCGAACCTCAAGCGCCGGACACGCGCGAAGCTCCCCAAACGTTCACCTCGGCTCTCCCCCTTGTGAAGTGGCCTCAGAGAGTCGAACCTGTGAAATGACCTCCGAGAGAGACTTTCAGGCCCATGAGCACGTCAGAACGAAGGTTCTCCAATCGTTCACCCAGGCTCCACCAGAACTGGGACGAATCGCCCTGCCCAATTGGGTTTTCGCTGCTTCTCCTCAACAAACCCGAGGTGTACGTATGGAGAACTGCGATCCTAGGAACTCCTAATGGCTACGTCGTAGTCTGACTCCCAGCAGAAGTGCGACCAGCAATACTACCGCTGCTGCCACGGCCGCCATTACCCATACTGAGATTCCTTTGACCGACGTATCGGGCGTGGAGGTTCTTTCCGGCTGCAGATCATCGCCGCTGAACTGCTTGCCTGCTTGGTACGTCTGTTCGAACTGATTGTCGCCCTGACCATCCACCTGCAGGGTCATGCCTTCTCCTCCCTGGGCAATGACGTTCCAGTCAACGGAGTACCTGTGGACTGCTCCCTGAAGCGTCGGCATCTCTGTGGCAGCGACCGTGTAGTCCTTGCCGTTAGCCACAAGCACACTGTCTAGGTCGTACGTTCCTTCTGCTGTTCCAACCACCTCACAGTAGTAGGAATCAGGCGGATCAAACATGACCACAATGTTATTCTGCACATTAAATGACGAGCCCGGAATCTCTTCACTAATCTCCCCACCTACCAATCCCGTAATGCGTCCGTCCGTGTCGCACACGCGAAGTTCCCCAGGACTGCGTAACCAGTAGAAGAGCCACGATTTGAGCTCTAGGCTGTCACTGCCGGGCATCCCGACTTGGAACTGCTCTGCCACGTCACCGTCATCCCCCAGCTTGTTTGGCGGGTGCCCAACCTTGTCGCCATTGTCGTCAAGCCACAGGTGCGTGATGTCTCCTGGGAGAGATCTGTTCTCGAATGCCGTCCGTAAGTCGCTCCCGGTCATCAGGTCGCCCCACAATGTGTCGCTGCTCCGGACCCATCCCCACAGAGCTCTTTCCCCATCATCATGGCATGAGGTAACGACCATCCTGCTCTCTGCGGAGATGCTGCCCGGGCTGGCCTCGGAGGTAGCTATGAAGCAACCGGAGTAGCATGAACCGATCATGACTACACAAGGAACCGATTTGGCCAACTGCGAAAGCAGCTCAGCAAAGCCGGAGACCCCAGATGTCTGGCCCACCCAAAGGAATCCGTTTTCAGAATCGTCCTCGTCAAAGATGAAGCAATCCTGATAGCCATGGCCAACAAGATAGATAAGCACTGGCGTCGCGCTTTCGCTTGTTGCTTCTGCTACATGACGAATGGCGTCCGTGAATGTGTCGAGTGAGGCTTTCGAGTCGACCTCGTCATCGCCATCATCGTCTATGTCTTGAGGGGCGACTGAATTGAGGTAAAGAATGTGATCATCGTCGAAGCCAAGATTCCGAAGCGCTCTGTACGCGTTGTTTGCAGAGTGGTCAATTCCGCGCTTTTCGCGCCATCCTCCTTGCCCCGCAACGAGTATGGCGTAGCCTGGGTGGACATACACCGATGCGGAGCACTGTGTGGAGTTGCCCGCTGTATCGCTCACTTCGACCCACAACTCCTTTTGGCCCAGCGTGGCGAACGACCACCTCTTGGTCTTTGTGGCGGAATCCCAATCACCCTCTGATGTGGCCCACGCATACCAGTCTGTCCAATCCCCTGTTGGTTGACCGTCTTCGACTTCGTCGCTGGAAAAGCGTACTGCCTCTATGGCTTGATCGTCCTCTGAACCTTCCAAGCAGATCTCAAACTTTTGCCCCACATTGAGGTCCGAAACCCGTCCTCCAGTGCGCGCGTCGTGCAATCGAAGCGCGCAGTTCGGAGGCTGGTCCGGCAAGGTTTGAGCTATCGCAATTGATTGGGCGTTCTTACCTTCCCGTACTACGTCGTTCCAGTTCTGAGTGGAGTCCGCAGAGAAGACGGCGTAGTAGTATGTATGGTCGGGCGTCTGATCCGGATCAACGTGTTGGACCGCAGCTCCACTAGCAGGATCCAGATTCTCGTAGATCGTGTCTCCATCTGAATGGTCTGTCGGCCAAGAGTCCGCCTTTCGACAGACCCGTACTTGAGCTAGTTCCGAATCCGCCGGATTGGTCCATGTCAGTGTGAGAGAGACATCCTCGCCTTCGGCTCCGTCTATTGCGAAGTCCCCGACAAGGGACGGGGGCTCTACGTCAGCCGAGTACTCGCATTCCTCAAACTCACGCGGCCATGGGTATTGTTCAATAGATGGGCGGAGGTCCGCTGAGGAATTGTCTCGAATACAGATATCCCGGCCTACCAACTTTTCCATGTCCTCCCCTCCATCGGCGAGAAACACTCCGTACTTGTTGAGTGCTACCTCAGTACTGATAACCGTTACATCCCCCCTCGAAGCATAGATCCCATATACCCTGTTGTTCATAATGCGCGATCCACTGATGACAAGAGTCCCGCTGGAATCGACACCGGCTCCGTTCTCCGAGATAGAACAGCTCTCGATGTCGCAGCAGCTACCGCTGCCCACTTCCACACCGAAGCTGTTGTTGCCCTCGATGATTGAGTTTTCAATGAGAGCACTCTTCCCAGAAAAGCTGATTGCTGCGTAAGGGTAGTCCTTGCCATTATCTCGAATTGCGCAATCGTCGATTCTCAAGTCTTCTGAAGAGCTGTCAATTGCTTGCAGTCCGTTTAGCGACATGCTACACCCCCGGAGCACGAGCAAAGACGCCAAGTCCATGATGCCGGTCCGATTCTCTGAGATCGTGGAGTTCGATACGGTGGCAGTGCTCCCTGGTAAGAGACGAAGCCCTGTGCCCCACTTTAAAATGACGGAATCCTCGAGTTGAAAATGATTCCCGTTGGGAACCAGAATCCCCACATCATCTGTATCGCCAACAATCGTAAGATTGCTGACGTGTACATCCCCTAGTTCATTGAAGAGAGTAATGCCGCCTACTACCACGTCGTAACCGTATCCCTCGAGGTTTATCCTCTTGTATATCGCCACACGCTCATGGGAGTAATCACCTGACTCAACAACAACGGTGCCACCTTCCGCAACTCTGTAAATGGCTTCCTCAATGGCTTTATTAACGTTAGCTGTTGTCGTATAATGTCGGTAACTAGTGGAAGAGGAGGGTACAATGCGCGCTGACAGATTCTCCAAGCTAATAGAGGGTAGTGATCAGCTAACACTACGGCAACGTCGTCTTCTGTTGAAGAGACTAGAAGAAGTGGAGCACCAGCAGCAAATTGTGGGATGGATTGAGCCCCAACAAGGTAAACGTCCAGCCTGTCCTTACTGCAAGACCGAAGACCCGATCCGGTGGGGTAGGAGTCATGGTTTGTCTCGGTTTCGTTGTCGCAACTGCAAGCGCACATTCAACGCTCTTACCAGTACCCCCTTGGCTCGTCTACGGCACAAGGAACAGTGGCCTGTTTTTGCCAAGACGATGATTGAGGGGAAGAGCGTGCGTGCGAGTGC
>Ga0315533_1003046_pt1 | contig 11299 bp, 8 predicted proteins | sample SalMarSW160130MG_FD_203081 | JGI IMG/M metagenome (GOLD analysis project Ga0315533, IMG submission 203081) | Salt marsh sediment microbial communities from the Plum Island Ecosystem LTER, Massachusetts, United States - Salt Marsh Sediment SW1601-30 ...
GGGCAATATTCAATGAAGGGCTTTGTCGCTATCACGGATACTGATTGGTTTGCCATTCTCTCCCAGCAGCCAGAGACAGGTGAGGTTAACTTCTTACCCAAACGTCTGCCATAATAATGGCGGATGGAGGTTTGGATATCTCATGGAGATCACAGCCTTACCAAAACCTGTTATATGAGAGTGATGCCATATAAATCATGCTTTTTGAAACCTGAGGTAGCTTTTCGCCTTGGCTGTTTCCAAGATTATCCGTCAAAAAAATAGTAATTCAATATAGCCAACTACGTTATATATTTCTCTTATTATGGTTCTTGTTTTAATTTTAATCAAAAGTTTATGAGTAATAAACAAATCTTGCCTGAACATCCTGCTGCAGTGGACCTGCGGGGGCTACGCCCCTTCCGGCCCCTGAGCAACGCTTCGGGCGGTACGTAAAAGGGGCAGCGTAATGAACGAGGAAAAGCTTAACGAGCTTGCGAGAACAAGAAAGTGGGCGCATCAGAAACTGATTGAGAAGGGTTCTAAGGTATATCAAGCCTTTACTCAAATGGAAGGTGCGACTTTCTCGGATGGCGTACTCAAGAAGAAAGACAAAGAGCTCATCGCAATCGGCATCTCGGTTTGTATCGATTGCGAGTCATGCATGCAGTGGCACATAGAACAGGCAGCAGATACGGGCGCAACCTATGATGAGGTTCTGGAAGCGGTCGAAGTAGGTATAGAAATGGGAGGCGGACCTGCGACGGTATCAGCCCGGTTTGCGCTGGAGGTTATGGAGGTTGTCTTCGCACAATGAGCATCGCTTAACCATTTACTCCAGCCGACGGCGGCGAGAAATTGCTGCCGCGGCCGAGTTTTCCCGATGGATGAGGGACGAGATGGAAGAATTGGATGCAGATGTTCAGCAGCGCCGCGAGACATTCGCCGGGTGCGGCCTAGCCATGTACCACGCACAGTGTGTTGAGAAGAACCTCTCCATCCTTGTTTCCGGCGTCCTCAATAAGGAGTTCCTGCCAAGTAAATGTGGGCGTAGGTTCCAAACGACTTCAGTCGCTAATTCCAGATACCTTGCCTCCAGGCTCCATGACATTAAGATCTCATGAAAATCCCGCGCACCCTTAAACTCCTAAATTTATCCATTGCTTAAGACTATTCTTTGATTTCATATCCGATAGCCTTATAGCCGGCAAGCCGCCTTTTATACATTTTCGCAAGCACCGGTACGTCGGGGTCAACATAGTCGTATATTACAACTTCCTTTTTCATGTCATGCAGGCGATGAAGTCTCCCTGCATATTGAGAAAGGGTGCCTCGCCATGAAACCGGCAGTGCGAGAAATAGGGTATCTAAGCGTGCATCATCAAACCCTTCACCAAGATATCTACCCGTAGCGATGATTAACCTTTCCCCGCCCTCTGGAATGCTTTTCATTTCTTCTGCAATCTGTTGTCTCTCCCTTTGCCCCATACCTCCCTTTAGGACAATCAGATTTTTAACAAAATGAGAAAGACGATCATCCAAGAGCGCAAGGTGTTCTTTTCTTTCCGTTAATACAATGGGGGATCGTTTTCTGGCTACGGCACTTATTACATCATCTATGATTAGATTATTTCGATTTTCGTCATTTGCTAACGCTGCATAAACCTCATGGATCGGAAGATCTTCAAGATCAGAATTTCTATCAAATTTAAAGCCAGTTTTGCGCACAATGACTTTATGCGTGAATGGTCTTGCTGCTGCCTGCCTTCTCTCATCGACACGATACCTGACCGGCCCGCATTGCATAAAGATAATCGGATGATGGCCGTCTTTTCGGATCACCGTGGCTGAAAGACCGGTTATGTATTTCGCCGTGCATTGCCTGGCTACAATTTCAAAGCTTCTTGCTGATATGTGGTGACATTCATCCACGACAAGGTGGCCATACATCCCCACAATATCATCCACAACACCCTTCCTGCCGAGGCTTTGAATCAAGGCCACATCAATGATGCCTGAAGGTTTACGCTTCCCCCCACCGATTTGGCCGATATCCTTTGGAGCAAGCCCTAAAAAGGCGCTCAAGCGATCAATCCATTGATCGAGTAACTGCCTTCGATGAACCAATATGAGGGTATTCACCCCCCGCTCTGCAATTAGGTAAGCGGCAACTAGGGTTTTGCCAAAGGCGGTGGTGGCTGACAGTACACCAATATCGTGACTGAGCATTGATATAGCGGCTTCTTTTTGGTCCGGCCGCAAAACACCCTGGAAATCCAATGCTGTGGGATTGCCAGTTATCCGTCTATCAATGATTTTAGGTTCGGTCCTTACATCGTTGAGCAGATCAAGAACCTCATCCAGATATCCTCTCGGCAAACCAATATGTTTCGGAAAATCCTCACAGCAGCCAATGATTCGAGGTTTATTATAGGTTGGGAGGCGCATAGCTTGTGCCTTATAAAATTCCGGGTTTTGAAAAGCGGCCAAACGCACTAAGCGGTTCAATAGCGCTGGCGGAAGCCCTTTCTTGTCAATATAGATCTGATTTCCCAAAACCAGTTCAATTTGATCTGGTAATGGACCAACTATGGGAGGCTCTTTTCTGCGTCTGGAAGGTGGGGCAGCCCAAGGTTCGTGATCTTCTTCCCCAGTAATAGCCTCTCTAACGCCAATGACTCGACCTTGACGCTCAGCCTTGCAGACAATGGCCTCGACTTCACTCTGATTCATCCGACGGACTTGGGATAGAAAAGCCCACTGATCCGGGTGAGGAGTGAGATACTCATCGAGAAAGACGCTATTTCCTTTCTCCCTGGGTTTCTTTTGAAGCGGAAGTGCAATTAAATTGCCAAATCCTCCCTTGGGCATCGTATCCTGGTTGGGAAACAGCCGGTCATAAGAATCGAGGCCCATTTCAGGGCGCTTCTCCATGGTCTCAGTCAAGAGAAAAGAGGCCATTTTGCGAGCCAATGCGGCTCCCAAAGGTTTTGAGAAGAAAATCCATATATGTCCGCCGTTGCCGGACCGCGAACGTTCAAGGTAGGAAGGCACATCATGTACTCTGCAGGTTTCAAGAAATGCGCTCGAATCATCCATCCATGAACCTTTGTCAAAATCAATAGCAATGAGCCAACAGGTTTCATCAGCCAACAGTGGATAGACTCCGATCGTGAAGGTATCCATTGATCTGCTTTCAGGGACCACACCAAGGAGATGATTTCGGATTACTTCATCTGTTAAGGGAAGAAACTCGCGACTGTCACAGTCCCCGCATTTAATTTTAGGCTTTTTACAAACCCCCTTTATCCATTCATTTCTACAGGCAGGTTGGTAGCCAGTCTTACCTGTTCCGCGGCTTTCAAATCTTTGCGGGTATACGTCCTCTCTTCCTTTGAAAAGGCCTCGGAAAAGAGAAATCTTTTCAGCTTCAGATGATTGGTTTGTTAGGAGGTTTCTACCATGTGACGAAGGGACTAAAGCTTTTTTAACAAGATCCTGTTCTTCCCGTAATTGTTTGATCCTTTCACGTAATGCCGATCTTTTGGCATCCAATTCGGTCAGCTCTTTTTGAGCACTGATAATCTTTCGCTCTATTTCAGAATTGTTTTTCATTAAATTCACTTAAGAAACGATCAGTGTAATCATTGGCCGAAGCTCCCCGATTACGGTGTTAAAATCAGGAAGATCAGGAACCAAGTGACCGGGCCACTGTTCCCAAGTTTTTTCGATGTAAGCAAGCATGCTGTGTTCAAAGAAATCATCGGGGCCGTTAAATGACACATGTCGGATGGCGCACTTGGCGCGAAGAAAAGAGGAGAAGTCAGAAAGGTCTAGTTGCTGTTGATACGCGCTGAGAACACGCCAAAGATCGTAGTAGTCCCGTGCCCTGGACCGACTCCAACCCCGTTCATGAAGCTCTTCCACATGCTGTAAAATCGCGCGGAGCTTTTCTGCCACGATCTCTTCAAGAGCGTACACCTGGACCTGTGCTTCAAGCGGTTCGCCATACCCATGAATGATCGATCGTATCTGCACGGGTTTGAGGATTTTTTCGTCCACTGCCGTTTCGATCATAACCCGAGTTTGTGGTGTATGCTGCCAGGGGAATTGAACGCGAATCGTGAATGCCTCTTGTCCCCCGGGATGCGGCTCACGCTCTGTGTAGCGCTCACACACGATTTCAACGGGTGCGTATTCGTCGAGCAAGCTCACCGTCCTATCACAGGCTTCCCTCATAGCCTCTTCCATTCTTTCACCGGTAGGAACATCTCCTATTCCTGAGAAGTCAAGATCCTCGGAGAAGCGATAGTTGCCAAAAAAACACTTTTTCAATGCGGTGCCGCCTTTAAAGACCAGGGTGTCCCGAAGCGCTTCAACCTCACTGACCCCGGCCAGAAGCCACGAGAGGACGTAATCTCTCTCAAGGATTTCCCACGGAAGCCCTAAGCGCTTCCGTGCCTCCTGCAAGCGGTTGCGGAGCGGCTTCATGGTTTAAGCTTTCCAGGTAGATTTTCCTGGATCATCCAGCGACGGTTGCAGGGCCCCTTTCGAGGACCGGTCGGATCGAGCTTCCGGTAGCCCTTAATGGCAAGCCCTAAAAGAGGTTCCAGATAGGTCGGATCAACACCCTGCGATTCGAGTACCCAACCAAGACGCTTGGCTGTTGCGCTATCAAGCCTGCACGCGTACTCGATAATCTTCTTTACATTGAGCTTCTCCCCTCGTGCCCTGAATGCGTGAAGGACCTCTGCAAAGTCGCCGCAGTAGTGGGGCATGGAAAGACCGTCAAGCAACGTTCTCTCGGGATCGGTGACTCTCACACGCGCTTCACCAATCCATTCCTTCTCTACGCCGAAATATCTCTCGGTCTTGACCTGGACAAATTGGTAGACCGTATCTCCAACCGGGTAGCCGTTACGTATTCGCTTGACCGTGGTACTGCGCACCCTCGGTACGGAGGCGTCCGTGGTTGTAAGCACGAATACCTTCCTGGGGACTTGCTCGGTCAAACCATGATGGTGCAAGGCAGACCAGTGGCTGATCGCTGCCGGGCTGACTAGGGCCATGGCGATCTCAAACTCATGGGCGGGCGTAACCCCTGGAACTAAGGCATATAAGGCATAAAGCCCCCGACGCAGAGAGACGATCCATCCATTTTGACGCAGGTGGTAGAGTGCTTCCGGAAGGTAGGTCTCCTTGAGGCCTACCTCGGGGGCGAGTTCTCGGGCCCGCTCTATAGAAAAGATGCGATCCCCTTCGGCTGCGATTCTCCGTATAAGTTCTATGCCTACTTGGGTTTTCTTTAGATTATGTCTTGCAATCATTGGAAAATAGCCAATCTTTGCTACTTAAAAAGTAACATAGTTACTAGCTATTTTATGTTAAAGATTGGAAAATGTCAAATCTTCGCCATATAAAAGCAAAATATTCACGCCAAGGACGGGCTTTAGTTAGGCGCGTGCAAAGAAAAAAGGCAGAAAGCAAAAAAAGGCGTCGTTTCCAAAACGATCTACTCAGATTTTTAGAGGCGACCATCGGCAAATCGGTACCTGCATAATTATAGCATTTCAATCACACTGTATTGCCGATACCTTGCCATGACCTGCACCCTGAAAGTGCCCCCTATCATTTCAGGTATGGTTTGGATATCGCGTGAATTCAAGGGGATAAAAACCTCGGCAAGAGGGGCAAATGCGGTGGCTGGTTGAGATAGTAGAGATGAAATATGAACTAGTAATCCACTTTATTTGGCGTCTGCTAATTTTTTTTAATTTAAAGATTCACAACCATCGCAAGAGAACTTTGACGCTAAGGATTGATTTCAATACACTCAATCCTTTCAATTAGCGCATGAGAATGGTACAAGGAGGATCTGGTTTTGTTTCGCGATGGACGTTGCCTTGTCCATCCACTGTGCACATGCGGCTGCTAGGTAAGGAGTGGGATATGAAAGGGAGACTCATACTGGGTTTGTGGTGGTCGGCATTCATTCTTGTTGTCTGTCCGGTTGGTAGCGTAAAGGCTCAGGATGCCCAGGCCTTAGTGGAGGATAGTTTTAATTATTTTAGAGGGAAGACCTCAATATCCACAGTGAGCATGACCATCCATCGCCCGGACTGGGAACGGACCATGACCATCAGGGCCTGGACCAAGGGCGAGGATGAGAGCATTTTTTGGATCACCTCTCCTCCAAAGGATTACGGCAACGGCACCCTCAAGAAGGGGGATCAGATGTGGCTCTACAACCCAAAGGTTAACCGCGTGATCAAGATCCCGCCCTCAATGATGTCTCAGTCATGGATGGGGTCGGATTTCTCAAACAACGACCTCTCCAAAACCAGTAGCCTCCTTGAGGATTATCATCACACCATTATCGGTACCGAGGCCCATGACGGCAAAAAGGTCTTCGTTGTCAAGTCCATGCCAAAGCTGCAAGCACCGGTCATTTGGGGTATGCAAAAGCTTAGAATCAGGGAAGACCTCATCTTCTTAAGCCAGGAGTTCTATGATGAGGAGCTCCAGTTGGTCAAGGCCATGACCGGCTTTGAGATCCAGATGATGGGAGATAAACTGTTTCCCAGGGTGTGGAAGATGCAGAAGGCAGACGCGGAGGATGAGTATACCCTGCTGGAATACAAGGAGATTACCTTTGATAAAGAGCTCCCGGATGAACTCTTTACTATCTCTTCGTTAAAGAGGCCCAGAAGGTAGACGATCATGTCCATAGATATACGGATGGCGTGGCGAAATATCTGGCGAAATCCCAGGCGCACTATACTCACGATCTCGGCAATCGTATTTGCCAGCACGCTCTTGATCTTTATGTTGTCATTTCAGCTGGGATCATACGGCACTATGATCAATGCCTCGGTTCGGATCCATACCGGACACGTGCAGGTTCAGGCCGAGGGGTATCAGGACAAAAAGGGCATACGATTGGTAGTTCAGGATCCCTCGGCTGTGGGTGAGCTGATGCAGCGGATTCCCGGGGTGAAGGCCTATACCTTTCGTGCGGACGCCTTCTCCCTGGCCTCTTCCAAAGAGCGAACCTATGGGGCCCTGGTGATCGGGGTGGACCCGGTGCGGGAATCGCAGGTGTCAACCTTAAAGCAATTGATACGACAAGGGAACTACCTCGCCGAACATGATACCAACCAGGCCTTGGTAGGGGAGCTCCTTGCGAAGAACCTGCGAGTGGAGGTGGGCGATGAAGTGACGATACTGGGCCAGGGACGTGATGGTTCCATTGCCGCCACTGTAGTCCGGGTCAAGGGGATCTATAAGTCCGGCATGGAGGATTTCGATCGTTCATCAATACACGTTCCGCTCAAGCTCTTTCAGGACGTGTATGCCATGAGAGGCACCGTCCATGAGGTGGTAGCGGTTGGCACAGCCTTAAAGCAGGTCTCAGAGATGAAAAAGGCTATTCAAGCAGGCCTGAGAAAACTAGACCAGCAGAATACCCTGGTTGCCCTTGATTGGGACGAACTCATGCCCGGCCTGCTCCAGGCAATCAAATTGGATCTGGTAAGCGGGATTATCTTCTGGTTCATCCTGATCGTGGTGGTTGCTTTCAGTATTTTGAATACCTTCCTCATGGCTATTTTTGAAAGGACCAGGGAGTTCGGCGTGCTGATGGCCATTGGGACCTCCCCGGGGAGATTGACAAGGTTGCTGTTGATTGAATCCGCTGCCATGACCATAATCGGCATCATCGTCGGCACTATTTTCGGCTGTCTTCTCACCTGGTACTTCCAGATTCACGGGATAAATCTCGGGGGAGCATCCGAGTTGATGAGCCAGTATGGCATAAGCGGAAGGATGTACCCGCAGCTTTCGTTGATTACTGCCTTGAGCGGGCCGGGCGCGGTGCTCATCATTACCCTGTTAACTGCATTGTATCCGGCCTTCAAGGTTCGGCGCCTCAGACCAACTGAGGCGATGAGGGCGGTGTAAGGATTAAGCGAGATTAACTGTCGAAGAATGAAGATTTTTTATAAATCGTCAATCGACAATCAAAAATCGCCAATTCGTTGAGAGGTTTTTCGTGTATTTCCAATTAGGATGGAGAAATATCTGGCGGAATCCAAGGAGGACAGCCGTGATCATGCTTGCCGTTATTATCGGCGTGTGGAGCATGATCTTTTTAGGGGCGATCACAAGAGGGATGCTCGAGGATATGATCGAAAACGGGATTGCCACCCTCACGGGCCATATCCAGATTCACCAGAGAGGCTATCGAGAAGATCCGGCTATCGATAACAGCATCACGGATCTAAACACGGTAGAGAGCGCTCTTGAGAGTCTCCTTCCCCCCGGAACCCGGTGGACGCCCAGGGTCCGGGTCAATGCCATTGCCAGCAACGCTCGACACTCGGACGGGCTGACCCTCGTAGGGATTGACCCTGAACGGGAGGCCGAGGTCTCGTTCATCGGGCATGCAGTTACCCAGGGACGCTATCTCACGCCGGATGAGGAAAACGGGATTGTAGTGGGCAAGGCCGTGGCGGATACGTTTGAGACTGGATTGGGCCGTAAGCTTGTGCTCATGTCCCAGAATAGAGGGGGCGAGATCGCCTCCCGGGCATTCCGCATTGTGGGGATATTCAGGGCTGAAATACAGGCAACAGAGAAGCAATTCGCCTTTGTCACCATGCCCGCTGCACAGCATATGCTCACACTGAAGGAGGGTATCTCTGAGGTTTCAATCATCCTGCAAGATCAAGGTGAAGCCGAACGAGTTGCACATGAGATAAGGGCGGCGTTGGCCTCCACCTACGAGGTTCATTCATGGCGGGACCTGCTCCCGTTGCTTGCCGCATACCTGAGGCTCTTCGATGGTTTTATGTGGCTGTGGTACCTGGTGGTATTCATTGCCATGGGATTTGGCATCGTCAACACCATGCTCATGGCCGTGTTCGAACGGATCCGAGAGTTTGGTCTGCTCAAGGCGCTTGGCATGAGGCCATGGTGGATCATTAAAGAGGTGCTGTCAGAATCATTCTTCCTCCTGGTAATGGGCATGGCCATCGGGAACACGCTCGGGCTTCTAAGCATTTTCGTGCTCTCTGGAAGCGGCATCGACCTTTCTGCACTCGCGGCTGGGACGGAGTACTTCGGTATGACGAGGGTGATATATCCGGCCTTCTCAGGGAAAGATGTAGCAATGGCCAATCTGATGGTATTTATCCTTGGGCTTTTAGTGAGCGTGTATCCGGCTGCGAAGGCAGCCAGATTCACGCCCGTAGAGGCGTTGGCACACACGTGATAAAGATTTCGAATGGCCACTAAGTCACGAAGACACAAAAAATAAAAATGATTTTTTCTCATGTGAGAAGGAAGAACGCATTGCAAAAAAAGTAGATTACTATAAATGTGGCCATCATTAAAAAGGGCATTAAAGCTTAATTCCGTAATCTTAGTGGCTTGGTGTCTGGCAGAATATTTACCAAGATTGAAAGTGGGATAGGAATTATGAACATAGTTGAATGCATAGATGTCAAGAAGGCATACTGGCAGGATAAATTGGAGGTAAGGGCCCTCAATAGGATAACCCTTTCCATACAAAAAGGGGCTTTCGTAGCTCTAGCTGGGCCCTCCGGCTCGGGGAAGACTACTCTGCTGAATATCATTGGTGGTCTGGACTCAGCTGATTCAGGGCGTGTTATCGTTGATGGTAATGCCCTGGAGACGATGACCCAATCAGAGCTTGCAAGCTTACGTTTGCACAACGTGGGATTTGTATTCCAGTCCTATAACCTCATTCCGGTCCTCTCAGCGTTAGAAAACGTGGAGTTCGTGATGCTCCTCCAGGGGGTTTCCACTGCCGAGCGACGGGAACGGGCCATCGCAATCCTTGATGATGTAGGCCTGGAGGGCATGTACAATCGTCGTCCGGCAGAGTTATCAGGCGGCCAGCAGCAGCGGGTAGCTGTGGCACGGGCAATTGTGTCCAGCCCGTCCATTGTTCTGGCGGATGAGCCAACGGCTAACCTCGATTCAAAGACGGGAACGGGCCTGCTCGAGATGATGAAGCAGATGAACGAGAGGAGAAACGCCACCTTTGTCTTTTCCACCCACGACAAGATGGTTATGGACTATGCACGCAGGCTCATTCTCTTACGAGATGGCCTCGTAGCAGACGATCAGGTGAGGGAAGGGTGAGTATAGATTTAAGATTTTCGATTGAAGGTAGACGATCTGAATGAGAAGTCCTTACAGAGTCAATCATCAATCATCAATCCTTTTGCTCCTTGGACCGACTGTGGCAGCATGATTAAAGATTATTTTGAAAGAGCTCTTATACTTATTGCACTACTGCTTTTTAGTATTACTTCGAATTCAATTGATACCCCTGCTCTGGCTGCCTTGCCGAACAGTACCAAATCCCCTTCACCCTGGCATTTGGATATAGATGACTATTGGGGAGGGCACCTCAAAGTCCGTGGCTCTGCGTCATGGCCCACCAGTGATTCACTTTTCAGGGCCGTGGGAACCGAAACCCTCTATGATGGTCACGCGGAACTCAGAGTGAAGAACAGGCTCTTCTTCGGGGATTGGGGCGATCTCGATACCCATTATGAGATAATTTTCTCGGGGGGAGATACGCGGCGTACGGTGAGATCCTTGATGCAGATGTATCCGGATCTTTTCGCAGATAGTCCTGCATCTAAGGGTATCTTGGAAGACGATCGAAGGTTTATGGATTTAACCAGTACTATTGATGAGGATGAAGGCTATGTTTTGTACCATCGCCTCGACCGGCTTGCCCTGAGCGTGGTTCCCGAATGGGGTATGGTAAGAATAGGGCGGCAGGCGGTCACCTGGGGAAACGGATTGTTATTTAATCCCATGGATCTGTTCAACCCCTTCTCACCGGCGGATATCGAGCGGGATTATAAAGTAGGTGATGATATGGTTTCTGCCCAGCTCACTACCCCAGGAGGGGGGGAGTTACAATTCCTTTATGTACCACGAAGACGCCCGGCATCAGGGGACGTCGAATGGGAGCAGTCATCGCTCGCCGGCAAATTCCACTTCTCACGGGATACCACCGAGTTCGATATTATGGCTGCAGAACATTACGGGGATGCGGTGATCGGGCTTGGTAGCACGGGTTATCTTAAGGATGCAGCATGGCGCCTGGATGGCACATGGACCAGTTTAAATCATGACAACGGCTACCTTTCGGTGGTGGCCAATATGGACTATTCCTGGGCATGGTGGGAGAGGAATTGTTACGGCTTTCTGGAGCTTTACTGTAACGGCCTTTCCCATAACCAATACCTCGAGGCATATAGGGATTCTGAAATAGCCT